>MDTD01072216.1_pt1 | contig 12801 bp, 10 predicted proteins | sample 811221 | NCBI WGS metagenome assembly MDTD01 (sample SAMN05326646, study PRJNA326480) | marine metagenome | isolation source: seawater | place: Pacific Ocean: South West | collected 2011 | reverse complement strand
TATTGGCTTCTGCCTGTTGTTCCAGTAACTCAGACAATCTCTCAAATGACAGTTCGACTTTGCTTGGCAGGCTCTTGTCATGTGTGCCTGGGTGGAGTTTTGCCTTCTGTTTTGCTTGTTTATTGAGCTGGTCAGGGCGCGGAACAGGGCCACTTATTTTCACCAGTTTTGTTGGCAGCGAGCCATTTAAATTTTCTGTTTTTCTTTCAGTATGGTTAGACACAGGACGGATTGGTCCTTTACTTAAAAAAGAAGGTTTTTGCCCAGGTAGGTTGAGCATTAAGTTGCCACCACCAATGGAAAGCTCCAAAGCTTTGCCTGCTGATGACGGTTTTTGGTTAACACCCCGGTCTGTCTTCACAACAGGGTTCCTTGCAGAGAGGCTATCTTGCGACTTTACTTCTACAACGGATGTTTTATCTCCACTCTGGCTGTTTTTTGGTTTCATCTTAGTTTCTGAGTTGTTTTGAAGCAAATAATCTAGGTCTGGTCTTTGTTTACGGATCATCTCATCACCCTGTTGAAACAGGTTTTTGCATTGGTTAACCATCAGTGCACTTATCTTATGAGCACCAGATTCGAATTTTTCCGTTAAATTTCTGCTTTCATCAAAATTTTTCTTGTGGTTGATCATTAGGCTCGACAGAACCCAATCACGATAGCTGGCGATAAGATTATCGATTTCAGCTTCTGAACTTTCTCGATTCAGTTCCATAAACACAGCTTTTCGGATGACAGCCCCCGCAAATTTTCGCCGTTCCTGCCATAAAGCCCCTAGGTCAGGGTTGAGAACAGATTGCGCTTCCATCAGCTTAGAAAAGCTCGCACAGATCGCACCTTGTTCGGCCATTTGTCCGTATACTTTCCAAGTCTCAAGCTGCAGTTCAGCCTTCGCTCCATGTGGCAAAACTGTATAAAGAGACGTGAAAATTACAAATAATTTCCGTAATAAGGACATAACTGTGGCTTTGCTTTCTCAGCAACGCTGAACATGTTCATTCACAATGCAAAATCAATGCCGTGCAGCAATATATCACCAATTCTGATCAAATTGGATTGCATCATGTGCCGCCCGTAATAAGGCGCGGGCTTTATTCTGGCATTCTTCAAATTCTGATTGTTCAACTGAATCGTAGACAATGCCTGCGCCCGCTTGAACATGCATTTTATTGTTTTTCACAACAGCGGTTCGCAAGGCAATACAGCTATCCATTTCACCTGCAGCGCTGATGTAACCTATCGCACCAGCGTAAATACCGCGGCGGTCCTCTTCCAATTCATCTATAATTTCCATAGCTCTGATTTTTGGCGCGCCAGAAACGGTTCCCGCTGGAAATCCAGCAACAAGCGCATCAATAACATCGCATTCTGGTCTGATTTTACCCTTAACTTCAGATGCGATATGCATAACATGGCTGTATAATTCAATCTCAAAATTTGAAACAACTCGAACTGTTCTTGGTTGCGCAACACGGCCAACATCATTTCTACCTAAATCAAGCAACATCAGATGTTCAGCTCGCTCCTTAATATCAGACAGCAGATCAGCCGCATTTTGCCTATCTTCGTCTTCGTTCTGCCCACGTGGACGTGTTCCTGCAATTGGCCGTATAGTGACCTCATTATCGCGCAGGCGCACCAGAATTTCCGGACTTGAGCCAACAATAGCGATATCTCCGAGGTTAAAATGAAATAGGAAGGGGGATGGATTCAGCCGTCTTAAGCTGCGGTAAAGCGCAAATGAGGGCAGGTTGAACGGAATTGTAAATCTCTGTGAAAGAACAACCTGAAAAATGTCCCCTGATTTTATATATTCTTTTGCTTTACGGACCATGTCAAAAAACTTGTCTTTAGACAGATTGCTTTGCGGTGTGCTGACATCAACATGCTCAGGCACAGTTGGTATCGACGGCAGCGGGGCCTGCAGGCTAGATTCAATCGAATCAAGTTCGCGATTTGCTGTTTTCCATGCATTTTCGGCTGTTTCAAAATGGGCCGGCCTGATTTGATAACATATGGTAATCGTGTCCTTCAGCCGATCGAAAATAGCAACTACTGATGGGCGCATCAAAACAGAATCATGAACATCAAGTTGATCTGGATTTTCATCTGGCAAGATTTCAATATGCCTGATCATGTCATAGCCCAAATATCCAAAAAGGCCAGCGGCCATTGGCGGAAGAGGGTGTGTGTTTTCCATCCAGCTCTCAGCGATGAGCTGGCGTAGACTGTCAAGGGGTTGTTTGCCCGATAGTTCAACAAAATTTTCTGGATTGGTTTGCGCTGTTCTGTTTATGAAGACTTTTTCTTTTTTGCTCTGCCAAATCAGATCTGGTCTCAGAGCAACGACAGAAAACCGGCCTCGTACCTCACCGCCCTCTACTGACTCTAAAAGACAATGGTAGGATTGTTTCTCAGATAACTTCATCATCACGCCAACAGGTGTCTGTGTATCGGCAACAAGCGTGCGGTAGACGATCTGGTTTAACCCTTTAGCAAACAGCGCCTCGCAATTCTGGCGGTTATTATGGGCAAGGCAGGCTGCTTCTTCGCTCATCGCCTATCCTTTCATCTGTTTGTTTATTTTCAGGCCAGTCTATTGGCTGAATTATTGGCCTGCTTGACCGACCAAAACCTGTTGAACAAGTAAAGGGTTTAATTCAAGTTGATAGGTTTCTGATAACGCCAGAGCGAAAGCAGAGGCAATATCTGCTTTGACAAGTTGGTTAAGTCCGAATTGCATCGTCTCGCTCATATCTGACTGTTCTGCCTGTTGAGCAGCTGTGACAGATTCTGTGCGAACAACGATAACGCTATCACCTGTCTCAACTAGTTGAGATTGTCCAATAGCTTGAGAGAAAGCTGCTTGAGCAATCAGGCCAGCAGCAGCATGGTCAAGACCACTTCCAGTTCGCTGAAAAGACGCACTTCTTGGTTGCTTGGCGAGAAATTTGTCAACGTCAGACATCACCGCTTCAGCTTCTGCCTTTGCTGCTTTTAATGCCTGTTCTCTTTTCCAGTCAACTTGTAGGCGGTCTCTAATCTCATCAATTGACCTACTGCGGCTGTCCGCCTCAGCAACTGGCTGAACTACAAAAAAGCTGTCATCAACTGTCTCAACAACTGTACTGAGGGTGTCCAGCGCTAGACCCCACGCTATCTGAAGAAACAAGCTATCTGTTGCCAGATCGCCAAACGAATTGATGACTTGATTGCCGTCTATATCACGTCCATTACTAGAGATATTTTCAATTCGCCCCACATCTATATTCAGCTGATCAGCAGCTTCAGAGATACTGGCTCCTGTGCCTAAAATATCTTCAAGTTGATTGGCATAATCATAAACTAAATCTATGGCTTGTTCAGTAATGAGGGTTGAGGTGATTTGCTCTCTAACCTCATCAAAACTAGCCAAACTGCCAGGCTCGATATGGTCAACCAGAACGAGGTGAAAACCGAATGGAGTTTTAACAGGGCCGCTAGGTGTATTAATGGCAGCTGAGAAAACTAAGTCGGCCAACTCATCCGTTAAGTCACCTCTCGTTACGCTCCCCAAACTGGAATCGTTTGTTGTCCATTGCAGCCTGTCCTGTGCAACGTCATCAAATGATTTTCCTGCAGCAAGATCCGCAAGGGCAGCGGATGCATCCTGTTCTGTGTCAAAAACCATTTGGCGCAACTCACGGCGTTCTGGCGTAACAAACTCATCCTTTCGTAAATCAAATGCAGCCCTCATTTCGTCATCAGATAAGGATATCCGGTCTTCAAGCTGATCAGGGGATAGAAAAACAACATCAAAGCTGCGTAGGGCTGGCGCGTCATAATTTTCTTGCACTTCATTGAAATAAGAATAGAGGTCGGTATCTGAAGGTGCTATGATCACCTGGTCAGCAACCGCAAATTCTTTTAATGTTACTGTGCGTTCTTCAAGGCGAAAAGCTGACAACCGCTCTGTAAGGGCAATGGGGAATACTCCTGCAGTGATTAGACTGCTCTCTATTTGGTCCTGTAATAATGACCTTGACAACCGCGTTAGAAAATCTGGTTCACTCAGCCCTGCCTGTGCAAGAATTTGCCTGAACTTGAAATCAGAAAACTGCCCGTTTTCATCGCGGAAGGCTGGCTCACGGCTGATCGCTATTTTCTGCATCTCTCTTGTGGACGTTACGCCCAACTCACTGGCTTCTGCAAGATATAGCGTCTGACGAGCTAAAGTTCCCATAACCTCATTTAACAATCCGGCCTGAAGTGCCTCGCCTGTTGATAAGCCTGCACCTGCAGTTATTCTGGTGCGCTCAAATTCAGTAGCTGCTTCAGTTGCAGAAACAGAATGCTCACCTGCCTCAATTGCTTTTTTGCTTGATGATAAGAACCCCCCTGACATATCTCCGATCCCCCACAGGGCGAAACCGGCGGCAAGAAAAATAAGAAAGACTTTCATAATCGGCGATTTGGCGCCTTCTCTCATTGACCGTAACATGAGTTTATCCTTGTTGGATGTGACCAGACCTTGATAAGGTCAACATTACATTTTGCTGCAGGGTGAAACAATTTTGCGATTTAAAATCTTCCACACTATAAAGAAAAGAGGCGGGGAACCGCAATGCTTAAATCATAAGTATGAGGATGATTTTGTATGATTATCGCCGCAAATTGGAAGATGAACCCTTTGCCTTCTGCTGTCGCTGCTCTGTTTGATGACTATTGTGTTGAAAAGCGTATCGTGCAGGCAAAATCGGATGTTATCTGTTTTGTGCCATCCTGCTATTTTGCGCTCGCGGCGCAGTCTTTTTCCTCGTCTGCTATTACATGGGGCGCACAGAACAGTTTTCCTAAGCCGTTAGGCGCCTATACAGGCGAGCTTTCAGCAGAAATGATCAGTGGCTTTGGCGGAGAATGGGTGTTGGCGGGCCACTCTGAGCGGCGTACGCTATTTGGTGAGACAGATTCTTTCATTGCGCAGAAGCTAGTCGCTTCACTCAAAGCTGGGTTAAAGGTCATTTTATGTGTTGGTGAAGAGCAACAGCAGCGGCAGACAGGCAGGCAAAATGATTATGTGCGTGCTCAACTTTTGGCGGGACTAGCAGCATTTTGTCGTGAGTCAGCTAAGTGGCAGGAACAAAATTTGCTCCATTTAGTGATTGCCTATGAGCCTGTTTGGGCTATTGGTACTGGTCTGGTAGCTGAAATAAATCAGATAGATGATATGCACTGCCATATTCATAGCATATTGAATGAACATTTTTCTTCGCTAGCACCTGTGCAAATACCGTCAATTATTTATGGTGGTTCGGTTAAAAAAGAAAACGCAACTTTACTCTTAAGGTCGGAAAATGTTGGTGGGGCTCTGGTGGGTGGTGCGTCTCTCTCTGCTGATAGTTTTGCGGCCATTGTCAGCTGTGCGGACAAGTTGATTTCTTGAACAAAGTGACATTGAGATAAACCATCCTCATTTTTTCTTTGCACAATGCCTTTCAATTTGTTAGGAAAATGCCGGGATAGCGCGGAAATTTATCCAGTTTTGTTACAGGAACCTCTATGACTACGATTTTATTGACTCTTCATATTTTGATTGCTGTTGCCCTTGTTGGCACAGTTCTCCTTCAACGTAATGAGGGGGGAGGTCTGGGTATTGGCGGGTCATCAAGTGGTGGTTTTATGACAGCACGGTCAACAGCTAATTTACTGACACGTACAACTGCGATTTTGGCCGCCTGCTTTTTTGCAACCTCTATCGGTCTAGCAATTCTGGCTGGCGCAGGAAGCAAGCAGACATCCATTGTAGATGAAGTCGTCAACTCAACATCCGAATTGCCGGTTCCTGCGGCACCACAAGTGCCAACTGGTCAGTAGTGCTTATCATGAAGGTTTTGATAATCATTACCGCCAGAAATAAGAATGGATGACGGACTTGACTCGTTTTGTGTTTATCACTGGCGGTGTTGTTTCTTCTCTTGGTAAAGGGCTTGGCTCGGCGGCGCTTGGCGCTCTGCTCCAGGCCCGAGGTTATAATGTCAGACTGCGTAAACTAGACCCTTATCTTAATGTTGATCCAGGCACAATGTCACCCACTCAGCATGGTGAAGTTTTTGTCACTGATGATGGGGCAGAAACGGATCTGGACCTTGGTCATTATGAACGCTTTACAGGCGTTCATACTCGTCAGACGGACAATGTTACCACTGGCCGGATTTATTCTGATGTTCTGGCCAAAGAACGGCGGGGCGATTATCTAGGGGCGACCATTCAGGTGATTCCTCATGTTACTGACGCAATAAAAAAATTTGTATTCGATGACTTAAATAACGAAGACTTTGTATTGTGTGAAATTGGCGGTACAGTTGGAGACATTGAATCTCTGCCCTTTCTGGAAGCTATACGACAAATCGGAAACGAAATAGGAAAACGGCAGGCCTGTTTTATCCATGTCACTCTGCTGCCGTATATTGCGGCAGCGGGCGAGTTAAAAACAAAGCCAACCCAGCATTCTGTCAAAGAATTACAGTCGGTCGGTATCCAGCCTGATATATTGTTGTGTCGAACTGAACATTCTCTGCCAGCAGAACAAAGGGCAAAGATTGGCTTGTTTTGCAATGTTCGGCCAGATGCGGTTATTCTTGCCGAAGATGTGAGTAATATTTACGAAGTGCCACTAGCCTACCACGAACAAGGTCTGGATGATCAGGTTTGCGCCCATTTTGGCCTGAGCAGCAAGAAACCAGACCTCAATTGTTGGCGGGATATTGCTCATAATGTTGCCCATCCAGAAGGTGAGGTCACAATCGCTATCGTTGGGAAATACACATCGCTGCAGGACAGTTATAAATCTCTTGGCGAAGCCCTAAGCCATGGCGGCATTGCCAATAAAGTTAAAGTGAACATCGAATGGCTGGATTCAGAAATTTTTGAGCAGGAAGACTGCCAAACCTATCTCCACTATCTTGAGAATGTTTCGGGTATTTTAGTTCCAGGTGGATTTGGCAAACGGGGCTCAGAAGGTAAGATTGAGGCTATTCGTTTTGCTCGTGAGCAGAATGTTCCTTATCTCGGTATATGTTTTGGTATGCAAATGGCTGTTCTTGAAACTGCTCGCGGTTTGGCAGACATACCGCAAGCCAGCTCGACTGAGTTTGGTCCTTGTGATGAACCGGTTGTTGGTCTGATGACAGAATGGTCAGCAGGTAATCAGATGCAAACAAGGAGTGATGCAGATGATCTAGGTGGAACTATGCGTTTAGGTACGTATCCCTGCCAAATGGCGAAAGGTTCACTAGCCAGTGAACTCTATGGGGTCGACTTCGTTGAGGAACGGCACAGGCATCGCTATGAGGTTAATATTGCCTATCAAGATAAGCTTGAAAAAGCAGGGCTGAAGTTGTCTGGTCTTTCCCCAGATGGTCTTCTGCCTGAAATTGTTGAGCGTCCTGATCACCCTTGGTTTATCGCAGTTCAGTTTCATCCAGAGTTAAAATCAAAGCCGTTTGAGCCGCATCCGTTATTTGTTGGATTCGTCTCTGCTGCTAGGGAAAAGTCGCGTTTAGTCTGACAGATTCATTTATGAAGACGCAGACCTTCTTTATGCGGAGAATAAAACATGCTGAAGATCTCGCTTCCTGAGTTTGAAATAGGTGATGATGCCTCTTTATTGCTTATTTCTGGGCCTTGCCAGATTGAGGGGCGGGACCATGCCCTGTTTCATGCTGAAGCCTTGCAAAAAGCTGCCCATTCGGCTGGGATGAATTTTGTTTATAAATCATCTTTTGACAAAGCAAACCGGACATCCTTTTCCGCACAGCGGGGGGTTGGTCTTGATAAAGGCATTCAGATATTAGCTGACGTGAAAGCAGCTCTGGGCTGTCCTGTGCTTACAGATGTTCACTCGCCCGAACAGTGCGCCGTTACTGCTGAGGCTGTTGATATTTTGCAGATACCGGCTTTTTTATGCCGGCAGACTGATTTGCTGGTGGCTGCTGCTCGCACGGGGGCGGTGATCAATGTCAAGAAAGGTCAGTTTTTAGCACCGTGGGACATGAGGCATGTTGCTGATAAGCTATTGCAGTCTGGGAATGAGCGCGTATTGTTAACAGAACGCGGCACCTCATTTGGTTATAACACATTGGTCAGTGATATGCGAAGCCTGCCGCAGATGAGGGCAACAGGCTTTCCTGTCATATTTGATGCGACGCATTCGGTTCAGCAGCCTGGCGGACTTGGTGGGGCGTCGGGTGGGCAAAGTGAATTTGTACCCGTTCTAGCAAAGGCTGCTGTTGCTGTTGGCGTTGATGGCCTGTTTATGGAATCACATCAGGATCCTGACCATGCCCCATCTGATGGGCCTAACATGGTTCCTCTTGAACAGATGCCAGATTTGTTGGTTAAGTTGTCCCGTCTTGCTGAAGTTGCACAGAGCTAAATACGGCCAAAAGGCCTTAGAAAGGAAAGCCTATGTCTGCTATTCGTGATCTTCATGCACGCCAGATTTTAGATTCTCGTGGCAACCCTACAGTTGAGGTTGATGTTCTTTTGGATGATGGCAGTTTTGGTCGTGCGGCTGTCCCCTCTGGTGCGTCAACTGGCTCATATGAGGCCATTGAAAAAAGAGATAGCGAACAGGCCAGCTATGGTGGCAAAGGTGTGTTGTCCGCTGTAAACGCGGTGAATACTGAAATTTTTGATGCACTATCTGGTGCGGATGCAACAGAACAGCAGCAGATTGACGCTGATATGATAAGCCTTGACGGTACTGAAAATAAAGCTCGGCTAGGTGCTAATGCAATTTTGGGCGTCAGTTTGGCTGTTGCCAGAGCTGCCGCCGAGGCATCAGGGCTGCCGTTATGGCGCTATCTGGGCGGTATTCACGCGCACATTCTGCCAACTCCGATGATGAACATTCTGAATGGGGGTGCACATGCAGATAATTCCCTTGATGTCCAGGAATTCATGATTATGCCTGTAGGCGCTGCTAACTTTAGTGATGGTCTAAGGATGGGTGCAGAAATCTTTCAAGCCCTAAAGTCTGAATTGTCAAAGATGAAATTGTCTGTTGCTGTTGGGGATGAAGGTGGCTTTGCTCCGGCAATTAACACAACGCCTGAAGCTCTTGAAATTGTTGCTCGCTCTGTTGAGGTAGCAGGTTATCACCTGGGTGATGACGTGGTCCTAGCTTTGGATGCAGCTGCATCTGAATTTTATCAGGACAGCGGTTATGATTTGCGCGGGGAAGGGCGTAAATTGGGTACGGAGGGAATGGTTAATATGTGGGCGGCACTTTGTGAAGAATATCCGATAGTGTCGGTTGAAGATCCGCTTGATGAAGATGACTGGCAGGGGTTTGTTGACCTGACGGCAAGGATTGGCCATGGCGTCCAAGTTGTAGGTGATGATTTGTTTGTGACGAACTCTGAGCGTTTGACCAAGGGCATTCAGATCAAGGCAGGCAACGCCATTTTGGTTAAAGTGAATCAAATTGGCACGTTAACAGAGACCATGAAGGCTATATCTGACGCCAAGCAAGCTGGATTTGGTGTTGTGATATCTCATCGGTCTGGAGAAACCGAGGACAGCTTTATTGCAGATTTGTCAGTTGCAACAAACGCAGGACAGATCAAAACAGGTTCGCTGTCACGTTCTGATCGGCTGGCAAAGTATAACCAGCTGTTGAGAATTGAGGAAGAACTTGGCCACCAGGCTGTGTATGCCGGACGCTCTATTTTACGGTGATTGCCTATTTTATCGTCTGCTTAAATATATAAACGTTAATAAAATCGGCGATTCGGATTTTTTCTTGACCTATTGAATCCTTTTTGATTCACTCTGTCCTGTATGATAAAATTCAACAGAGCTAAATGCCATGCATCAATCGTTTCACCGCGCTTTTGCCTTAACTGGCGGACTTGTTCTTACGGGCATTCTAATGGTGTTTTTTGGATTCCACACATTTGTTGGTGAACGCGGCCTAATGGCCAGGTCAGAAATAGACAGGGAAATACAGGCAGCTCGTGAAATTTTGGCGTTGTTGGACAAACAAAATCATTTTCTAGAACACCGGATCAGGTTAATGCGTTCTGGAACGATAGATGCAGATATGCTGGCGGAGACCGCACGCGCTAATGTAGGCATGTATGGCGAAAATGATGTGATCATTTCAATTGATCTAACAAAATTGAAATTTTAGTATCTTCATTAATTAACCCAAATTAAGTTTAATAAATGAAAATCGTTTAAAAACAATATAATAAAATTGTTGCACTTAAGGTATTTTTGACATCATTCTCATACCTTGAATAGGGCTCGTAGGCCACAATGGTTATGGGAGGTTAAATGGCTGGCAAAAAGAACATAGTGCGAAAACGGGGGCGGCCGCCAAAGGCAGTCATTAATGACAAGCCGTCACGTGAAATTCTCGAACAGCTTTACGAGCAAATGCTCTTGATTCGTCGGTTTGAAGAAAAAGCCGGACAGCTTTACGGTATGGGCCATATAGGGGGATTTTGTCACCTTTACATTGGCCAAGAGGCCGTTGTCGTTGGAATGCAGTCCATGGCTGGAGAAGGGGATTCTGTTGTAACCTCTTATCGAGACCACGGCCATATGTTGGCTTGTGGCATGGAATCCAGAGGCGTGATGGCCGAGCTGACAGGCAGAAAAGATGGCTATTCACGCGGCAAAGGTGGCTCAATGCATATGTTTAGTCGAGAAAAGAACTTTTATGGCGGACATGGCATCGTTGCAGCACAGGTGCCAATTGGTGCAGGTTTGGCATTTGCTCACAAATATAAAGGCGATGGCGGCGTAAACATGGCCTATCTTGGTGACGGCGCAGCCAATCAGGGTCAGGTGTATGAAACCTTCAATATGTCGGCTTTATGGAAGCTGCCCATTATTTTTGTGATTGAGAATAATCAATATGGCATGGGTACATCTGTTTCCCGTGCGGCCGCTGGGCAGGATTTTGCAGATCGCGGCAAATCTTATGGTATCCCGGGACTTCAAGTTGATGGAATGGATGTTCTTGCTGTAAGAGCGGCAGCACGCGAAGCACTGTTTTATTGCCGGTCTGGAAAAGGTCCTTATATATTGGAGATGAAGACCTATCGCTATCGTGGTCATTCCATGTCAGATCCTGCGAAATACAGAACCCGTGATGAGGTTGATGCCATGCGAAAGCAGCACGACCCGATTGAGCAGCTTCGCGATCTACTGTTGCGCGAAGGTGGTGATGAGGCCGGTCTGAAAAAAATTGATCAAAAGGTGAAGGCTGTTGTTACGGACGCAGCTGATTTCGCTCTAAGTAGTCTAGAGCCTGAGACGGATGAGCTGTTTACAGATATTCTGATAGCCTGAACAAATAGAATTTCAAAGGATTGAATTATGTCTGTAGATATTAAGATGCCAGCATTGTCGCCAACCATGACAGAAGGGCGATTATCAAAATGGCTTGTCAAAGCTGGCGATAACGTCAGGTCAGGTGATGTGATTGCTGAAATTGAGACAGATAAGGCAACAATGGAAGTCGAGGTTGTAGATGAGGGTGTTGTTGGAGAGATTATCATAGCAGAAGGCAGCGAAGGTGTGGCTGTCGGCACTGTGATTGCCAGATTACTAGAGGAGGGGGAAACAGGTTTTCCAGAAGCTGGAGAAACAGCAGTGCTAGCTCTAGCTTCATCCCACTCTGCGCCTGCAACACCTGCAACTGAGGCTGTGACTGGGCCCGCCGCGATGCCTGTGTCAGTTCTGCCGCCTTTACCTGAGCTTGATTGGGACGGAGGTACAAAGACACAGACAGTCCGTGAAGCCCTGCGTGATGCTATGGCAGAAGAAATGCGCAGTAATGATCGTGTTTTTGTTATGGGTGAAGAGGTTGCCGAGTATCAGGGCGCTTATAAGGTCACACAAGGCTTGCTGGACGAATTTTCGGATAAGCGTGTCATTGATACACCAATAACGGAACATGGATTTGCAGGACTGGGCGTAGGCGCTGCCTTTGGTGAGTTGCTTCCTGTGATAGAATTTATGACTTTTAATTTTTCGATGCAGGCGATTGATCAGATTATAAATTCTGCAGCGAAAACATTATATATGTCAGGAGGTCAGATGGGTTGTCCAATTGTGTTCCGGGGGCCAAATGGTGCCGCAAGCCGTGTTGCGGCCCAGCATTCACAATGTTACGCCAGCTGGTATGCACATTGTCCAGGATTGAAGGTTGTTTCTCCTTGGTCTGCAGCGGATGCCAAAGGTCTTCTCAAATCAGCTATCCGTGACCCAAATCCGGTAATTTTTTTAGAGAATGAAGTCATGTATGGACAAAGTTTTGAGGTGCCGGAACATGAAGATTGGGTTGTGCCAATCGGAAAGGCAAAGATTGTCCGTTCGGGAACAGATGTGACCATTACGGCTTTTTCTATAATGGTAGGTAAAGCCCTAGAAGCTGCTGAAATACTTGCCGCTGAAGGTATTGATGCCGAAGTTATCGATTTGCGGACGATACGGCCTCTCGATATCGAAACTATTGTAAATTCTGTTAAAAAGACTAACCGTCTCATTTCAAGTGAAGAAGGGTTTCCTTTTGCGGGCATAGGCTCTGAATTGGCGGTGCAGATGATGGAACAGGCGTTTGATCACCTTGATGCGCCAGTTATGCGTGTTACAGGCAAGGATGTGCCGATGCCTTATGCAGCAAATCTTGAAAAACTGGCCCTGCCACAGGCAAATGATATCGTTGCGGCGGCCCATCAGGTCTGTTACCGGAAACAGGGAGGCTGATATGGCTGAATCTGTTCTTATGCCGGCACTTTCGCCGAC
>MDTD01042412.1_pt1 | contig 12801 bp, 15 predicted proteins | sample 811221 | NCBI WGS metagenome assembly MDTD01 (sample SAMN05326646, study PRJNA326480) | marine metagenome | isolation source: seawater | place: Pacific Ocean: South West | collected 2011 | reverse complement strand
CATGATAAATTTAAGAAGTTAGTATATTAAATTCTGCTGAGACTCTGCAGCCGGTTGAGTAATTTTTTGGTCCAAAATGAACTGTGTCGTCGTGAAAAAGTATTCCCTCGTTTCCATCAAATTTTTTTAATGGAACAATTATATTTTTATATTTTTCTTTTAAGTAAGCTTTAGGTATAGTAGGTTTTAAATTTTTATTAACTTTTCTGTATTTTAAATCAATCTTATCTACGTGACTTTTTTTAATAATTCTCAAACAATTTTTTTTATTCACACCAAATATTGGTATCCAAAATTTCCATCTTTTTTTATATTTAAAAGGTGCTTCACGGGCATATAGATCTCCTAACTTCCAAAAAGAGGAGTCTCGATGAGGAAATCCTACATCGTTCTTTTTATTTCTTACAACCCGAAAAAAAACATTAAATTGTTTTTTTTTAAGTTTATCATTATTTTTTAAATCATACTTTGATATAATATTTAGAGATATTCTTTTACATTTCAGTTGTTTTTTAATTTTACCTTTTATCCAATCATTTATTGTATTGTTTGTTTTAAAGTCTAGAATTCTTTTTGCATTATTTCCAAAAGCTTTTTTAAATCTTCTATCGGATAGTTTTTTGATAAATTTTGCTTGATCATTTATTGTGAAAAAATTTTTTTCTGGAAATTTGTCACTTATATTTTTCATTATTCCTTTTTTAATTGTATTAGAAATATTTTTAGGTGTTTTCAAAACGTTATAGCCATACTTTTTTAAATTATTATTTGTCATTAAAATATTTTGTAAGTTTATTCTTTTTTAAAAATTTCAAGTATTTTTCTTTATCATGATTATTTGGCGACCATTTTGGAAAAATAACATCTTTCTCTTTATAAAAAGGACCACTATATGTTTCATGATAAATACAATACTTACTTGTAGCAACTGGCATATGATAATAGCTTTTTGACATCCTATAATAAAAATTCAAACCTGTTCTTACTTCACCCATTTTAATTTTTTTTTGCAAATTACCTTTTTTATTAAATACAAAAACCGTCATACTTCCTTTTATTATATGATATGACTCACTTTTAAAGTTAGGATGAGTATGTGGTCTAATATAACTTCCTCTTTTGAGTGCAATTATCATTTCATTAGTTTTCGCATTGTTATTAGTATGAATACAAATTCTTGATCTAAATAAATCAGAATTTTCAGCCAGCTTTGTAAGTTTCTTAAATATATTACTATTAAAGTACGCTAAATTTTCTTTATTTCTAATTATGTCTTTCATATTTCATTCTTTAAAGTTTGAATCAATAATGTCAATTTTTTGCTCTATAGTTTTAAATATATCTGTAAAGTTAACTTTATATTTATCTTGAGATAATTCTGTATTTAAGTCATTTAATCTAGATCTTGGCTCATTGAACTTGATTTCCGAAAATTTTACTTTTTGATACTTCATTTGTGATTTCAATATACTTTTATTAATAATAATGTCTGCTAATTGAACTCTTGAAATTTTTTGATTTTGGGCTAAATGCAAAATGTTATCATCCAAATCGCCAATAATGTTTAATAAATTTGAAGAGAAGTCATCTACATTTGTAATTGAGAAATAATTGTCAGAAGCCATTTTTGCATCATCTTTCAATAGTGTCTCATATGTAAGTTTTATTACGCATCTATCTTTAAACTTCATACTTGTGTTCCATCCGGTTCTGATAATTGTATAATTCCTCAAATTACCAATAATAAAATTTTCTACTTCAAATTTAGTTTGACCATAAAAATTTAATGGGTTTTTTTTATCTTTTTCCGAATAGTTACCTTTATTTCCATCAAACACCTCAACTGATGACAAAAAAATAAATCTATTAATTTTATCTTTAATTGAATTAATGAAGTTTATAGTTTTATTTACATTAAAGTCATAAGCTTGATCTTGATTCTTAAATACGAAATTTGGATTTGCCAATGCACTACAAAAAATCACTACATCATCTTCTTTAACGAGTTTATGAATTTCTGAAAGATCATTTAAATCAAATTTCTCTTGTGTCTCATAAATTCTATTAGAATAATATGTAGATTTATAGTTTAAACTTAATTCCTTACATTTTTTAGTTAAGCTACTTCCTATTAAGCCTGAACCACCAATTATTAATATTCTTTTTGAAAGTTTATTATACATTTTCCTATTAATTTATTTTTTTTCATATCTGAAAAAACGTCATTTATATCGTTAAGTGCTATTTCGTTGGTAATAAAATCTTTTAATATAAATTTTTTATTATTAATAATTTTACTATAGTCAAAAAAATCATTGTCTGGACTAAAATCTCCTCCTTTACAACCAATTAATTTTTTACCAAGATGTAAATCTAAAGTATAAAATTGTGCTTTGTTTTTGTATCTTGGAACTCCAATTAAAATTTCATTACCATTATCCTTATTTAAACACTCAAATGCATCTGAAATAACATTTGTATTACCTGTGCATTCAAAGAAGTTATTTATTCCCATAGGAAATTTTTTTTTAAAATATTTTAGGAAATTTTTTTTTTTTGAATTCAAAAGATGATTTGCACCCATCTTTTTAGCAAATTTTAATTTATTATCATTAATATCAACTGCGATAATATTTTTTACACCCATATATTTAGCATATTGAATTATGTTCAAACCTATTGAGCCACAACCAGATACAGCTAAAAAATCATCTCTTTTTATTTTAGTTAGTTTTTTTGCTGAACCAATTGCTGTACTTGCTGTACAACCGAGTAAAAGAGTGTTCTTATTTTGAGATTGTTTTTTAGAAATTTTTGTAAGTTTGTTTTCCGAAACAACAGCAAAAGTATTAAATGTGGTTAAATTACCAGCATTTACTCTCTTGTTTTTCCACTCGTAAATAGGTGGGGGCGAATTTATTCCTTTAGATGGCATCCAATGTAGTAAAACATTGTCTCCTTTTTTTACCTTTTTTACTTTACTATTTGTATCTACAACTTCTCCAATTCCCTCATGGCCCATTAAATGAGGTAAATATCTGTCTTTACCCTTAATACCCTCAATTTCTCCAAGTTGAGATCCACATACACCTGAATAAATTAATTTTACTAATATTTGACCTTTTAATAAATTTCCATTGAAATTAATATGATCCAATATCAATGGAGAATTTAGTTTTTGAAGTATTGCAGCTTTAAATTTATATTTCATATAGTTACTCAAAATATATAAACGAGTAATCACCTTTGTAATTACAATGGTTAAACCACCAAATCCATTCCTCTGGTGTATAAAATGATTCACATGTTACTTGCCAATAAAGTAAATTTACTCTCTCATGTTCATTTCGGTAAGATTCAATACATATATACTTATTTGATTTTCCAACCCTCTCGATTTCTTTTAAAGACTTTTCTAAATCGAAACAGTATAAATTATGAAGAGTATTTAATGAGAAGACAAAATCAAAATTATTATCTTTAAACGGTAAATTATTTGCATGACCCTCAACCAAACAATCTTTAATTTCAGTTTTGGCGTTTTCTAGTGCATACGAAGAAATATCAAGTCCTTTTACCTCACACTCAGGTAATAATTTTTTAAATTCGTAAAGTAAAAAACCTTTTCCACACCCGACATCTAGAATTTTTGAATTATTATTTAATTTATAGTGTTCTATCATTTTTTTTGCAATTGGCTCCCATCTTCCGTCATAATGATACCCTCCATAATTTATATCTCTAGATCCATCCCAATAATCAAAACCCCATTTTTTTGCTTTTATTGCTGCCTCAGCCTTATTTATATTATTAACCCTCTCCAGATAATTTCTTTTAGTTTTTTTGTGGTGGTTTGTAAGAAAATCAATTTCCATAATTATTTAATCTTTTGTTTTTTCATCCAACTTACTGTAAACGCGCTTGGTAAAATTTGTAAATTTTTGTTATAATATCTATCTTTAATATCAATTATTGCGTCTTCAACACTAAAATGTTTTTTAAAAGATGTTGATAATAATTTATCAGAGTTTTGTCTATAAGATCTTTTATCATTATTATTTTTTTTAATTATAATTTTGCATGGAATAATTTTTTGAATTTTTTTTGCTAAATTAATTATACTTAAATTTTCAAATCCTGCATTATATGCTCCACTTTTTAATTTTTTGTTTTTTAAAAAATGCTTGTAAACATTAATGAGGTCTAGAATATTAATATTTGGTCGTATTTGACTACCCCCAAAAACTGTAATTTTCTTTTTAGTTAAGGCTTGTAACGTCAACATATTCACTGAGACATCAAATCTCATTCTTGGAGAATAACCACAAACAGTAGCTGGTCTGATCAAATGAATTTTAATTTTATTTGCATAACTCATTAATACTCTCTCAGCTATCATTTTAGTTTTGTTGTATACAGATATTGGTAATAAACTTAGATTTTCTGTTACTTTTTTCTCTTTTTTAAATCCATAAACACTTCCTGAACTAGCGTATATGAATTGTTTGACATTAAAATCTATACATTTTTCAATCAATTTTTGAGTTGCTAATACGTTAACCTCCCATGACAATGTTGGATTAAGTTCCACACTTGGATCATTGGCTATGTTTGCTAAATGAAAAACCGTAGAAACATTTTTAAGAGGTATTTTTTCATAATCTCTTATATCTAATTTAATAATTTTAAGTTTTTTATTTTTTTTTAGATAATTACCAAACCACATAGTATCAATTACTGTAACTTTGTGATTATCCTCTAATAAAGCATTTACTAAAATACTCCCTGTATATCCACACCCACCTGTTACTAATATATTCATAATTTACTTTTTGTGTTTATAATTAAGCTCATTTTTTTTAAATAGCTCTAAATTTGCATCAATCCAATCAAGAGTTTTTCGAATTCCAGTTTCTAAATCTACTTTTGGTTTCCAATTTAATTTTTTTATCAATTTATTTGAATTTAAAAAATAGAGATAATCTTTTCCCACCCTCTCTTTTTTTAAATTTATTATTTGTTTGAAACTTCTCCCTGTAACTTTACAAACTAATTTTATTACATCCTTAATGGTTTTGATTTCATTTGTAGAAATATGATAGGTTTCTCCTAACTTTCCTCTCAAGCATATTTTTAATGTTGCTGATGACGCATCATCAACATATATAAAAGACCTCTTTGTATTTCCAGTACCCTCCAAAGGAAATTTTTTATTTTTTCTACATAGAAAAAGTGACTTGGGAATAACTCTGTATAACTGTTGACCTGGGCCATATATGTTTGCAGTCCTAGTTAAAATTATTGGTAAATTTTTATATTTATGATATTTAATTAAATGAAAATCCATAGCAGCCCTAGAAATAGCATACGGTGTTGTTGGATTAAAATTATAATTTTCTTTTATTTTTTTTTTTGTATTTCCATAAACTTCTGGAGTAGATACATGAATAATTTTTTTAATGAATTTATAATTTAATAAAGAGTTGTAAAATTTAGTTTGGGAATATAAGTTAGTAAAATACCAATCCTCGGGGTTATTCCAACTTTGCTCAACCATTCCTTGAGCAGCATAATTAACAACATATTTTGGTTTATACTTTTTTAAAATTTTATTGATTTTTTGCAGATCTTTATTTAGATCGTATTTATAAAATTTCAATTGTTTTAATTTTGTTGAAACTTTATAATTTAAATATTTTTTATTTAATTCGTTAGACCTACTTACAGCAATTACTTTAAAATTTTTTTCTAATATTAATTTTATAAAATTTGATCCCGAAAAAGAATTACTACCAATTACCAAGAACGTTTTACTCATTTTTTTCACTTAATTTATTAAAATTTATTTTTTTTGATCTTCGTATTCTTTTCTTAATTCTTCATACTCTTGCATTTTCCTTTGCATAAAATTCAAGGTTAGCTCAGTTTTCTGAGATATTCCTTTAGGAGTTAAAAGATAAATATAATTCATTTTATTTTTACTTTTTTTAAAATTGCTTATTTTGATTAATCCTTTTTTTTTTAGTTCTTTTAAGCAAAAATTAATTTTACCAAGGCTCATTCCCAATTCACTTGATAATTCTCTTTGTGTTACACTTGGCTTTTTAATGATTAGTCTTAATATGTTAAATTTGTCTTGATTATCGTTCATATATTGAACATAATAACGTTCATTAAATGAACAGTAAAGAAAATAATACAAAATGTATAAATTAAATTTACTTAAAAACTATAGTAATAATTTATGTATAATTGATGATCACGGACTTAAACACACTTATAAAGAAGTAAATTCAAAAATCAAAAATTTTGAAAAATTTTTTAAAAAAAAAAGTTTAATTTTAATATTAAGTTCGTTTTCAAAAGATTTCATAATTAATTATTTAAGTTTTCTGAGATATGGACATACACAAATAATTATAGATGAAAATATAAAAAATGAATTTTTTAATAAAATCGTAAGTAAATATAATCCTGAATTTATTTTTACAAGAGAACATAAAAAAAATTTAAATAAAAAATATGAAATAAAAAAAAAAATTTTTTAAATGAATATAATATCTATAAATCTAAAAAGATAAAAAAAATAAAATTAAATAAAAATCTTGCTGTCCTCTTAAGTACATCTGGCTCTACTGGTTCAAATAAATTTGTAAAACAATCATATGAAAATATATATTCTAATAGTAAAAATATTGCTAAGTATCTTAAGATTAAAACAACCGATCGTTCAATAACAAATTTACCATTAAGTTATAGTTATGGATTATCAGTAATAAATTCACATTTTATTAAGGGTGGATCAATTTTTGTTTCAAAAAACACAATTTTAGAAAAAATGTTTTGGCAAAAAGTATATAAATATAGAATAACTAATTTAAATGGCGTACCCTTTTTTTATGAGATATTAAAAAAGATAAAGTTTGAAAAATTTAATCTTAAACATATTAAATTTTTTACTCAAGCTGGCGGTCATCTAGATAAAAAACTAAATAAGTATTTTGTTAAATATTGTTTAAAAAATAAGAAAAAATTTATAGTTATGTATGGACAAACGGAAGCAACATCAAGAATATCATATTTAGATTGGAAATTTTCATTATCAAAACTAGGAAGCATAGGGAAAGCTATTCCACAAGGAAATTTAAAAATAAATAAAAATAAAAAAAGGGGAGAGCTTATTTATCAAGGAAAAAATGTCTCAATAGGATATTCAGAAAATTTTAAAGACTTAAAGGATTATGATATCAATAAAGGAACTTTACATACTGGCGATATTGCAAAAATAGATGATGATGGTTTTTTTTACATTGTAGGTCGTTTAAATAGAAATATTAAAATTTATGGATTTAGAATAAATTTAGACGATCTTGAGAGAAAATTACAAGCTAAAAATTATACTTGCGCTTGTATTGGGAAAAAGGAGATAATAAACATATATTATACAAAAAAAAATCAAGAAAAGGGAATTTATTTTGAACTTTTGAATACATTTAAGTTTAAAAAAGATTACTTTGAAATGATTTTTATTAAAAAATTTCCATATTCAAGAAATGGAAAAATTAAATATTCTAAATTAAATGAAATTAATAAATAAATATTTATATAAAAAAATAAATATTAAAAATGTTGCTAATCATAAACAATTATTTTTTAAAACAATATTAAACCAACTTCTTTCGCATAAAAAAAATTGCTTAGAATATAAAAATTTAATCAACAATTTTGATTTGAAATTAAAAAGACTTAAAACAGTAGAAGAACTCCCCTTTTTACATGTAAATATGTTTAAGGAAAAAGATTTGTATAGTATAAAAAAAAAAATATTTATAAAATTCTTAACTCATCTGGAACTACTAATAAAAAATTATCTAAAATATTTTTAGATAGCATAAATGCAAAAAATCAAATTATAGCTTTAAAAAAGATTGTAGCTTCATTTCTTGGCGAAGAAAGATTGCCTATGCTCATATTCGAGAAAAACCCTAATTTAATTGATAAAAAGAAATTTGGTGCGAAAATAGCTGCTATTTTGGGATTTTCAATATTTGGTAAAAATTACACATATGTAATCAACTCAAAAAACGAGATTGACTATAAAGTACTTAACAACTTTCTAGAAAAATTTGCTGATAATAAATTTTTTATTTTTGGTTTTACTAGTTCAATTTATGAATTCTTAATCAAAAAAATTGATAATAGAAAAATATTTAGATTATTTGAAAACGGAATTTTATTTCATGGGGGTGGTTGGAAAAAGTTAGAAAAAAATAAAATTAATAATGAAATTTTTAAAAGTAAATTAAATTATAAACTAAAATTGTCGACAGTAGTAAATTATTATGGGGTTGTAGAACAAACTGGATCAATTTTCATAGAATGTGAGAAATGTAATTGTTTTCATACAAATATTTTTAATGATGTAATTATAAGAGATGAAAATTTAAATCCAATAAAACAAAATAATAAAAGAGGTATGGTTCAAGTTTTATCAATACTACCCTCAAGCTACCCTGGAAACTCAATTTTACTTGAAGATGAAGGTTTCATTGTTAATCAAAAAAATGAAAAGTGTGATAATACTGGAAAATCATTTAAAATTGTTGGAAGAATTCCTAAAGCAGAAGTAAGAGGTTGTAGTGACGTTTGACAAATCAAAAATACAATATCTGATTGGTAGCAAAAATAACAAGAGTGATATTTCCGAACCTTTCTCTGACGTAAACTTAGAATTTTTAAATGAATTGTCATTGAATATTTTTAAACATAAAAATTCAAAAAAATATAAAGATTTAATTGCTTTCGCTTTTTGGTGTAGAAAAAAAAATATTATCAAAATCAAAAATAATTTTTTGGATAAACAATTTAGACTCGGATTAGGAATTATTTTTCATTTAACTCCTTCAAATGTACCTATTGCATTTATGTATTCTTTTATATTTGGTTTGCTTTCTGGTAACAGCAATATAGTGAGAGTTTCAAAACCAGATTTAGAACAAGTAAAATTACTATTTTCAATTATTAAAAAAATATTTAGAATTAGAAAATTTGAGAAATTATCTCAAAATAATTCTTTCATATATTATGATAAAGATACAAATATTTCAGATTATTTTTCGAGTTTTGTAGATGGAAGAGTAGTTTGGGGGAATGATAAAACAATTGGTGATTTTAAAAAAATGACGACGAAAAGTAAATGTGTAGATCTTTTTTTTGGTGATAAATATTCGATATCATTATTTTCCTCTAAAAAATTGAAAAAGTTAAATAAAATTGAATTTTCAAACCTAATTAAAAATTTTTATAATGATGTATTTATAATGGATCAAAATGCATGTACTTCACCTCACTTAATAATTTGGGAAAAAAAACCTTTAAAGTCAATAATAGAAATATTTTGGAATAATCTAGAGAAATTTGTACAAGATAACTATTTAACCTCGCTGTCAATCACCTCAAAAAAATACCAAATTTTGAATAATTACTTAATGGAAAACAGCGATTTAAGAATTAATAAAATGAATAACAAATACATAAAAAGAATAAAAATTAATAAACTTGATAAAAATATTATTAATTATAGAGGATTTTCTGGACTTTTTTTTGAGTATGAGATGAAAGATATTTTAGAATTAAATGAAATTATAAACAGAAATTTTCAAACATTGAGTTATTTTGGTTACGATAAAATCTTTTTTGAAAAGATTTTTAAACGTAATAAGTTTAAAGGAATTGATAGAATTGTTCCTGTAGGTGAAACTTTAGAGATGAGTCTTATTTGGGACGGAATTAATGTGGTAAATCATTTAAGTAGGATTGTTAGTATAAAATGAAAGAAATTACATTAGATTTAAACCAAATTAAAGAATATCAACAAAATAGAAATCCATATTTATTTGTTGATTATATAGATAAGCTAATACCAGGAGTAGTTTCTAATGGTTATAAAATGTTATCTAAGGATGAATGGTTTTTTAAAGTACATTGGCCAGGAGACCCAAATATGCCTGGTATGCTTCAAGTAGAAGCCCTAGTGCAAACAAGCGCTTTAGCATTGACATCACTACCAAATAATAAAGGTAAATTAGTTTATTTGATCTCTGCAGATAAATTAAGATTTATTAAAAAAATATTACCAGACAGTAAACTAATATTAAATACAACTATTAAAAATTACAAAAGAGGTATTGCAAATGTTGAGGGTAAGGCATTTGTGAATAATGTTCTTGTTTGTAGTGCAGATTTTAAAATTATAATGCCTGAGGAATTAAATAAATTCAAAATAAATAAATGAAAAAAGTTACAATTATTGCAGAAATTGGACCCAATCATAACGGAGATTTAAAAATTGCAAAAAAATACGTAGATAGAATTAAAAAAACTGATGTAGATTATATAAAATTTCAAACTTCAATACCAAATGATCATATATCATTTTATGCAAAAAAAGCTAAGTACCAAACAGAAAATGCTTATAATAAAAAAGAAACTCAGCTTCAAATGGCAAAAAATATTTCATTAAAATTCAGTGAGTTTGAAGATTTATATAATTATTGTAAAAAAAAAAAATTAAAATTTCTGACAACAGCATTTGGTTTAAAATCACTTTTATTTATTAAAAAATTTAATATGGATTATATAAAAGTACCCTCTGGTGAAATTAATAACTTTGAATATTTAAAAAATATACCAATACAAAAAAAAACAAAAATATTAATATCAACTGGAATGTCTACAATGAAAGAAATCTCTGAAGCAATAAATTTTTTGATTAAAAAAAAAGGTTTTAAAAGACAGAAAATTATTCTAATGCAATGTACGTCTTCTTATCCAACACCTTATAACGATGCTAACTTGAGTGCCATCTACTCTTTAAAAAAAAAATTTAACACAAAAATAGGTTATTCTGATCATACATTAGGATCTGAATGTGCATTAGCCGCCGTTGGCATGGGCGCTGAGTATATAGAAAAACATGTCACATTTGATAATAAATTGAGGGGTCCTGATCATAAAGCAAGTCTCACAATAGATAAGTTTGAGATAATGGTTAATCAAATCAGAAACTTAGAATTATCAATTGGAAGTGGCGTAAAAAAGGTTGAAAAAAGTGAAGAGCAAAACAAAAAAATTGCAAGAAACTCACTAGTAGCAAGTAAAAAAATTAACAAAGATGAAAAATTTTCAAAGTCAAATATAACTATTAAAAGACCTGGTAATGGAATGTCCCCTAAGTTTTATACAAAGATAATTGGGAAAAAATCAAATAAAATTTATATGCCTGATCAATTAATTAAAATAAAGGTTTAATTTGAAAAAAAAAATATTTTTCATAACAACTTGTAGAGCTGATTATGGTTATATTGAAGAGTTAATAAATGAAGCTTCAAAAAAACTAACAAAAATTGACATCTACTTAATAGTTTCTGGCAACCATTTCTCTAATTTTTTTGGAAATTCACACAAACTAATTAAAAATTATAAAAATATAAAAAAAATTAAACTTCCACTTAAAGATTTAGATAATAAAATAGACTCAACCGTTAAAATATTTAATCTTGCCACTAGCAAGTTTTCTAAATTATTGATTAAGCTTAAGCCTCATTTGATTGTTACTTTTGGAGATAGATTTGAAATGCTAGCTTTTTCATTTACTGCTTACACTCATAATATAAAACAAGCACACATAGCTGGTGGCGAAGTTACACAAGGTTCTTTAGATGATGGTTTTAGGAATGCTATTACAAATTTTTCTACATTTCATTTTCCAGTTACAGAAATTTATAAAAAAAATCTGATCCGAAAGGGTATTAAATCTAAAAATATATTTAATTATGGTAATTTGGGATTAGATAAAATAAATAAAATTAATTTTTTATCTAAAGAAAATCTTAAAAAGAAAGTAAAAGTAAATTTTAAAAATAAAAATTTTATAGTTGTTTTTCATCCTGAAACATTAGAAATTCACAATACTGAAAAAAATTTAAAAATTTTACTAAGTGCCCTCTCAAATTTTAAAAAAATTAATTTTATTTTTACATCCTCAGGATCTGACTATTTAAGTAAAAAATTTATAAAAATAATTTTAAAATTTATTAAAAGAAAGAATAATATGCATTTTTATAAAAATCTAGGAAGCAAGATCTATCTATCTCTTCTAAAATATTCTGATGGTATAATAGGAAATTCATCTAGTGGAATTTCAGAAGCACCACTATTAAATATTCCAACATTAAATGTTGGAAATAGACAAAAAGGAAGGATTATGCTTAAAAGTATTTATAATTGTTCAATTAATAAAACTCAAATATCTAAAAATATAACTAAAATGCTCAATAGTAAAAAAAACTATAAAATTAAAATTTATGGTGATGGCAAAGCTGCAAATAAAATAATTAAGCAAATTAAAAATTTAATTTAAATTTTAACAGATTTTCTTGGTAAAATAATTTTTTTTTGGTCAACTATAATAGTCATATTTTTTTTTACATTTTTAATTATGGTTGAACCGATACCGATACGACTGTTACTCCCTATCTTTAATTTAGGTAAAATATTTGATCCAGAGCCAATCATTACATTATCACCAATGTTAACATAACCACCAATTGTTGAGTTGGGTAAAATTGTAAAATTTTTACCAATTTTTAAATTATGCCCAATATCAACACCAAAACTTATAAGTGAATTTTTTCCAACGCTTGTTGTATGACCAATCTGAGATCCAGATAATACTATTGAACCAGTGCCAATTTTTACATCCTTATAAATATACATTTCTGGACACACTAAGGTAGCAAT
>MDTD01026455.1_pt1 | contig 12801 bp, 29 predicted proteins | sample 811221 | NCBI WGS metagenome assembly MDTD01 (sample SAMN05326646, study PRJNA326480) | marine metagenome | isolation source: seawater | place: Pacific Ocean: South West | collected 2011 | reverse complement strand
TAGAACCTCCGACCTGGGGTTTTACATTAGCGGATATGTTTGAGGTGGCAGAAAATATTTCATACAACGTGGAAAAGTTAGATAAAGATTAAAAAGTTTCAATTTTTATTTGACTTCCACAACCACTTGTGCAATACTAATTATGTTGATGAGAACTGCAACACATTAAGGAGATTATCATGGCAGTTGATTTCAAAACTTTTTCGAGCGTCATTGATTATGTGACAGCGGTGAATAAACCAGTGCTTCTTCGTGGTCGTCATGGAGTTGGCAAGTCCACAGTAGTGTATCAGTACGCTCAAAAGAAGGGTCTGCCAGTTGTCGAAAGACGCGCTTCTCAGATGACTGAGGGCGACCTTGTTGGTTTGCCTACTATTGAAGCAAACAGTACTCGGTTCAATCCACCGGACTGGTTCAAGCAAGCATGTGATTCTCCGGTGCTTCTATTCTTGGATGAGGTTGACCGTGCAAGCATCGAGGTTCGTCAAGGCATCTTTGAATTGACTGATAGTAGGAAACTTAATGGACATCGACTCCATGAGGGTACGCTTGTCTTCGCCGCTGTAAATGGGGGCGAGCATGGCGCAGAATACCAAGTAGGGGAAATGGACCCAGCAGAACTAGACCGATGGACTGTTTTTGATATTGAACCATCAGTCGAGGATTGGTTAGTGTGGGCAAAAGACAATGAAATCTCTGACGAGATTTGGGATTTTATCAATCAAAATCCTGACCATCTAGAGCATCAGGGCGACTTTGAACCAAACAAGGTTTACCCTTCCAGGCGAAGTTGGGAACGTCTAAGTGAGTGTCTAACTAAGTCGAACATATTCGATAAGGTTGGTAACGAACTTTTCACGCTCACCGGTGCATTCGTTGGTTTTGAAGCAGCAGTTTCTTTCAATGACTTTGTTGCAAACTACGATAGACAAGTTACAATCGAAGACATCCTGGTCGATGGTAAATTTGAAAAGGTTGCTGATTTTGGAATAAACGACCACAATGCCTTGATTGAGAAATTTGAGGCAAAGGAAATCTTCAAGGAAGTTTTGCCTGTAGAGCAAATCGACAACCTTGCAAGATACTTTGTGACCTTGCCTTCCGAGGTGGCAATGAAGTTGTGGACGTGTCTTGGTTCCGGCGAACTACAAAACACTTTGAACTTGCACCAAAGTTCGGTTGAGGGAAGTTCCGTGTCAGACTACCTTGTAAAAATATTAGCATCAGACGAATAAGTATTTGACAAACGCGATTAAAGTCGTTAATGTGTTCTTATAGTTCATCGTAAGGATTGAAAGATGAAAGAAGAAAACAAAGAATTTGACCTTAACATGCACACTGCCAGATTGCTGATGGAAGAACCATTCTTTGCTGCTCTATCAAGACGCATAGACAAGAGAGCATCTAGGGCAATACCGACCGCTGGTGTGATGGTCAATGAGGACACGTCTCAATTTGAGATGTTATACAATCCTGAGTGGTTTGCTAAGTTGAGCAATGATGAAAGAAAAGATGTTTTAAAACATGAGTTCTATCACATAATCTTCAAGCACGTCACAGATAGAATGCCGCAAGGTGTTGACATGAAGACTTGGAACATTGCAGCAGACCTTGCAATCAACTCTCACTTGTATAATTTACCGGAGGGCGGTTGCGTTCCAGGCGAGGGTCTTTTCAAAGATTTACCCCGTGGCGAGTCCGCTGAATGGTATCTAAAAAATATGCCTAATTTTCCAAAAAACAAGGGTCATGACGATGCCTCACAAGAGTCTAATGGTGATAGTCAAGATGATGGACAAAGTCCATCAGACTCTAATTCTGACGGTTCTAGCGGTAACAATATGCCACAAACACTAGATGACCACAGTGGGTGGGGCAAGGTTTCTCAAAAGTCTCGTGATGTCGCCAATGAACGACTTAAAGACATCGTAAAGAAAGCAGCACATGAGGCGTCAAGTCAGAACTCCTGGGGTAGTGTGTCTGCATCAGTAAAAGAAAAAATCATGGATTCGATATCGACTAAGGTTGACTGGCGAAAGGTTTTAAGATATTTTGTCAAGGCATCTCAAAAAGCAAACAAAAGGTCAAGTATTAAAAGAATCAACAAAAGATATCCTTACATCCATTCTGGCAAAAAGACAGACCGCGTAGCAAAAGTTGCAGTGTCCATTGACCAATCTGGTTCTGTAGATGATGGAATGCTTGCAATGTTCTTTGCGGAATTGACAAGTCTTGCAGAATATGCAGAGTTTACCGTCGTGCCATTTGACACACAAGTCGCGGAGGACAAAGTGTATACATGGAAGAAAGGTGAAACGAGAAAAGTAGAAAGAGTTTTGACCGGTGGCACATGCTTTGACGCTCCAACGAAGTATGTGAATGATAGAAGTTTTGACGGACATATAGTTCTAACAGATATGTGCGCTCCGAAACCTAAAGCGAGCAAGTGTCAAAGGATGTGGATGACGACTAGACGTCACGCTTCAAGTAATTACTTTTCAACCAACGAAAAGGTTGTGGTGGTAGACTAATGTTTAAAGTAGGTACACAAGTAAAATACTCTGTCAACAAATTAAATTCAAAATACTATAAACAAAAAAGTGTTGACATAACCTCAAGAGATGTGTTACAGTCTCATGGCGTCATAGTTGGTATCGAAAGTGAAGAAACTGTAAAGGTAAAGTGGTATGGAAAGTACGACTACTTTGAATATGAATCTCCAAAAAATTTGGTTGCCATAGCATGAACACAAATAAAGATTTAATAGAAAAATTGTATGAGTTGTTAGTTTCAAAGTATGCAAGAGAAATTTTAGACAGAAAATGTTCTTTAGAATTGGCAGCAAAAAAAATATCGTACAAGATTGGTGCCAATAATATTTTCTTAATTGAAGAAGATTTAGTTGACAAAGTGAAAGAAGTTGGATATATTTCACAAACAAAGTTTATTTGAAATGGAGCAAAGAATGAATCCTATTTGTGATGATTGCATGATTGAATACTCTCCTAAAAGAAGAGAGTTGGGTTATAGAACTTGTTTGGATTGTGGGTCAACGAGAGCGTTAAAAGAAATGAATCGCAGAAAGAAATGCGTCGCGCCTGCATTTAACAAGGGCGCGTATCAGTACGTTGGAAGTATTAAAACCGCAAGAAGTGTGGGTAGATAATGAAAAATAATTTTTGTATTGCTTTGTTAGCACTATTTATGCTAGGTTGTCCAAGCGAAGAAAACAACGAAGAGTGTGAAAAAGTTATGGAGTGTCAAGAAGACTCCGAGATGGTTTGTGATAAACGAGAAAACGATTGTGGTCAAGATTGTCACTACTACGTTGTTGAGCATTGTTATGAAGTTTGCAAAAAATAAAAAAAACTATTGACTTCTTTTAGAGTCTTGCTATGCTAAGAGCATAACCAATCAGGAGACGAGCATGAAAGTTGGTGACTTGGTAAGGTATCGTCAGGGTTCGCTGGACTTAACAGGCGTTATCTTAGAGCATGATAGCAGTGGTGATTATTTGGTTCTTTGGAACAAAGAACGATATCGCCGAAAACAGTTATGTAGACCAAGAAATTTGGAGGTTATCAGTGAAAGTCGGTGATTTAGTCAGGTATAGATATCCGTCATACAACTTAGAAAACGAGATTGGACTTGTTCTGTGCGATAATATTTCTAAGGGTGGAACAGTAAAGGTTTTGACTGGTAGTAAAGGGGTTCAATGGTTCGTCTCAAGTTATTGCGAGGTTATCAATGAAAGTCGGTAATATCGTCCAGCACATTTTTTCTGAAAGAGTCGGTGTCATTGTCAAGAAAAGTTTTCCTTGGATTGGTAGCGCGACACAAAAAGAATTTGACATTCTATGGAATGATGGTACAATGGGAAAAAATGTGTTACATTTTGACTTGGAGTTAATCAATGAAAGTCGGTGATTTGGTAAAGAACAGGCAAGGACAAACGGGTATTGTAACTGCTCTTGGAGGTATACATTATCGAGACTTTACAAATAGTGCTGATTGTCCTTGGGAAAATCCAGATGTTCATGTTGTCACAGTAAAGGGAAAAAAGATATGGAGTTACAATACACTGGAGGTTATCAGTGAAAGTCGGTGATTTGGTGACTCGCGTAGACGCTATCTATAAACCTGACTGGGGTATTGGAGTTGTGATATCATGCGATGGATTCAGTAAGTTTATGGTCTTTTGGTCCAAGCGATACGGAGAGAAGCGTGTTTCTCACGATTTGTATGAATTGGTGCCTTGCGAGGTCGAAAGTGCTTGAGCATTTATCGAATTGTCATGGCGAGTGGAATTTTATCATTGCAATGATTGGTTCGATTCCATTCGTCGGTTTGTGGATTAAGGCAAAATTGGAAAATTTATTAAAAAAAGACTTGACATCTAAAAAATAATTCAATATCATGCATACATAGTTAACAAGAAGCACCGGAGAAAATATGCGAAAGTTGATTACATTTGGTTCAGTTCGTAGGATGGCACGTCAATTAATTGACATCTCACCAAAAAAAAGAGAAAAATTATTAGAATCTCTTGACACTGAAACAAAAATACTTATACTTGAACGTATCGCAGAAATAAAAGAAGAACGGAGCAAAAAATGAATTTTGTTAATCAAATTATGAAGTACGAATCTAATGAAATGAACGACGATGAAGTAGTAGATTTTTTCCAAGAACTTTTGAATACCGGTATGCTTTTTCATTTGCAAGGTCATTACCAAAGAACCGCAAAAATGTTGCTCCATCACGGTGTTATTGAAATTAAGGACAGTGATTTAGATGATTAGTTATTGGCAAGCACTCATAAAGGGTCTAACCTTTTTTGAGAAAAAAGAAAAAAAACATTTGACAAATAAAAAGTAGTTCGATAAAGTAAGTACACAATAAAGAAAGGGTGCGAACAAAATGGACACTTTAGGAAGACCGGAAACTGGCGACGTCATTCAAATTTGGGACTGGATGTCTGAAACTCTTGTGGATAAAATTGCCGACCACGGCGAGCATGGTCTGATTGTCGGAATTAGCAAAAAAAGCGACACGTTTCTAAACGGAAAAGGTGAACCATGCGATTTGTCACACATAGTCGAAGGCGATGTATTCAAGGTTTTGTTAAACCGTGACGAGATTGTGCATGTTCATCGTCAATGGATTCGACCAATTTATTCAAATAAATCTTGACACACAAAAAACAGTTGATATAATATAAACACAATCAAAAAAAGGAAACATAAAAATGAATTTCGATATTTGGATGAAAGAAGTAGACCGAGAGTTAGTCACATCCTGTGGACTAGATTCAAACGATTTGCCTGACGTATATTATATGGGAATGTTTGAGGATAAAGTTTCCCCTATGGAAGCAGCACAAGATGCACTAGAAAACGCCGGATACTTTGACTGTATGACATTTGCGGAGGGTTTCTAAATGGCAAGCAGAACAAAAGTCAGACGCGCCGCAAAAAAAGTTTGGACAAGCACAAAAAGAAAGAAAAAGTAAAAAAACTCTTGACTTCATAGTTTGGTTCCGATATTATTATTACAGAAAGTGAGGGAACAATGAAAGTTTATGAAGTAACGGTCTCTTGGGAAGTCGTATCAACAATCAAAGTCAAGGCAAGTTCAGAAGAAGACGCGCTAAGTACAGCACAATATCACTGTCCAGTTACAAAAGGTGTTGAACCTTATTGGTCAGCACCTGAGAGTGTTAGTGGAAGTGAAGTCTATTGGAATGACATAAAGGTCGTTGATGAATCGCCCGGATATTGGGCAAACTACCAGGTCAAAAGCAAAAAAGCAAAAGCGGCAGATATAGAATCGTTGAAAGTGGTGAACAATGACTAGGCAACAATATCTTAAAAGATTAGAAGCATACAATAGACTTATTGACAATCTACTAAAAGAGACTTTACAGTTAAAGTTCAAACTTGCGGATGAACTCCAAGATTTGCATTTTGAAGACAATAAGGAATTGCAAGCAGAAAAAGAATTATTGGACCTTAAAAATCTTCAAAAGAATTTTGAAAGATTATCTGAAGAAAAGATTGACTTTTTAAGAGAATACGGTGCAAAGTTTACTGTACCGGCAGGTTATAACTTCCCGCTTTTAAGTGAAGAAAACGAAGAAAGAGAGTATAAAGAAAAAAACAAAAATTTTATTTGACATATTAAAATCTGTTTGATACATTGATTACACACTAAACGAAAGGTCATACAAAATGGCAAGCAATCGAGACGTAGTAAGAGCATGGCAATTTGGCGAAGTCGCCGCAGCAGGAAACCTAACAACCAATGGAAGAGAAATTTATTCTTACCAGTTACAAATTGGTGAAACACGCAACGGTCAAAAGGTCGCTTTCGATTATACCGGACCCGGACTTAGACCTTACTATTCCATGACCACATCAAAGCATGTTGGAATGGTCAAACAGGTCGCGGACATCGTGGAGTAGAAAATGAGAGTGGAAAATAATTGGCAGAACAGAAAAGATTTAGCAATCGAAGTTGTTGACACAATGACTCTTGAAGAATTAAGGCAAGTAACGACTGATTATCTTATAGACTTGTACGAGTCACATCGTGAACTTTTTGCCAATGATTGGGTAATGTATTACATGGACGAAAAAACAGAATAAAAACATTTGACATATTAAAATCTGTTTGATAAAGTATATACACAATCAAGAGAAAAGGTTAAACAAATGAACAAGTTCAATTATCTTTATGTCCTCCAGGGTAATTACGGATACGGTCATGGTTGGGAAGACCTAACCGCCGCAGACAATTCTTTCAAAGGATGGAAAGAAATAAAAGCAGACAAGAAAAGTTACATGGAAAACGAAGGCGGCACATATAGAATCATTGAGCGCAGAGAGTTGAATCCAGAATGGGTAAAATTTCAGAGCGATAAAAATAAATAAAAAAGTATTTGACTTTCTGTGAATGCTTTGATATTATAGAGTCACAAGGTAAGGAAGAGTGAAGTTATGACATACAGAGACCTTTTAGAACAACTTTCAGAACTATCTTATGAACAACTGAACCAAATTGTGACTGTTCAAGTATCGCATGATGAATATGTGCCAGTGTATGAGACGGGTATCGCAGTCGATGATGATGTCTTGGATGAAGACCATTTTGTACTTTCAATCGCATAATACAAAATAAATAAAAAAACATTTGACAATCATTATAATCTTTGATAAGGTGTAACAATGAAATACGGAATTGCATTAATTGCTTTGATATCCATCGGTTGCGGTGAGTCGAACTGGGGTCCGACATCATCGGAACCTTGCGAGATGTATCAAGAAAACTATGACCACACCACAATTCAATGTGGCGATTACTTTGACGAAGTTATAGTTTTGTGTGACGAGAATGGAAACTATGAAAGACCATTAAGTTGTATTACTCCAACAGAAGTTTATGATATCGTTGCAGAAAATAAACCTTGCAAAGATTGTGGTTGTATAGTACAAAACGTGTGTATAGATTAAACGCCGCCCGTTTACGCGCCAAATTTTTTCTATTGACATTCTAAAAAAAGGTTGCAATAATGAAAAATAAAAAGTTAAAAAGCAGAAACCCTTATGCGACTGCTTTAATGCTTAGGCATGGCGGAGGCGTAAAAGTTCACAAAGACAAAAAAAGATATTGCAGAAAACAAAAGCATAAGGTAAAGTTATGTTAAGAAAGATAAAGCATGAAGAACTAAAAAAAGGTTTACTTGTAATGTTAGACCCTAAGCACTGGTCTCCACATGTAGACACAAGTAAACCAGGAATTGTTCTAGGTTGGAAAAACAGACTAGTTTATGTACACATGTATAACAAGGTCATAGACTTTTGGTTGTATCAATTAAGAGTAGATGACGGTAAGTAATTGTTTTTAGTAACATATATATAAATAAAGGGATATATTGTTATATTGTGGAGAATGGTGTAAAACGGTGTAAGATTTAACGCACACGTTAAATAGATTTTCCACTTGAAAAAGACAATTAATTGTGATATAATGACTTTAGACGACCTAGATTTACCGTTACCGTGGCACCGTGCAGACGATACCACGTGGTATGCAGACTTTGAACAAGTCAATAGACACGCGCTTGTCAAGTTAATCGATGGTAAGTATACGATGGTCGTAGGGACTCTTAAAGATATGGAATTGTCATCTATAGGGGATAGTCTAAGCGAAGTCATCGCCATTGCTAATCGATGGATTATGGCAATCGAGAATGGAAGCGAGAAAGCAATCGAAAAGATAAAACGAAAATTAATTTAAAAAAGTACTTGACATTTTAAAATCGTTTGATATTATAGACTCACAACGTCAACGAATAAGGTGATTACATGAGAGTTACATTAAACAATTCAGACGCGCTATTCTTAACCGGTGTTCTATTAAACATTGCGCTATTGCTAACCATTGCAGTGAGCGTATAAAAAAAATAAAAAAAATATTTGACATTTGATTTAAACTTGATAGTATAGATTCACAACGTAACGAAAAGGATTAAGACAATGGTTAACAAAGCAGGAACAATCGCGATTCTATATGCGTTCTTTTGGTTGGGTGACAAGATTGGTCATCATGGTATCAAGACTGCACTCGGAGCAATCTGGATTTTTTAATTTTTTTACTTGCAATCTATATCGGACTCCACTATAATCTAAGAGTGGTTAGGGAATGGACCTTGACCACTTAACATCGAAGGGTAATATATTATGTTGAATGTCAATGCACAGCAGCTTTGGAACAAGGGCGATAACACTATCATCATCGAGACACCAGACGGACAACCTAATGTCGCGATTACACTTTGGAAGCATTTCGGTGAACACGCTGGCAAGGTTCGCGCTATCGATGTAACTTTGAAAGGACAACGAAATGGTATGCAACCTATTGTATATCATGAGGGTATGCCAAATCCAACGACCGGTCACCTTAAACCACACACTAAGTTTGATAATGCTAATGTTATCGCGGTTCAGTTACCAACAGAGTGCGCGGAAGAAAATTAAAATAAAATAACTTTTTTACTTGCAATCGAGTTATACGTTCACTATAGTATAAAAGTGGTTAGGGGATTGACTCCTAACACTTCAACGACTGGAGCATATCATGCAGAACCTTAAAAATATTTTTCATGCGCAGCACGTACTCGATTCGATTCAGGTCGCGACCTATACCGCTTTGGATGATTTAGGTTTAGATATCGAAGACGCTAAAGCTGCAATTGCGCAAGTGATAGCGCAAATGTCAGTTGATAGTGGATTATCAGCGGACCCGATATCAAAGGCATCGATGGACTATATACATAAGGTTCGAATCTGTGGCGGACCTAAACCAGCAACCATTCAATACTAAAGGGGATTAATTATGTTAAACGCGACACAAGAGAATACTTTGTTAATGGAACAGATTAGAGAAATCTTTAACACTGTCGACCACAAGTGGACGCAACACTACAAGGACAATCCGCTATCAACGATTCATCCGGACTATAATGACATCACTCTGATTGAAATCGACACCAGCAAGATTCCAGTCGACCTTATGACCGACCCTTGTCCAGACCTTGACATCGGTGACTAACATCGATGTCAATAACGTTGTCATATCTTTACCTATATCAGGAGAATAAATATGTTTAATGCACGTCCAGCAATCAATCGTTATCATAACTCCGCTCGTTATCAACGCGCTTTATACCGTAAGCGAACCGTTCGCCCTTCGTTACCTTCGAATTCGGTGACACAATTAAATCCAATTAAATAAAAAAAATACTTGCAATCCTTAATCACTTCGACTATATTATAAAAGTGGTTAGGGAATTACCCCTCACCGGATGACCTTGAAAGGGTTTTATTATGAGCAAGTTAAACAAAATCATTCGACGCGGTTCCCTCAAGAAGGGTGACCGTATCTTCCGTATCAACACCGGTCTCGGTGTCAATGGTGCGGGTCGCGAGAATGTATTCGCAACGGTGTTGCGTAGTCATCCGGACCCTTCGCGACTAGTCGTCCGCTTCGATGACCAGTCCATCCGCGCCGTCGCATGGAATCGATTTTACAAGGCGGACTAGTCTTACCTTATCCTACCCTTGCCTACATTGTGGGTGAGGGTATTTTTTTACCTACTATACTTACATTTGTATACATTGTAGGAGCGTGTCGCTTCGTGTGAGCATTTACCTACAATGCTTACATTGTAATTATTTTAAGCACATGTAAGATAATGTAAGACATAGGGGTACCCCCCCTACACCGGAATACATGTCCTACACGTACCCACATGTAGGTCGCGCCCTAATACACGAACACAACGCGCCAAAAAATTCTGAGATTTTAAAAATCCAAAATAATTAATGTATAATAAAGCACACACGGAGATTCCAACATGCCAAAGTTCTATAAACAAAACAAAAAAAAGATCGACCCAAGATACTTTCTTAGCGAAACAACTGCACATGAAGATGATATATCAGAAGGGTTCTTATCGAAAACATTTAAACCAAGCGAAAAAAACAATATATCAAAATACATGGACCGCTTAAGCGGAGACAATATACTAGATTACTTAGAAAAAAACAAAGACGAAGTTGCTAGTACAGAAAAGTACTTAACAGCGTTCTTAAAAGCATTAGGGTCAAAAGCTAATAGTTCTAAGTTTGAAGATTTTATAGTTAAAGGGTTTTTTCCAAATGGAGTAATCAAGTCCGACGCGCTGAAAAAGTTAATTTACGATTTTAGAGGTACTGATTTTAACGCAAAGGATCTAACTGTTTTAAAGCAAAAGATATCTGAGTTATCCTAAAAACACAAAATACTTCCTCAGTAAATTACGCCGGTGCGCTCACGCGCAAGTTAATTAACGCATAATTCCCCAGTATCTAAAAGTTTCATAGTTTAAACTATTTACTTTATATAAGGGGGTTTATATGCGAATCATTGCAATCCTGGTAGCGTTGCTTATACCGGCATCGATGCCAACCACTATTGCTTTTGCTGAATATCCACATGTCAACGTTACTCGCGACCTTACTAAAGTATTTGAATCAGAACCAACATACGCCAACGGATTAGATTGGGATGATTATGAATATATTCGCATGTACATGGATTCTGATACTAATATTAAATTAGTTTTAATAACCATGCCTAATTGCAGTTTAAGTTATCTTGTACATCGTAGAATTCGGCAAGAAAAACTTAGAGAAAATTTAGTAATCGCGAAAGGCAATGAGCAATGGGTAGTTCGTAGTTTACAAAATTTTGGCGAAACAAAATTGCCGGTACTGGTGGTATACGACAAAATACTTGTAAATAAATCCTATATAATATCTAATATTGATGATATAATTCCTCATATCAAATATTGGGCTGCGCAAAAAAATCCTCCGTAAAAAATTTGCGATTTCGAGATATATACTTTGTATAAAGGACGTTTTAAATGAGCATAAAGAAAACCATTAACAATAAGGATATCATCGGTTACGCCGCTGATGTCGACCCACAATACGGTCAAACTGTCAAGACCGATCACAACTATAACGTACATGTTAGAAGATCTGGTTCTTCAGCTGCCTCATCTCAAAGAATTGGATGGACAGTTGATGCAGATAATTTAACAATTGGTTCTGCCACTCGTACCGTGGTTGCTTATAGTGCGCCTCAAGCGACAATCGGGGGCGAATCAAATAGGGGTTGTTTGCACATGATTGTATCAAGCAGTCCCAAGTCTATAGGCACAAACGGTGCTGAACTTAACAGATTTAGTTTTAGTACACTAGGAAGCACACTAAGACTTACCGCTTCATTAACAGGATATCCTGCTAGTTCAAACAACAATGGTGCTAGTAGAAATATAGGAAGTGGAGAAAGTACATGGCAAGCTTCTAGTGAGTATATATATCGATTTAATGCTGTTTCTGCTGATATAACTTTAAAGGGAGCAACATATTTTTACCGTGCTGCTGCTGGATCTCCTAGACACTATGATCCGTCAGCTGGCGGGAAAGATTATGCTGGAGGTGTGCATGTTTGGACTTTAAATGTTGATTCAAACGATATAAATGATGTAGAAGAGCGTTTTATAACTTCCTCTGCGATGACAACTGGTGATGGATTTGGTGCAGCAGTTTGTGTTAACACTAATGACTATGGTAGTTATATTTTTGTGGGTTCTCCAGAGTATGATTCTGGCAGCATTAGCTCTTCTGGGGTTGTTTCTTTCTATAAATGGAACAATACATCACAAAAATATCAAGGTCCTAAAACGATTAATTACCCTCTTGGTTCCGGCACAGGGGCGCACTTTGGCACCTCTATAGATACAGACGGCACATTGTGCGCAATAGGCGCACCAGGCAAAGATACAGTTGTAGTTTATCGACAAACTTCAAACTTTGGATTTACTAAAAAAATGACTTTAGTTCATCCAAGTTCTAGTAGCAGCGCGTCAAGAGATTTTGGTAGCAATATTTCTATCTCTGGAAGTTATTTAGCAGTTGGCGCACCAAAAGATGCTGATAGTGAAGGTGGAAATAGTAGTAACGCTGCAGGGCGCGTGTTTATTTATAGAAAAAGCGACTCTGATGGTTACACTCTAGAGCATGAAGTGGCACCCACTGCTAGTTTGGCAGTTAACAGAAACTCTTTTTATGGAATGTCTGTTGCACTAGATTCTGGATACTTAATTGTTGGAAATGGAAATTACGGAGTTTCAAGTTTGGGTTATCCAGGCAGAGTGTATATTTATAAAAGTGGTTCAACCGGATGGAC
>MDTD01022782.1_pt1 | contig 12801 bp, 13 predicted proteins | sample 811221 | NCBI WGS metagenome assembly MDTD01 (sample SAMN05326646, study PRJNA326480) | marine metagenome | isolation source: seawater | place: Pacific Ocean: South West | collected 2011 | reverse complement strand
TAATTTTTTAAATTGTTTTTTTATTTTTTTTGCTAACATAATTTTTGTTATATTGGCAGAAGATAAACCTAAATTATATACATTGCTTTTGAGTTTATTAAAATTCTTAATCGTAAATAAAATTGCATTTGCAACGTCTCTAACATGTATGAAGTTTCTTCTGAAATGTGGCTCAAAAATTGTAAGCTTCTTGTATTTCACTGTATTATAAACAAAATTATTTACTAACAAGTCGCTTCGCATTCTATAACTTTGCCCAAATACAGTAGCTAATCTGAAACATACGTAATTTTTTGTCTTACTAACAACATCCTCTGCGTCACATTTTGTCCTTCCATATAAAGAAATTGGTTTTAAAGGACTATTTTCATCACAATATTTATTTTTTTCTCCTATCCCGTATCCAGAATTTGTTGTTAAGTAAATTATTTTATTTTTACTTGTAGCTAACTTACATAGCATTTTAATTGAATTTAGGTTTGTATCAATCGCCTGTTTTTTAAATTTTTCACACAAAGGGGCTCCGACCAATGCTGCTAATGGAACTATATAGTCATTTTTTTTAATTAACTTTTTCATTAAATCTTTTTTCCTTATGTCTCCATTGATGAATTTAAAATTTTTAAAAAAATATAAGTGATTTAAAGAACTTTTGTCATATTTAAGTAAGTCCACTGCAGTAACAAAGAAACCTTTTTCAACTAGAAAAGTACACAGCATTGATCCTATATAGCCCGCACCCCCTGTAATTAATACTCTGTTTTTTTTCATTTTAGTTTCTGGTGTCACCTTTAATTTTTCTTTTTAATTTTACCTTTGTCATCTCAATAATATTTTCTACTGCAATTTTTCCAAATTTTTTTTCTATAGATTCTAAAAAGGCTTTATCTTTGTGATATATATCGAATGCTTCATCTCTTAAAGTAATAACGTCTTTTGCAGATAATTTCTCTGTGGGCAAAGGAATAGTTTCATATGAGTGAAAAGAATAACCCTCATAATTTTCAGGCAGCTTTATCCCTTTATCAAAAGCATCCTTGTAAAGTTTACTTCCAGGCAAAGCCATAGCAGGATAAGTATTCCAACCAGCAGTACATAATTCCAAGCTTAATTTAATAGTACTATCTATCGTTTCTTTAGTATCACCAGGCAAACCAAAAATATAGTTAGCAATTACATTTATGTCTGCGTCGTGAACTTTTTCTATAACTTTTCTTACATCTACGTCTTCGAATTTTCCTTTATCAACCTCTAATCTTACTTTTTTATTTGCACTTTCTATTCCTAAAGCAAGCCATTTTATTCCGGCTTTCCTCACGAGTTTTAAGATTTCCGGTCTTTTAACTGTATCTATTCGACTATAGCTCCAAATTCTTAAAGAATCATCTTTGTTTCTTTTAGCTAATTCTTCACATAGAGGAATGTAGTATTTTGGATTTAAAAGAAACATTTCATCAACAATTCTAATTGTTTTAACGCCCATTTTTATTAATTTTTCAAATTCTTTAATGACAAAATTTGTGCTCCAAAACCTCATATTACTATAATTCGACGCTACTCCAATTTCATCATTGTCGTCTCTATTAATTAAATTGATCATACAAAAACTACACCCAAACATGCAGCCAAGGCTTGTCTGTAAACTCGCGTAGGGAGTCCTTTTTTTAAAATCGTATTCTGCATGCCACATAGGTGCACGATATAAATCTAATGGCTGTTTTTTATAAGGAAGCAAATCCCAAGCATAACCTGGTAAGTCAATATCCATTCTTTCATTAGGTACAACTTTTTCTGGATTATTCATTAAAATTTTTCCATTTTCCCTAAAAGCAATACCGTTTATTTTTTTTAAATTTTTAGATGAAAAATTTTCTAATCTTAAAACATTTCTTAATGAATAAACTCCTTCATTTGTAAAAACAAAATCAAAAGATTTTTCCCGTTTTAATGTTTCAATAGGTAGAGCTTGAACATGAGAACCTATAACAGATAAAGGTGTATTTAAATTTTTTTTTTTAAGTAAGTCAGCCACATAAACGACCCCGCTCATATTAGTTGTTCCAGCATTGACGTTCTGTCCGTAGACAACAAAGCAAATTAATCTAGGTTTAATCTTACTTAAACGTAAAAAAATTTGTTCAGCTGTTAACTTTTCTGCATTTGCATCTATAATAATTGGATTAAAACCTATTGATCTTACTGACTCAGAAAGTAACAAAGCCCATGTTGGAGGTTCTATGGCTGAATACTTGTTTGATAAACTCTGATAAGACCTTTTTGCATTGTCAACAATTAAAAAACAACAATCTATTTTTTTAATCTCATTATTTTTAGAACTTAATGTCATTTAAAATTTTTACTATTCTGGAAATTTTAGCCTTTTTTAGTTCAGGGTAATTACCAATATAATATCCAAAAAAATGTATTTTTTCCACATTTTTAAATTTTGAAAAATTTGTTATTTTTATAAATTTTTTAAGATATGGCTGTCTTAATTGATTTCCTCCACCTGCATTACCTCTCCTGAATTCAATTTTATTTTTTTGAAGAACTTTTTCAAAATAATCTCTTTTTTTTAAACTATTTGTTTTTAGTATAACTGGAAATGCATAATTTGAACTTCCAACTAAATCAAAGTTTGTCCAGTATTTGTCTTTATCTAAATTTTTTAAAAAAAATGAAAAATTACTTCTTCTTTTCATGTTATTTTTATTTAAGTTTTTTAACTGATTAAGTCCTAATGCTGCACCAATTTCTGTGTTTCTAAAATTTAAAGTTGGATATAAAAAAATAAATTTTGGAGATAGATCGTTATATTTTTTTTGAATTTTTCTTTCAAAATTCTTATTTTTTGCCTCTCTAGCCATCCCGTGAGATCTTAAGATTTTTGATAGCTCAAATATTTTTTTATTATTTGTACATATCATTCCACCTTCAATTGTAGTCATGTGATGAGCATAATAAAAAGAAAAATTCGAAATCAACCCAAAGGTACCCAATTTTTTATTATTAAAAGTTGCTCCATGACTTTCGCATACATCCTCTATTAATTTAATCTTTTTTTTCTTAAGTGTCTTTAAAAGTTTATTATTAAGACCATTAAAGCCTTGGGCATGTGTAATAAAAACAGCTAATGTCTTTTTATTTATTTTTTTAAGAACTTGATCTGTATCCATTGAAAGATTTTCTAAATTTACGTCAACAAAAACAGGTTTAAACCCGTTCATTAAAACAGAATTTATATCTGATACCCACGTCAAAGTTGGTAAAATAATTTCATTTTTTTGTGAATTTGTATTTAATATTTTCAAAAGGGAGATTGAAATAAAATTTGCGGAAGAACCTGAATTCACAAAAATAGAATATTTTACATTGAGCCATTTTGACCATGCTTTTTCAAATTTTTCTACTATTTTCGATTGCGTAAGGATTATGTCTCTTTTTTTTAATATCTTTCGAACAGCCACAAGATCACTTTTTGAAAAATTGTTGTTCATCAATGCATGAGAAAATTTCATTTTATCTTTCATCTTTAAAAATAACTTGTGAGCCACTATTTGAAAATTTAAATGGAATATTTATAATATTTTTATTATCTAAAAAGAATTTTTTTCTAAATTTTTTATCCATATATACGAGCAAAAAGCCGCCACCGCCTGCTCCGAGTAATTTACCTCCTAAAGCACCATATTTAATTGCCCTATCGTATAGGTTGTTGATTTTATAATTTGTTATTGAAGGGCTTAATTTTTTTTTTAAGATCCATGAAGAATTTAGTAAATCTCCAAATTCTTTTACATCTCCATATTTAAGAATTTTCTCTCCCTCATCAACATGTTCGATCATTTCTTTTATATAATCTCTTTTACTTGTTGTTAATTTATCTACGAATGTCGAAGCTATTCTATGTGCAGTTCTATTCACTCTAGTATAAATAAGTAGTAAATTATTCTCCAATTTCTTAATATTTTTATTTGTCCCTATTTTTTTAATTTTAATTTTATCTTTTTTTCTAAACGATATTTTATTAAAACCACCAAACACGGCTGCTACCTGATCTTGAGATCCAACAACTTCTTTCATAACATTTTGCTCAAAATTTATCACTTCTTTAGCCAACCTCATTTTTGAAATTTTATTTCCATATAATTCATGTAATGTTTTTGTTAAACCTACAACAAAACACGAGCTTGATCCCATGCCGCTTCTAGCTGGAAGATCTCCGTCATAATGGATCTCCAAACCTTTTTTTACCTTTAATTCTTTTAGTAAATTTTTTACTGCTCTATGTCTTATTTGATTAATTTTTTTAACATTTTCAATTTTTGACCAGACAAATCGATATTTGTGTTTAAAAAAATTAGGTAAGAATCTTGTTGTAATATATATATGCTTATCAATTGTTGTTGAAAGCACAGAGCCACCAAATTTATTATACCATTCAGGATAATCACTTCCCCCACCAAAAAAAGAAATTCTATAAGGAGTTTTTGTTATTATCATAAAATTTATTTTTCATTATAGTAATCACCATATTCAACAAGAATTGTGTTTTTACCATCTTTTCTTTTGAAAGCCTTTTTGTAGGCAGGAAATATATCCTTTGGTTCTCTTAATTTTATTATATCAATTGTTGTGGTCATTTTTTTAAATGCTTCAGTAAAATCACCTATGTGTTGAAACTGTGGATGTAAAGGTCTTTGCGAACCAATTGAAGTTCTTATGATAATTTTAGGTTTTATTTTATCTCCAGCCATAACTTTATATTTGTCAATATGGTTAATTAATTGGTTTACTGCATAAAGTAAAAAATTCCATCGTGGAAAAATACTTACTGGTACTTGGCCGTCTATGGCAAGACCTAGTGTCATTCCCATTTGCATTTCCTCTGCGACTGGAAGCTCTAATAATTTCTTCTTCGGCACATCTTTTAACGTATTTGACATAGCAGTCCCTGGATCTTCAACGGCCTGCCCCAAGAAAATAATATTTTTTTTTAATCCTAAATATTTCATTGATTTACTAAGTTCTTCAAAATATTTTTTTTTCAAAATTGAACTCTCTTTCCTGCACCGGCATGTGGATATTTTAGATTATATTTATAGTAAGTTATAAATTTGTCTCTCTTAAATTCATAAGATAGTTTTTTTTTGTGACCAAGCTTTTCTTGTATTTGTACAAACAGACTTCCCATTATCTTCAATTATAAAATGTATAGGCAAATTTTTATTGCGACTGTATTTAATACATTCATGAGCGATACCTGTTTCCGAAGTCATTTCTCCCAGAAAACAGAAGACTTTGTTTTTATTTTTTTTTCTTTTAAACGAAAGTGCCATTCCAACAGCGATAGGCAGAATTCCTCCTACAATTGCAGAAGAATAAACTTTGTGTTCAGGAAAACAAAGTGAAATTGATTTCCCTTCTAAAATTTCTTTAAGAAGCCTTTTTTGAGGAACACCTTTAAGCAAACATTGATAATGAGATCTCCATGAGCAAAAAACCCAGTCTTTTTTTTTTATTTTCTTAAAAAAATTTATTAAAAAATTCTCATTTCCCGAGTACAAATGAATGGGCGCTCTAATTTTTCCTTTATTAAACAATGAGGCTACATTATTCTCAAATTCAATTAATTGTTTTTTTTTCATGAAAATAACTGTTTTTTTTTATTAATTTCTTTGCTTTGTTTAAAATATTCATTTTTATAGCATAAAATGCTAAGTTATATTTATTAAAAAAATCAAAGTACGCTTTTCAAGTTTTGTTTATTTAATACAATTTAATGATTAAAACACTACATTATTTAACAAATTCCAAAACAAGCCAAATCTTTATTTACTTATACTTTCTAATTTTTCTTACATTAGGGCTGTTTGTTTTTAATGATTATGGAGTTTCTATAGATGAAGATAATACCCGGATAGTTGGGTTTTTATCATTGGAGCAATTGTTTAAATTTTTTTCTTTAAATGGAACTTCTCAAATAACTGAAATAATTAAACAAGACGCTCTAGCTCATACTCGAGATAATACCTCAACTTCAGGAACAGTATTTGATCTTCCAATGGCTTATTTGGAATATATTTTCAAAATATCTGATAGCAAAAATTATTTTTTGTTGAGGCATTTTTCTACTTTTTTTATTTTTTTTATTTCATCGATCTATTTTTTTAAAATTATCGAAGGGATGTATAATTCTAAAATTATAAGTTTATTAGGTACTAGTTTTTTAATTTTTTCTCCGAGAATTTTCGGAGAAAGTTTTTTTAATAATAAAGATATTGTTTTTATGTCTTTTTTTATAATAGGAATTTATTACTCAATTAAATTTCTAAATAATAAAAATTTTTTAACTGTTGTAATCTTTGCCTTTTTTTCAGCTGTGATAACTAATTTGAGAATATTGGGAATAATTTTACCCTCCTTGATTATACTCATAAATTTTATAATGGTGCTTAGAACCGAAAATAATAAATCTAACATGATTTTAAGAATAATTTTGTTCTTTTTAATTTATCCAATTTTTTATTTTATTTTGTGGCCTGAATTGTGGACTGATCCTATTGCTGAATTAGTGAAAACTTTTAACTTTATGAAAAGTCATTTTTTAAGCATAAATATTTTTTATCTTGGTAAATATTTCTTCTTTTCAGAAATACCCTGGCATTATCATTTGGTTTCTATATTTGTTAGTACACCTTTGATTTTAACCTTTTTGTTTTCAGTTGGATTTATTATTATTTTTAGAAGAATTATATTTCGTTTAATAAATATTGATGAAAAAAACACTCTCAAAGATCTTTGGAGAGGAAAAAGAGAAATGAATGATTTCATTTTTTTTATAATTTTCTTTTCGGTAATTTTGATTGCAATGGACACAGGTAAAATATCTTATAATGGTTGGAGACATTTATATTTTATTTATCCATGTTTTATTATGATTGCTCTGAGAGGGTTATTTGTTTTACAAACAATAACTTTTGTAAATCAGAGAAAAAACATTTTCCAAAGTTGTATAGTTCTGACATTAATTCCAACTATTTTTTGGATGATTAAGAATCATCCTTATCAAAATTTTTATTTTAATTTAATAATGAAAAATAATTTTAATAAATATTTTGAAGTAGATTATTGGGGTCTAACAAACAAAAAGGCTTTGGAAATCATTTTAAATCAAAATGAAGCTACCGTTAATGTATTCTTGAAAGGAACTTCTGATTTAAACCTTTCAAAAAGGATTTTAAGTAAAGAAAATAGAGCAAAAATAAATATTGTGGGCAAGATCGAGGAAGCTGATTATGTAATAAATCACTTTTACAATTGGCGAAATAAAGATGATTGGCAAAAAAAAGACCCTCCAGACGGTTTTGAAATTTTAAAGGAAATCAAAATTAATGGTATTTCAATAAATTCAATTTATAAAAAAAGTGATTAAATCTAAATTTTAAAGTATAAGAAATTATGAAGATTTTTATTTACAAAACTGTTATTGTATTAATTTCTGTTATTATCGTATTTAAAATCACTATAGGGCAAACAATTAAAAGTTATGAAAATAAGTTAAATTTGATAAAAAGTAAGGATAACAGAGAAAACGTTCTTAATAAAATAAAAGAAGAAATAAAATCAGCTAATAAAAAAGAAAGAATTTTTACAGATGAAGAAAGAATCTTAATTTCAACTTTTATAAATAAAATTAGGAAAGAAATTAATCTTAAAGACTCAAAATAGTTCTATTTGAATAGTTTAATAGCCCTTTCTTCAAAAGCTTTAGCAATTCTGTCTAATCCTAGATTAAAAGATCTTTTCATTATTAAATTTAATAAGTTGTTTTTTAGTTCAAAATCTATTTCAAATTCAAGCTGGGTTCCATTGTTAATTTCTTTAAAATTCCATTCATTTTTTAAGTGTTTTAATGGTCCATCTATATTTGTAACTATTATTTTATCTTTCTCTTTATAGTATAAAACTAAACTCGAATAAGTTTCATTTAAAAATTTTTTTCCAACCTTCAGATCTGCTTTTATTTCGATTAAGTCTGGACTTTCGTTTCTTTCATTTATTTTTCCCTCCATGCACCAAGGAACGAACTCAGGATATTTTTCAATATCCAAAACCATGCCAATCAAATCCTTTTTTTTACACGGGATAATTTTTTTTATAGAGGCTGATGACATTCAATTTTCTTAACTCTTAACGCCTTCAACTTTTTAAAATCTTCATCAGCGTGATAAGAGGATCTTGTTAATGGCGATGAGGAGACAAGTAAGAAACCTTTTGTCTTTGCAATATGTTCTAATTCCTTAAACTCGTTAGGATGATAATATTTTTTCAAAGGAAAGTGTTTTGTAGAAGGTTGTAAGTACTGACCAATAGTCAAAAAATCAACCTTTGCTGATCTAAGATCATCCATGACTTGTATTATTTCATCTTTATCTTCACCTAGGCCAACCATAATGCCAGATTTAGTGAAAACTTTTTTGTTAAATAGTTTTGCATTTTTCAAAAGTTCTAAAGATGAAAAATATCGAGCCCCGGGTCTCACTTTTAAGTAAAGTCTTGGAACAGTTTCAATGTTGTGATTGAAAACATCTAAGTCCGCCTCTAAAATTTTTTTGTATGACTCACCTTTTCTTAAAAAATCTGGTGTCAGAACTTCAATTGATGTTTCAGGGTTTTTTTTCCTTGTAGCTTGTACAACTTTAAAAAAATGTTCTGCTCCTCCGTCTTTTAAATCATCTCTGTCGACTGAAGTAATAACAACATGTTTTAAATTAAGTTTTTTTACTGCATTAGAAATTTTAAGAGGCTCAAATACATCCAGAGACTCTGGTTTTCCTGTTTTAACATCACAAAAAGCACAAGCGCGAGTGCATGTATCTCCCATGATCATAAAAGTTGCATGTTTTTTACTCCAGCACTCTGTAATATTTGGGCAATTTGCTTCCTGGCAAACTGTTACAAGTTTATTTTGGTTTACAACTTGTTTTGTCTCAAAAAAAATTTTTGAATCTAATATTTTAGATTTTATCCAAGAAGGTTTTTTTTTAATTGGATTGTCCTTGTTTTTAACTTTTTCGGGATGTCTTGGCTTAATTATCATTTGTTAATTTTATTATAATTTCATTTTTTTTACCAAATTTAAGTTTTTCTCTATAAAGTTGATCTAAATAATCGACATTCATTTTTTCTGACAGCAAATTATTTTTGTTTTCTATTTCTAAAAGTTCATTACCTAAAATAAGAGCTTTTGTCTCTAATTCTTTGCCATAATTACTTTTCTCAAAATAAGCAAAAAGTCCTCTTTCCCCTCCAAATAAATTTATTACAAAATATAAAGTCAAAAATATCTGAAGAAAGAATATTTTTTTTAATTTTAAAAAGTGTAAAAATTGCATAATTTAGATTTTAGCCATTTTAGCATGTTTTCCAAGTTCTTCTTCGATACGTAATAATCTATTATATTTTGCTACTCTTTCAGATCTAGCTAGTGAGCCTGTTTTAATTTGTGATGAACGAGTCGCTACAGCTAAATCTGCAATAAAAGTATCCTCTGAGTCTCCTGACCTATGAGAAATAATTGTATTAAAGTTGTTTTTTTGTGCTGACAAAATTGTCTCTAAAGTTTCACTTACCGTTCCAATTTGATTTGGTTTTATCAAAATAGAATTTGCAGATTTTTCTTTTATTCCTCTATCTAATCTTTTTTTATTAGTAACGAAAAGGTCGTCACCGACTATTTGTATTCCAATTTTTTTAGTTAATTGTCCCCAGTTATCCCAATCATCTTCGGAAAAAGGATCCTCTATAGACTTGATAGGGAATTTTTTTGACAATTCTAAAAAATACTCAACACTTTTAGGTTTCTCTAATTCATTTGCAGCAACATCCAAACAAATGGATATATCTTTACCTGGTTCAAATCCAGCCGAGGAAATTGATTTTATTATAATTTTTATAGCTTCTTCATCAGATCCAAGTGAGGGTGCAAATCCCCCTTCATCACCTACGCTTGTAGAAATTTTACTATTTTCTAAATTTTTCTTTAAATTTTGAATTACTAAATATGACATTTGTAAACACTCTTTAAAACTTTTTGCTCCGTCAGGTCTAATCATAAATTCTTGGATTTCTAATGAATTATTGGCATGAGCCCCTCCATTTATAATATTCATTAGTGGATAAGGTGTAAAAAAATCTGTTTTTGATTTTTCTTCGTGTTTTATAAATTTGTATATTTCTTTTTTTTCAGATTTTGCTGCTGCTTTTAAATTTGCAATCGATACGGCTAATATAGCATTAGCTCCTATATTAGATTTGTTTTCTGTTCCGTCTAAGTCAATTAAAATTTTGTCTATTTTGTTCTGGTTTCTGGAATCTTTGTCCTTAAGAGCTTCAAAGATTTTAACATTTATATTTTCTACAGCATCAAAAACGCTTTTGTTTAAATAATCTTTATTTTTATCCCTTAGCTCATGCGCTTCATAACGACCAGTTGAAGCTCCAGATGGAACAATAGCACTTCCAATTGAACCATCTTTTAAAGTAACCTCTGCTTCAACAGTAGGGTTGCCTCTGCTGTCAAAAACTTGACGACCTTTGACGTGAATAATATTTGGCATCTAATTATTTTTTAACTAAATTATCTATTTCAATTAATTTTTTTAATAAATCTTTCAATTCAGTTAATGGCACCATATTAGGGCCGTCTGATGGCGCATTATTGGGATCCTCATGAGTTTCAATAAAAATAGCTCCAACACCTACTGCGATGGCAGCTCTAGAAAGATGTGGAACAAATTCTCGCTGTCCACCACTTTTCTCGCCCATCCCCCCTGGTTGTTGAACAGAGTGAGTAGCATCAAAAACAACTGGAAAACCAAATTTTGACATTATAGGTAATGCTCTCATATCTGATACTAATGTATTGTATCCAAAACTTGCGCCTCTTTCTGTAATCAAAATATTTTTATTTCCAGTGTCTTCTATTTTTTTAATTACATTAGCCATATCCCAGGGAGCTAAAAATTGACCTTTTTTTACATTGATAATTTTTTTTGTTTTGGCTGCCGCAACAAGCAAGTCAGTTTGACGACATAAAAATGCGGGGATCTGTAAAACATCAACATGATTAGCAACAATCGAGCATTGTTCGGCTGTATGAATATCAGTTAAAACGGGAACTCCGATTTCTTTTCTAATTTTGTCAAAAATTGGTAAAGATTTTTCTAAGCCCATACCTCTTTTTCCTTTTATACTTGTTCTGTTTGCCTTATCAAAAGAGGTTTTGTAAATTAAATTTATATTTAATTCTGAAGTTATTTCTTTTAATTCCTTAGAAATTTTAAGTGCATGAAGCTCATTTTCTAACTGGCATGGTCCCGCAATTAAAGTAAATGGTTTGTCATTGGCAATTTCAAAATTGGCGCATTTTACTATGTGATTTGTCATTTTTTCGAATTGATTTTAGCGGCCTTTATAAATGATGAGAATAGAGGATGTGGCGTCAAAGGTCTAGATTTAAATTCAGGGTGAAACTGAACACCAATAAACCAGGGATGATCGGTCAGTTCTATAATTTCTGGTAATTTATTATCTGGAGATAAACCTGAAAAAATCATACCTTTGTTTTCAAAATCTTCTTTATAATTAATATTCACTTCATACCTATGACGGTGTCTCTCCTCAATTTTTAGAGATTTATAAATTTTGCTTATTTTTGTGTCTTTTTTAAGTCTAGCTTCGTAGCTTCCTAACCTCATTGTTCCACCAAGATTTTTATCTGTTCCTTTCATTAGTTTACCGTCTTTTATCCACTCACTCATTAAACCAACAACTGAGGCTTTTGAGGATCCAAACTCACTTGAGGTAGCATTTTTGATATTAAGTTTATTTCTTGCAAATTCAATAACTGCCATTTGCATACCAAAACAAATACCTAAAAATGGAATCCTGTTTTTTCTGGCAAAGTTTATCGCTGCTATTTTTCCCTCAGTTCCTCTTTTTCCAAAACCGCCGGGAATTAAAATTCCAGAAACATTGTTTAGTTTGATTCTTATATCTTTAGGTTTTAAATAGTCTGACTCTATTCTAATTAAATTAACTTTTAAATTGTTTGCTATACCTCCATGAGTCAAAGCTTCATCCAAAGACTTATAAGCGTCTTTTAAATTGACATATTTTCCAATAATAGCAATATCAATTGTTTTTTTGGTGTTTAAAACTTGTTTTGTTATTCTTTTCCAGGGTTTTAAGTTTACTTTACGTTTAGATTTTATTTTAAAAAATTTCAATACTCTTTCATCTAATTTCTCTTTATTAAAACTTAACGGAGCTTCGTAAATAGTTTTTACATCTACAGTTTCAATTACATCCTCAATTGCTACATTACAAAAAAGAGATATTTTCTTTCGTTGATCTATAGGTATAGATTGCTCTGACCTACAAATTATAATATCAGGTTGGATACCTATGCTACGAAGCTCTTTTACAGAATGTTGAGTTGGTTTAGTTTTAATTTCATCTGAGGCCTTCATATAAGGAACAAGAGTAAGATGGATGAACAGAGTATTTTTTCTACCTAATTCATTTGAAAATTGTCTTATTGCTTCTAGAAAGGGTAAGCTCTCAATATCTCCAACCGTACCGCCAATTTCGCAAATTACAAAATCTTCATTTCTTACATCAAATTTTATAAATTCTTTTATCCTATCAGTTATGTGTGGAATAACTTGAACTGTTTTTCCGAGATATTTGCCTTCACGTTCTTTTTTTAATACATCGCTATAAATTTTACCTGTT
>MDTD01013252.1_pt1 | contig 12801 bp, 10 predicted proteins | sample 811221 | NCBI WGS metagenome assembly MDTD01 (sample SAMN05326646, study PRJNA326480) | marine metagenome | isolation source: seawater | place: Pacific Ocean: South West | collected 2011 | reverse complement strand
CAGTCTCGATCATGTTCTATTAGCTGGACCACCAGGGCTTGGGAAGACAACGCTAGCGAATATTATTGCCAATGAACTTAATGTAAATATCAGAGTTACTTCTGGACCGCTGATAACAAAGGCCGGAGATCTTGCCGCAATACTTAGTAATATGGAGCACAATGATGTTTTATTTATTGATGAGATACACAGACTTAGCACTAGCGTTGAAGAGGTTCTCTATGCAGCAATGGAAGACTATGTTCTTGACATTCTTATTGGTGAAGGACCCGCAGCAAAGTCAGTTAGGATAGAGCTATCTCCGTTCACGCTGATTGGCGCAACAACACGGCTCGGTTTGATTTCCAATCCATTGAGGGAAAGATTTGGGATACCAATAACCCTTGATTTTTACAAAGCTGAAGATCTCACTATGGTGGTAAAAAAAGCAGCATCTGAGCTGGCAATAATTATTGACGACGAATCTGCCAAGGAAATAGCCTCAAGATCAAGAGGAACGCCAAGAATTGCGAATAGATTACTTCGAAGGGTTCACGATTATTCTGTTTATAATAGGTTAGATGGTATCAATGCAGAACTCACAAGATTATCTCTGCAAGAACTTGAGGTAGATGATATAGGGTTGAACTCATTAGACTATAGATACCTCGAATGTATCATAGAAAATTATGACGGTGGACCAGCGGGCATTGACTCTATTGCAGCATCAATGGGCGAGGCTCGTGATGTTTTAGAAGACGTAGTGGAGCCCTATTTAATACAAAAAGGACTAATAAATAGGACGCCAAGGGGTCGTTTGTTATCACAAAAATCGTCTGCAGATATAAAAAATAGACTTAATCAAATCCGTAAATGACAAAATCTGGTCATATTTTTAGTCTATCTTTGATTTTAATTTATATTTAATATTATTATTAGAATATTACAGAATAACATAGGTGAGATAGTTAATATATGGATGAGTCGCTAGCCACAACTGACCTTAGTCTTATTGGTCTCTTTTCCGAGGCAGACTTGGTTGTCAAATTAGTAATGCTCGGGCTCATGATCGCATCAATAATCTCATGGGCAATTATATTTGAGAAATTAATTTTAATTAAATTAGTGAACCGTAATGCAATAAAATTCTACCGTGATTTTTGGAGCAGCAACATCAATGATATTGATGCCGCATATCGGAATTCAAGAAATAACCCAATGGCTAAAATATTTAATGCAGGCATTAAGGAATGGAATACGACCTTCAAAATTCATAAAAATATGTCGATTGATGGTGTTAAGGGAAGAATCGAGAAAGCCATGAATGTTCAGATGAATATTGAATTAGATAAACTTGAGAAGAAGTTATTATTTTTAGCATCTGTGGGTTCAACGGCCCCTTTCATTGGTCTATTCGGAACCGTGTATGGTATCATGAATAGTTTTTCCGCAATTGCAACGTCAAAAAGTACTAATCTCACAGTTGTGGCCCCCGGCATTGCGGAAGCACTCTTCGCAACTGCAATTGGATTATTTGCGGCAATACCAGCCGTCATGTTTTACAATAAAATATCAAGCGATATTGCCCGAGTGACATCAAATCTTGAAAATTTCAGTGATGAATTCATTAATTACTTTAGTCGTCAAATTGACGCTCAAATGGTAGCAGAAGATATTGATGACAATTATCAAATGGATGAGGAAGAGTATTAAGACCACAATAAATAATGGCTACAAACATCAAAACATTACCAAACAATAGAAGAAGAAGCAGAAAGAACAGTCCAATTTCTGACATTAATGTAACACCTTTAGTAGATGTTATGCTCGTGTTACTGATTGTTTTCATGGTCACGGCACCATTATTAACCGTTGGCGTCCCAATAGAACTTCCAAAAACGGCGGCTAAGCAAATGACTGATGATAATGAGCCTTTGACCATCACCATAGATAAGAATAGTAAAATCTATATTCAAGAATTGGAGATAAATTTTGATGACTTAACTGAGAAACTTGAGGCCATAGGGCAAAGTAATTATGACCAAAAAATATATATTAATGGGGATAAAGACATCAGTTATGAAGTCTTGATGAGGGTTATGGCGAAAATAAGTTCTTCCGGTTATACATCAATAGGCCTGGTCACGGATATAGAGTCATAAGATGCTATCCAAACCAATATCTATATCAGTTATGCTACATCTATTTTTTGTTGTGATTATAATCACAGGTCTGCCTTCATTTGAGAGATTTGATGATGCACCAATGTCAATTGTTGAGATTGAGCTAATAAATAATCTTCCAGCAATCACCCAAGAAATTATGGACGAAGATAGTAATCAGGGCTCTAAATTGGAGAAAAAAAAGTACAGTGCCACGCCCAATGTTAAGCCATCGATGAGAAGCGATGATTCTAACAATATGAATATTCTTGATAATGAGGAGCCAATTGAAAAAACTAATAGCTTAGAACAGCAAGACGACGAAAATATTCTGGATTTTTTACCTACACCAGAAATTAAGCCTGAATTGAATAAAATAAATGATAAATTATTAACCAATTTAGGTTACGATGAGAATAAAAAGGAAACAAATAAAGTAACGGCACTGCTCGATAAATTTCCGGATGAAAGAGATGTTGGGGAAATTATTGAAAATATACCAGAAGTGAAAGATTACACAACAGATGCTATTATTACTGCGGGTGAAATATCAAATATGCGAAGCCAAATAGAGATGTGTTGGAATCCACCCGTGGGGGTACGAGGGGCTGCAAGCCAGAAAGTACAGGTGATGATTGCACTAAATAAAGATGGTACAATATCAAATGTTGAGCCTGTCACAAGAGACACAAATGGACAAAGGGAAGTGGCAATTAATGCTGCTGTGAGAGCTGTTTTAAGCTGTGCTCCATATGAGTTTCCCATTGAAAAATATGAATTATGGAGAGAAATAAAGTTTACTTTTGATCCAAGGAATATGTTAGGTGGATGATATGATAAATCAAATGAATAGGCTCATCTTATTATTTTCTTTATTATTATTTTTTTCAACTGTTTCACAGGCAGCCTTGGAAATAGATGTCTCAGAGGGGAACTTAAGGCCAATGCCAATTGCAATAACAACGGTTATTGACAAACAAAATGAGCAGCTAGGTCTCGGCCTTGATATAACAAAGGTTATTGCGAGCGATCTTGCTGGCTCAGGTTTATTCTATCCTATAAATCCAAAAGCATTCCTTGAGGAAGTTAACTCTGTGGATCGGAATCCAAATTTTAATTCATGGAGAGTAGTAAATGCTGAGGCTTTATTCACTGCAGAGCTTATTTCTGATAATGAAAGATTTAGAATAAACTACAAGCTTTGGGACACTTTCAGTGAAAAGTCCCTCGAAGCAAACTATTTAGTTTTTTCAAAGAATAAATGGAGAAACGTAGCACACATGATTGCTGATACCATTTACACCCGCTTAACAGGTGAGAAAGGGTATTTTGACACACAAATTGCCTTTATTGCTGAGAGCGGACCTAAAACTAATAGAATGAAAAGATTAGCAATTATGGATCAGGACGGCCAAAATCCTATATTACTGACTTCAGGAAAAGATCTTGTGTTAACACCTAGATTTAGTCCAAATGGTAAAGAGCTTGTTTATTTGTCATATAGAAATGGTCAGCCGCAAGTATATATTTATGACATTCAATCAAAACAAACCTATGTTGTTGGAACATTTCCAGGCATGACATTCGCTCCTAGATTCTCACCTGATGGAACAAAAATCATTATGAGCTTGCAAGAGGGAGTAGGATCAAATTTATTTGAGATGAATTTGAGTAATTTTGATAGAAAGAGGTTGACAAATACATCGGATATTAACACAGCTCCAAGCTATTCCCCTGACTCAAGAAATATTGTGTTTGAGTCGGATAAATCAGGCACGCAGCAGTTATATGTAATGGATGCAGGCGGAGACAATGTGAGAAGGATTAGCTTTGGAACAGGAAGTTACTCCACGCCTGTATGGTCACCTAGAGGGGATTACATTGCTTTCACAAAGATTTCCAAGGGGCGATTTATGATTGGTGTAATGTTCGCAGATGGAAGCGGTGAAAGGATAATTACTGACGGCTTCCACAATGAGGGACCAACATGGGCCCCAAACGGAAGGGTTTTGATGTTTTTTCGAGAGTCTCCGGGAGAAGATGGCGGTGCCATGATATATTCTGTTGATATTACTGGTTACAATGAGAGAAAGATTGAAACACCTGGCTATGCCTCTGACCCATCATGGTCTGCATTAATGAACTAAGTTATCTATTTTTATATTTTTTTTAACATTACATCATTTGTTAACATTTACGTGATATCTATTAGTATCATTACTATTTTTAAAGAGGAAATTAACAATGGTATATAAAAAAGCACTCAATCTTTCCGTGACTTTTTTATTAATTTTCATCCTTACAGGCTGTGCATCAACTCGAAAAAATGTTGAGCAGATCTTATTTGGGGGAGGAAATAATAATGAAGCTGAAATAGTCTCAAATGCTATTCCTGGATCTTCCCAAGACTTCACAGTAAATGTTGGAGACCGTGTATTTTTTGCAACAAATTCAACAAGTTTAGATGATGATGCGAAAGCGATACTAGAAAGGCAAGCTTCTTGGTTAGAATTATATCCAGAAATTAGTATCATTGTTGAAGGACACGCCGATGAGAGGGGTACAAGAGAATACAATATTGCGCTTAGCGCCAAAAGAGCTGATATTACAGTAGCATACCTCGAAAGTCTTGGTATAGCTGGGGATCGGGTCGAAACTGTTCCTTACGGTAAAGAAAGACCAGTTGCTGCCTGCTCATCTGAAGCTTGTTGGTCACAAAACAGACGAGCTGTGTCTGTAGTAATCATTGAGTAATTAGTAATTAACAACTAGATATTTTAGCCACGATAATATATCATTTACTACCAAATTAGTTTTTGGAAAGATCTCTAATTTGAAAAATTTAATGATATTCGTTAATTATGGTAAATGATAACAAATTTCCTCTCACTGATAGCAGGGTATGTGGTTTATTTTCAAGCTATATAAATCATGATAGGGTTGCGTTAGCGATCTCGGGCGGTCGAGATAGCATGGCCTTGATGTATTTGATATACCGCTGGAAAGCCCATCTAGCGTTAAATATTGAGATTGAAGTTCTCACGGTTAACCATAATCTCAGGAAGGCTGCAGAAGATGAATGTCGATTTGTTCAAAAAATTGCTAAAAATTACGGGTTCAGGCATAAAGAACTGACATGGGAACACGAACATATCGAGACTTCCATTCAAGAGAAAGCACGAAATGCAAGATACCAGCTCATGCTGGATTATGTTAGAGAGGAGAATATTGATACAATTTTGACCGCTCACACCTCTGACGATAATATAGAAACATTTATTATGCGTCTTGCAAAAGGGAGTGGGCTGGATGGACTTAAATCAATTAATGAAATTCGATACGAGGATGGAATTCAGATACATAGGCCATTGCTCTCATTATCTCGTTCATTAACAACTGAAATCCTCAGATCAACAGGTAATGAATGGGTAGACGATCCAACAAACGATGATGAAAGATTCGAGAGAATTAAAATAAGAAATAATATTAGATCATTATCTTCTTTTAATATATCGCCCGACAATTTGACAAAAACAATTCAACGGCTAGCTAGGGCGCATGAGTCAATTAGTTTCTTTACTAACCTAGTATCACAAGAGCTAGTTGAGTTAAGTGAGTTGGGACATGCAGATGTTAATTTCGATAAATTACGTCATTACCCAAAAGAAATTATTTTAAGGGTATTTGCAAAAGCCTTAACAGATATTAATGGGGGAAATGTATCCCTCTCATCACTGGAAGCAGTATTTGCAGAATTAATCAAAACCGAGAGAAGCAAGACCCTCAATGGCTGTCAAATAATACCACAGAAGAATAAATATGTTATAGTTAGAGAGAGTAGGGGGATAAGTCCCGTTGAAATTAAAATAGACGAACGCATTTCTTGGGACGGAAGATTTGATGTTCATCTTAAATCATGTGACAAAACAAACATTGTCATTGATCAGATTGGAGATGCAGATGATCTTCGAAAAATGATAGATGGGACATCTTTTCAAAGTGTGCCAAAGTATGTATTGAGAACACTGCCTGGTGGATTCATAAAAGATAAGCTTGTATTACTACCAAACACACACAATATATATTATAGTGGTTATTTAGATGTTAAATTCAGAATTAGCGATGAAAAAAAATTCACATAAATTATTTAGGAGTTAAAATTGGGTGGAATTAAAAATATAGTAATATGGCTCGTCATCGGTTTATTAATGATGGCTTTGTACAATGTATTCCAGACTTCTAATGAAACTAGAGGCGTGAGCGAAGTAAGCTACACCACTCTTATTTCAGAAGTCTCAGGAGGAAATGTCAGGGATGTTGAAATATCTGGTGACGAAATAACAGGAACTTTCAATGATGGCTCAAGGTTTCATTCCTATTCACCTGAAGACCCTCAGTTCATAGAAAGGCTAAATGAACAAGGTGTAATAATAAATGTCAAGCCGGTTAGGCAGAGTGCACTATTCTCAATTTTTGTTTCATGGTTCCCAATGCTGTTACTTATTGCAGTATGGATATTTTTTCTCAAGCAAATGCAAGGTGGCGGTCGTGGCGCTATGGGTTTCGGAAAATCGAAGGCAAAACTACTTAATGAAAAGAAAGGTAAAGTCACCTTCAGTGATGTTGCAGGCATCGACGAGGCAAAGGAAGATCTTGAAGAAATTGTTGAATTTTTAAAAGACCCGCGAAAGTTCCAATATTTGGGTGGTAAAATCCCAAAAGGTGCATTACTTGTAGGCCCTCCCGGCACGGGTAAAACGCTATTAGCCAGGGCTATAGCTGGGGAAGCTGGTGTACCCTTTTTTACAATTTCTGGTTCAGATTTTGTTGAAATGTTCGTTGGTGTAGGTGCTAGTAGAGTACGTGACATGTTTGAGCAAGCAAAAAGAAGCGCGCCGTGCATCATATTTATAGATGAAATAGATGCAGTTGGAAGACATAGAGGCGCAGGATTGGGCGGTGGTAATGATGAAAGAGAGCAAACATTAAATCAACTGCTAGTTGAAATGGACGGTTTTGAAGAAAATGAAGGTATAATACTGATTGCAGCAACTAACAGGCCTGACGTGTTGGATCCTGCTTTATTAAGACCTGGTAGATTTGATAGACAAGTCGTTGTTCCGAATCCCGACATAATCGGACGTGAGAAGATATTAAAAGTTCACGTCAGAAAAGTTAAATTATCTGATGAAATTAATTTAAAAGTTATCGCAAGAGGAACGCCAGGATTCTCTGGTGCAGACCTTGCAAATCTTGTTAACGAAGCTGCGCTATTGGCAGCTCGTAGGGGCAAAAGAGTAATCACTCAAGATGAATTTGAAGATGCAAAAGATAAAGTAATGATGGGCTCCGAGCGTCGGACACTTGTAATGTCAGATGACGAAAAAAAATTGACTGCATATCATGAGGCAGGGCATGCTCTCGTTGCGGTAAAGCAAAAAGCATCAGATCCAATACATAAAGCAACAATAATCCCAAGAGGACGAGCCCTAGGGATGGTCATGCGTTTGCCAGAAAGAGACCAGCTATCCATGACTCGAGAGAAACTTAAAGCAGATCTTGCCGTTGCTATGGGTGGAAGGGCTGCTGAGGAATTGATTTTCGGTGATGAAAAAGTAACTTCAGGCGCGCAATCTGATATCAAGATGGCAACAAACATGGCAAGGGCAATGGTTACACAGTTCGGTATGAGTGATATATTAGGACCTCTTTCATATGGTAACAATGAAGATGAAGTCTTTCTTGGTTATTCTGTGGCAAAAACACAAAACTTGTCAGAAGAAACACAAAAAATTGTCGACTCTGAAATACACAAACTTGTAGATGGCGGTCATAAGGCTGCTACAGAAATTGTTATCGAATTCAAGAAGGAGCTTGAAATTATCGCTGAAGGCCTACTTGAGTATGAGACTTTATCCGGTGATGAGATATTAGACCTATTAAAGGGGAAGGTTCCCGATAGACCTGATACGGATGGGTCAGAAGAGCCCCCAAGTGATCCAACTGCTGTACCAAATGAGAGTGTAGAACAAAAAGCAGCGAGTAAGGCAAAAAAAACCCAGAAAATGAAGCCGCAAACACAGCCATAAATCATTCATTATTATTTTAACTTTAGGGATAGTTTTATATGAATGCTAAAAAATATTTTGGTACTGATGGAATTAGAGGTGTTGCAAATCAACATCCTATTTCCGCTGAGGCTGCTCTGCACATTGGAATTGCTACTGGGCTATTCATATCAAAGGATAAGACGGCTAAAAGAGTAATAATCGCAAAAGATACAAGGCTATCGGGCTACATGCTGGAGTCATCACTAACTTCTGGTTTAACCTCAGTTGGGTTAGATGTTTTTTTACTTGGACCAATGCCGACCCCTGCGGTATCTATGCTCATTAAGTCAATGAGGGCAGATCTTGGGATTATGATTTCAGCATCACACAACACATATGAATATAATGGTATTAAGATATTTGGCCCGGATGGGTATAAACTTGACGATAAGGACGAGCTAGAAATTGAGGGCATATTAGGAAATATCGATAGCTATGAGCTCACCTCGAGAAGCGTTGGGAAGGCAAAAAGGATTGACGATGCTCAAGCTCGTTACATTGAGTATGTCAAGGGTACTCTGAATAGAGACATTAACTTTGATGGCATAAAAGTTGTCATTGATAGCGCTCATGGAGCAGCATATAAAGTTGCACCATTGGCTTTGTGGGAGCTAGGGGCAAAAGTAATTTCAATTGGAGATAATCCTAATGGGAAGAATATTAATCATGAGTATGGATCAACCTCACTTGGAAATTTAAAAAAAGCAGTCAGTAATCATAGGGCGGATATTGGGATTGCCCTTGATGGAGATGCAGATAGAATAATTGTGATTGATGAGAGGGGAAATATCGTTGATGGTGATGTACTTTTGGCAATTATTGCAACCGAGTGGAAGAAATTAGGTAAACTAAAAAAAGATTCTGTCGTTGCTACAATTTTATCAAACATAGGCTTGGATACCTACTTGTCACAAGAAGAAATAAAACTATTTAGAACAAATGTTGGAGATAGGTATGTTTCTCAGTTTATGAGGGAAAATGGGTATAACATTGGAGGTGAACAGTCTGGACATATTATTATAGGAGACTATTCAACAACGGGGGACGGATTATTGGCTGCCATACAGATATTATCTATTATGAAAAAAAGTAATAAGAAGATTAGCGAGCTTGCTCGCCTTATAAAAATTGTCCCTCAAATTCAAAGAAATTACAAAATCAGCGACTATGAGAAAATTAATACTGACGACATTGATGAAATTCATAAAATAGGACAAGAACGAATTAAAGAAAAAGGCAGGATATTGGTACGACTATCTGGAACAGAGCCACTCATTAGAGTCATGGGTGAATCACAAGATAAAAAATATTTAAATCAGACATTGGATTATTTGATAGATTTAATTGAGGAGCGATTTAATTAGAAATTTTATTAGAACCAATCCTCGTGAGAACAATTCCCACAAGAATAACAAACATTCCAATAATCTGGGAAAGTCGAATGTCTTCTTTTAGTAAGAAACCCCCTAGAACAACAACATACACTGGCAAAATGTAGTGTGTAAGTGACACGAATGTTGGCCCTGCTACCTTTGTAAGATTAAACATTACCATGCTTGCCATTGCAGTTGAGAAAATCCCCATTAATAAAACTGATATGAATGAAATATTGAAAATTTCGATTATTGGAGGACCTTCAAACAACATAGCAGTAATAAACGCGAAACTTGATGCAAATAAGAAGCTACCTGAAGTTTTTTGCATTAATGTAATATTTGGCATAACGTTTACAGCTATGTTTTGAATAGAATAACCAATTGCTGCAAGTAATATTGAAATCTGTGACAACTTCTCAAAGTCATTAGATGTTATTGAGGTATTTGTTTTTTCAAATAGGAGAATGTACAGGCCAGCAAAGCCAATAATTACACCAAAAAATTTTAGCATATTTAATTTTTCGTTGGGAACTAGGAAATGAGCAGCAAGAACTGTAAATATGGGACCGATCCCAAATAGAATACCGCTAATGTTCGTATCTAAATACTGGGTGCCCCAGCAGATAAGAAAGAAAGGAAAAAATGCTGTTAAACCTACTAAAGCAAGCCAAGCCCAATTCACAAGACCAGTTGGCAAATTTTCGCCTCTCAATTTTAAAATAGAATATATAATTATGAATCCAACGGAGAGTCTGAGCGAGACAATCCATAGTGGACTGAAATCATTGAGAGCGTACTTTGTTAATGCAAATGTAGAGCCCCAGAACACCACTAAAAGGGACAAGTAAAACCAGTTCATAAGAGATGAATTTTTCATAAGATAAAAAGATTATAAAATTTAACTTACTGATTATGCCTAAATCTATTACATGTCAAATTATTAAACTTTATAATTGATAATTGTAACGTTTTGAAGTAATAAAGAGATGGGACAGCTCTCCCCAACGAGAGTCAACTATCTGGAAGGGTAGATATAATGATTAAGAAACCGACAAGTAAAACAAATAGACCACTATTTTCCTCTGGTCCATGTGCAAAATTTCCAAATTGGCAAATCAATAAAATAGAAACATCTATTTTAGGTAGATCTCATAGGGCTAAAAAGCCAAAAGATTTTATAAATTACTCAGTTGAGCTAACCTCGGAGTTACTTGAGATACCAAAAGAATACAAAGTCGCAATTGTACCCGCTTCAGACACTGGAGCATTTGAGATGGCAATGTGGAACTTTTTGGGACATATACCTGTTGATATTTTTGCTTGGGAGTCCTTCGGTAAGGGTTGGGTAACCGACATTATCAAACAGTTAGGCCTTGAAGATGCGAATGTGATAGAAGCAGATTATGGAATATTACCAGATCTGCACTCAGCAAATTCCGACAGTGATATTGTTTTTACATTAAACGGGACAACCTCAGGAGTTAGAGTGCCGAACCTGAATTGGATAAAAGATAGCAGGAAAGGCATAACATTGTGCGACGCTACATCTGGTTTATTTGCCCAAAAAGTTGATTGGAGTAAGTTGGACGTAACAACATTTTCCTGGCAGAAGGTTCTAGGAGGAGAAGCGCAGCATGGCATGATAATTCTCTCACCAAAAGCAATTGATAGATTAAATGAATATACCCCCAGTTGGCCATTGCCAAAAATATTTAGAATAAAAAAATCTGGTACAATTGACCAGAGTATCTTTTCTGGATCAACTATTAACACACCTTCACTTTTATGTGTTGCTGATTATGTTGCTGCCCTTGAATGGGCACGTGAAGTAGGTGGATTAAATAAGTTAATTGAAATCGCTGACAATAATCTTCAAATTATAAAAAATTGGGTCGCTGATACAGATTGGATAGAATTTTTAGCAAAAGAAGAGTCAACCATATCAAACACATCTGTTTGCCTTGAGTTTTCATCGAAAAGCCCAAATGGTGATGAAATCGATACATCAAAATTATCAAAGAGAATCCAAAATATGCTTGAAGAGGAGGGGGTCGCTTTTGATATTGGGGCTTACAGAGATGCGCCACCTGGGTTAAGAGTCTGGACAGGTGCAACAATAGAACCATCAGATATTTCAATATTGCTTGAATGGATTAATTGGGCGTATTTTGTAGCAATAGAAAAGATCTAAAATAAACAGGGAAAACATAAAAATGCCGAAAGTACTTGTATCAGATAAGCTCAGCGAAGAGTCTGTGAAAATATTCAAAGACAAAAATATTGACGTGGACTATTTACCTGATATCGGAAAAGACAAAGAAAAATTAGCAGAAATCATCAAAAGCTATGACGGTTTAGCAATTAGATCAGCAACAAAAGTAACGGATAAAGTTCTAAGTAATGCAAAAAACTTGAAAGTAATTGGCAGAGCGGGAATTGGCGTAGATAATGTTGATATTGAAACTGCAACCACTAATGGTGTTATTGTTATGAATACACCATTTGGTAACTCAGTAACAACTGCAGAGCACGCAATTACCTTGATGATGTCACTTGCAAGACAAATACCGCAAGCCGATACATCAACAAAGAATAGCCTATGGGAAAAATCAAAATTTATGGGCGTTGAGATTACCGGGAAGACTCTTGGTGTCATTGGCTGTGGAAATATCGGCACAATCGTAATTGATCGTGCCAAGGGTTTAAAAATGAAAGTGATTGGCTACGACCCCTATCTAACAGAAGAGAGGGCTGAGTCAATGGCAATTGAAAAAGTTGAATTAAAAGAGTTATTTGCAAGGTCCGACTTTATAACAATTCATACACCACTTACAGAGCAAACAAAAAATATCATTAATGCCGAAAGTATAAAACAAATGAAATCAACAGTACGCATAATAAATTGTGCGCGTGGTGGTCTTGTGGATGAAGACGCCCTCTTGGAAGCGCTGAATAATGGTAAGATAGCCGGTGCTGCTATTGATGTATATCAGGAGGAGCCAGCGAAAGATAACCCATTATTTGGAAATGAAAAAATAATATGTACCCCACACCTAGGCGCATCCACCGCTGAAGCACAGGAGCAGGTAGCTATACAGATTGCCGAACAGATGAGTGACTTTCTTCTAACAGGTGCAATCACTAATGCCATAAATTTCCCATCAGTCTCGGCTG
>MDTD01099928.1_pt1 | contig 12802 bp, 8 predicted proteins | sample 811221 | NCBI WGS metagenome assembly MDTD01 (sample SAMN05326646, study PRJNA326480) | marine metagenome | isolation source: seawater | place: Pacific Ocean: South West | collected 2011 | reverse complement strand
GCGGGAGAACTGGAGGACACAAAGGAATCCATAACTTCCAGAAGAGACCCTCCCGCGAGCAAGTTCACGGTCCTGAATGGATCCTCCTGAAGATTAAACCAATGTGTCACGACCTGCCCCTTCACCGCGATCCGCTCTTTTCCCTCACCTTTACTCGCCGTGATCCGAAGTTCAAAGCATCCTGGCGATTCCACTGAAAAACAAGCTGGCTCATCTCGGACGACAAGTCCCATGACACAGCTCTGGCTTAGATCGTGCCCCTCTACAAAAGCCTCCGCAACTTTGAAATGCCGGGAATCCATATGGGGGTCATGGCGAATTTCTTCCAACAGACTCACCGCCCAGTCCCGTTCACCAATTTCCACGTATAGTCTTGCCAGCTGAGCCTTCTGGTATGCACGCAGACCTGCCCACTGTCTTGAGCGCAGCTCCGGCAGACTGTCTGTGAGAATCTGAATAGCTCGCCGCCCTTGCCCTGCCCGTGACAGTAGCTCCGCCATCACCAGACGTATTTCAGCGCGCAGCCGAATATGTGGATGCCTATTCTCAATGACCTTGAGAACATCCTCAAGTTCCCTAATCGATCCTTTGACCCCATCCTCCCCGGGCAAAATTTTCGCGCGCTCAAGAGCAGTGACAGCTAGCCAGAACTCGCGGTCACGCGGAACGAGCCCGGCATCATCCAATAACGAGTCCAGCAGACTCAAGGCAGCAGCACCTTCTCCGAGACCGGTCGCAACCCGGAACAATCCGAGTGTTGCGTAGGGGCGAAGAAATTCGGGTCCCGTCTCAACAACTATCCTGTAGAGGTTACCAGCCTTCGCCCACTGACGCTCCTCCCGCTGTTTTTCAGCAGTGAGATACTCTGTGAGGCCCTCCTTCTGAGCCTCCGCCAGACCATGGTTAGGAAAACTCCATAGGTAGAACGCGAAAATCGCGCAGCCCCGATACATCCCCACCGCCAGAATCTTTCCCAGCACAAAAGCAGCACGTTTACTTTTTAAGATCTTGGGCATTCTGCTCTCGCAGCGATATTACGGGGTTTTTTCTTCTCCGACTGCGTGGAGCAGAGCGAGGGTTGCCCAACTTCCGGCTGCCATTGAGATAAACTGGTCCTTCCCATGAGGATATCCACTCTCGTAGTATTTCTGGAATGGTTTACTACGACTTTTCACCTGCCATGAGCCGTCATCATACTGGGTATCGAGAAGAAAGCGCAAGCCTCGCCAATAGCCCTTATCCTTTGCACTGAGGAATCCCTCACGGCGCAGGGCGAAGAGAGCGGAACCAGTTGCATAAGGATCACTTTGCTGGCCCTTCCCAGGCAACTGTGCCCACCCGCCATCAGTCTGCTGCAACTGAAGCAAATCCCCCGCCGCCTCAGCCGCCTTCTCACTGGCTCCTAACTGCCCGAGCGCCAGGAGTTGAAAAACTCGCTCCTCTGTCTCTTTTGGATTTGTCCGCAACAGCCACTTCCTAGCCTTGTTCTTCCTGTCAGCGATTCGAGGAGCCTGCTCCTGAGTTCCGAACTGGTCAATAGCTTCGAGAGCAAGATACGTCGCCGTGAAAGGACTGAACTCCGTAGGGGGACGGTTCGAATTACTCTTCCAATGATCCGCTTTTTCGTCTCGCACAAGATACCCGCTCACTATTGCGGTGATCTCATCTGGTCTCCACCCTGCCTCCTGAAGCATCCAAAGCGCATATCCCGCTCTTGTAAATCCACCTCCCTGACCCCTTCCATCAAGATAACGTTCCTTGCCAACTTCCAAATCAGCCAGAGTGTGCTCCAGCTGTTCCCGGATATTATTCTCATCGATTAGGAAGCCACGTCGACGAGCCTCGACGAGAGCAACAACCGGCATTGCATGGCCATGGCAGGTAAAACAACCACGATGTTCACTTGTCCCAATCGTAGTTTTTTCAAGGAGAGGAATGGACTTCTTGATCGCAGATCTCACTTCCTCCACTGGGAGCTCTCTTTCTGCGCCCGCCACACCGCTGCCAAGCGAGACTACTATCAGAGACACTCTTAATCGCTCTCTTATTTTCATGTTATGGTTCGGCGGAGAGGGGTGACGGCCCAGATCTCTACCGGGAACTGTCCCGACTTGCTGATCTTCACCTCGGAATCGTATATCTCAGGCCCTCATATGTCAGCATGCAAGCCGCTGAATGATAGAGCTTCCATCCTTTACGTAAAGGAGCGTCCTCCCACGCTTGTCCAAAACGCCATGGTCTGCTGTCCTGAATCCACTCATGAACTATTTTCGTCTCTCCCTTTTCAGTATTGGGGCCTTTCTGCTCCCATGTAATGCAGCTGACAAAAGGCCTAACATCATCTTTATGTTTTCCGATGATCATGCCTGCAATGCAATCTCGGCTTACCCAGGAGGCCTTTTCGACCAGATTGCTCCCACGCCAAACATCGACCGGATCGCGAATGAGGGTATGCTTTTTGAGAACTCCTTCTGCGCGAATTCAATCTGTGGTCCCTCCCGAGCGAATATCCTGACCGGAAAACACAGTCACCTCAACGGGTTCCTCGATAACAACTCGTCCTATTTTGACGGCAACCAACAAACTTTTCCCCAGTTGTTGAGAAATACCGGCTACGAGGTCGCAATGATCGGAAAGTGGCACCTCCACTCTAATCCCATCGGATTCGATTTCTGGCGTATTCTCCCTGGGCAGGGAGCCTACTATAATCCGGACTTCATCGAGATGGACGGAAGTCGCAAGCGCTACGAGGGCCACTGCAACGATCTCGTCACCGACTTCGGACTGAAGTGGATCAGGGAGGATCGAGACAAGGAAAAGCCCTTCGTGGCCATGATCCAGTTCAAGGCCCCTCATCGTAACTGGTCCGGCGCTCTGCGACATCTCGAACTCTTCAAAGGCGTCACCATGCCGGAACCCGACAGCCTCTTCGACGATTATGCCGACCGTAGCAAGGTACTTGGCGAACATGCCATGGGCATCGATAAACACATGTACTGGGGCCACGACATGAAGTTCAACGGGCCCAACCTCTTTCCCAATCACTTCTCAAGTGGCATAGTCAATCGCCAGTATCAGCGGATGAACGACGCTCAGAAAAAGGCATGGGACGCCGTATACGAGCCGGAAAACCAGAAGTTCATCGCGGATATGAAGGCCGGCAAGCTCAGCAAGAAAGACATCGTGCGCTGGAAATACCAACGCTACATAAAGGACTATCTCAAGAGCATCGCCAGTGTAGACGAGGGCGTTGGACGCGTCCTGCAACACCTCGACGAAAGCGGACTGGCAAAGAACACCATCGTGATCTATTCGAGCGACCAGGGCTTCTACCTCGGTGAGCACGGGTGGTATGACAAGCGCTGGATGTTTGAGGAAAGCTTCAAGATGCCCTTTGTCATTCGCTGGCCCGGCGTGATCAAGGCCGGCTCTATGACCAAGGCCCTCATCCAGAATATCGACTATGGGCCGACCTTTCTGGACGTCTGCGGAGCTGAAATTCCGCGTGACATGCAGGGCCGGAGCATTGTTCCTCTTCTCAAAAACAGCAAAGAGAAGCCCGCGAACTGGCGCGAAGCATTATATTACGCTTACTACGGCGAACAGACGCACCAGGTGGCTCGACATGATGGAATCCGCACAGAACGTTACACCCTGTTTTATGTCCCCAAATATCAGGAGTGGCAACTCTTCGACAATGAGAAGGATCCACAACAAATGAAGAGCGTACACAACGACCCAGAGTATGCTGATGCTTTTGATGGGCTGAAAAAACAATATGAGAGCTTGAAGAAGGACTACCGTGCTCACGTTGCCCTTCTGCCCGATGAAAGATTGAATGAGGACTGGTGGAAAAAGCGCCACTCCGAAATGAATCGAAAGGCAAGTGCTCGCTCTCACGATCTTCTCTTTATTGGAGACTCCATCACCCAGGGATGGGAAGGAGCCGGCAGAAAGAGCTGGGAAAAGTATTATGGGAAACGGAAAGCACTCAACCTCGGCATCTCAGGTGACCGTACTGAGCATGTGATCTGGCGACTCAACAATGGAAATCTTCGCAAACAGCAGAAAGCCAAGGTAGCCGTTCTCATGATCGGCACCAACAACACGGGCCATAGGAATCAGAATCCCGGGGAAACCGCCGACGGAGTCTCACGGATCCTGTCCATTCTACGTGCACGGTGTCCCGACGCCAAGGTTCTCCTTCTCGGAGTCTTTCCCCGGGATGCAGCCCCTGAGGGTCCAAAGCGGCGGATCAATGACGCTCTCAATAAGCGACTTGCCAACTTTCATGATGGCAAACGCGTTCACTTCCTCGATATAAGCCATCACTTTTTATCCAAGACGGGACATCTTCCGAAGGAAATCATGCCGGACTTTCTTCATCCCCGGGAAAAAGGCTATGAGATCTGGGCCGAGGCGATTGAGCCCAAACTTCTGGAGCTGGGACTCTAGATAGCCTCAAAAGGATAGCTCCTGAAGTTATTCGGTTTTGGTTCCGGTGTGAAAAGAGACTTTTTGTCATAGTATTTGTATTCACCGCCCTACATCAAAATTGCTCCTCTTGCTGGACTTTCCTCTCTCTTCGGTGCTAACACGCCAGCACGATGAGACGTTTTACCCTGATTGCTCTCTCAGCCACCATCTTTGCCGCTTCGTCTGGTATCTTACCTGCCGGAAGTCCCGCAGCCGCACAAGGCCATGACTCCTTCATCGAGGGATTAAGAGAAGGAAAAGAACCCGGCGCCAAGAGCGTCAGCACCATCCGCACCCTGAGCCCGGTTGTTTCCCGGTTTAAAGGCTGGTTTATCGATGTGACCGACCATGCCAAAGCAGACAAATTGGGTAATGTTGAGATTGCTGATGGAATCTCCCTGGCGAACAAAGCTCGAGGCTCCTCAGGATGGCGGTTTGTCGAAACCAAACACGGCTATCTGGTCAGAGCAGCTGGAGGAAAATATAAGGGATGGGTAATTGCCCGTGATGATCGGGCAAAGACCCGGCCCGAAGGCCCAGATCTGACAGTGACTCCGGCCCTCCGATTGGCCAGGAGCGTCACCGACAATTGCCATTGGAAGCTTATTCTCACTGATCGAGGTCTCGTCCTGGAGGCCCTTTCGGGAAAGTATAAGGGATGGTTCTGGGACTTTGGCGGGGGCGATCCCTCTCATGAGGAATCAGGTCGGGAAGTCTCGATCAATGTTCTCCTTGCTGAGAAGGTCGTAGCTGGATCTTACTTTGCCGTGCGTCCGGCCAAATAACTTGGCTCCGCACGGAATGCCATACATGGTGCACCGCTGAACATTTCTCCTCTCGTGAGAAGACATCTTTTATATCTCTCCGGAACCGCCCTTCTTCAGGCAGCGCTCTCGCTGGCCGCCTTCGGAGAAGAGCGGGCCGGAAACCACATTGCAGATAAGGCATCCCCACCACTGCACGAACCAGAGAACGCCACGTTGCCGCGCCCCCTGCTCAAAACTGCATTCCGCTCCACCGTCGGATCCATTATCCGACACCCTCTCACTACTTATCACCTCGGCATTACTCTGTCACGCAGGCGTGGCGCCACCCTGTTCGATAACAACCTTCCAACTCTGCAAGCGGCTCAATTGTTTTCCGAGCAGGCCCCCCGCCCGGGCTCTCCGGAATTCGAACTCCATCTCGACAGGGCAGGGCTGCCAGACCGGATCCCCGGCGAGCTGAACTACCATATTGGAGGCCGCGAATTTTTCACTGCTTTTGAAAAGGAACTGGCGGAGGCCAACCTCTCAATAGACAGCCAAGTCTACATTTTTGATAACGACGATATCGGTGTACGCTATGCGAACCTCCTGCGTGCCCGAGCAGAGGAAATTCCTGTCCGGATAATTTTTGATGATCTTGGCAGCACAATGGCCCATGGAAAGCACCCCTCCTCGGATCTTCCGCAGGACTTTATTCAGCCTGCGGATATCGGCGCGTATCTCATAGAAGGAAAATCTAATGTTCTGCTCCGTGAAACGCTGAATCCATGGTTGATTACCGACCATACAAAACTTCATATCTTTGACCGAAAAGTCGCATTCCTCGGTGGGATGAATCTTGGTCGGGAGTCACGCTACGAATGGCATGATCTCATGGTTAGTGTAAAGGGTCCTGTGGTAGACGCCTTGAGCAGTGATTATGATCAGACATGGAGGAGGAATGGCCCGCTTGGCGACTTTGCACTATTTCTAAGGCAGAAGGACATTCAACTTGAGGAGGAACCGGGGACCCCTCTTCGACTGCTTCGAACGGATATCCTGACTGCCCGTAATGAAATCGTTCTCGCCATGCAGCAGGCCATCCGTTGTGCGCGTGATCGTGTCTGGATCGAAACTCCTTACTTCTCATCGGACATAATCGAGACTGAACTCAAGGCTGCGGCAACACGTGGTGTCGACGTCCGAGTCATCCTGCCCGGAAAGGCAAATCATCAGATCATGAATGCTGGAAATTCTGTCACTGCTCGAAACCTTCTTAGTGCTGGAGTCAGAGTGTATCAGTATCCGGAGATGACTCACCTGAAAGCCATGGTATGTGATGGATGGGCTACGGTAGGCTCCGCCAACCTCGACACTATTAGCCTCTACATCAACCGAGAATTGAACGTCTCGTTTTCTGAATCCAAGCTGGTGTCCGAACTGATCGACCGGGTATTCGAACCAGACTTCCAGACATCTTCTCCTCTTGCTATCGACGATATCGACCTGAAGTTTGCGCCATTGATTGAATCTATTACGGACCAGCTTTAGGTCGCTCCAAGGCAGGATTTGTCCTCCTCCCAGATAAAGATAAATTCACAGTTCACTTCACTGATTACCGAATGAAACGCCGTCGCTTTATTAAATCCTCTACCGCAGCCTCTGGTGGTGCCCTTTCGTCAGCAGCCGCAGCGAAGGTCCTCGCGCAAGGCCCTCCTCGGAAGCCTAATCTTGTAATCATACACTGCGATGAGCTGAATTTCCGTACTATCGGCTGCTATCGGGAAACCCTCCAACCGGAACAAGCCTATATGTGGGGAAGAGCGAAAGGAGCCGTCTGCGACACTCCTCATATTGATCGAATCGCCAAAGAAGGTACAATCTGCACAAAATTCTACGCTGCAACTCCTGTCTGCTCTCCATCCCGCTCTTCGTTTATCAGTGGCCAATACCCTCACAATACCCCGGTCACCAATAACAGCGTGCGGCTAGGAGACGAGGTAGTTACGTTTGCTGAAACTCTTCGAAAGGCAGGCTACTCGACGGGTTATGGCGGGAAATGGCATCTCGATGGAGAGGGTAAACCCCAGTGGGCTCCGAGGCGCAAATTCGGCTTTGAAGATAACCGATACATGTTTAACCGCGGACACTGGAAGCAGTTCGAGGACACCTCGAAAGGACCACGCGTCAAAGCTAGACAGAATGGCAAACCGAGCTACTCCGTTGCCGGGGCTGATGAAAAGTCCTTTGCGACAGACTTCCTTACCTCCAAGGCGATGGATTTCATCACTGCGAACCGGGAAAATCCGTTCTGCTACATGCTTAGTATCCCTGATCCACATGGACCGGACACGGTTCGGGCTCCCTATGATTCAATGTTTGATGACGCGGTTGTCACCAAACCGAGAACCTATGATAAAAAAGCGGAAAGCGCCCCCTCGTGGGCCAAGCCTGCACCCAAGTGCCACTACCGGATGGCCCAATATCACGGGATGATGAAATGCATCGATGACAATGTTGGACGCTTGCTCCGGCATCTGGAAAAGCTTGGTCTGATTGAGGACACCATCTTCGTTTTTACCGCCGATCATGGAGACATGCGTGGGGAGCACCACCGCCAGAACAAGGGCGTTCCTCTCGAGGCCTCTGCCAAGGTTCCTCTCGTTATGCGCTATCCGGGTGCGCTTCCAAAGGGAACGCAGGTAGATCAGGCGATCAACACGGTCGACTTCCTTCCAACGATTCTCAGCCTTATGAACATCAAGTCAGCTGGCAGAGAAGAGGGCCGTGACTGCTCGAGAATTCTACAGACCGGAAGGACTCCCCCCGGGTGGCATGATGTGACATTCCTCCGATCCACAGGCCGGGATGACAGCGATCGGGTCGGATGGATCGCGGCAGTCACCCCAAGATACAAGCTGATTCTTTCTAGTTCGGATGAGCCATGGCTTCTCGATCTGAAAGAGGATCCTGACGAATTAACTAATTGTATTCGTGACCCCCGCCACAAGGATATGGGAACTTCTCTCGCTCGTGAACTGGCGACTTACGGAAAGAAATTCAAGGACCCCTACTGCGCCAATCCGACTATTAAAGCTCAGCTCAGCGAGCTGTCGGTCTGAATAGAATTGCCATTCCATCAAGGTAGCGCTGTGACCGGGAGTCGGAGCTTAGGGTGGATCGACCATGCCTGCCCCGAGTAAGCTTTGACATTCCAGATTTTCATACTCCAAGATGACTTTCAATTCTACCAATGGTGTATTGCCAGCCACTTGCAGCTCGAGTATAAGAAGGGACAACTTGTCCTGCACAGGAAATACAAAGCACCACTAATCATGAAATTCTTCTCAAAAATAATTACGAGCGCGTTCTACATCTCAACTATCTTACCATCACTGGCAGAAGAGCACCGGGAAGTGGACGAGGAGCTTGACCGACGAAGTAATGCTGAGATTGCCGTGTTCCTTGAAGAGCATTTCCCCGAAGCGCTGGACGATATCAACGACGCCTCAGAGGAGGAGGATGAAGAATTCGAACACGAACTATGGCAGAACGCCAGAGAGCTCGTTGGTGAATTTTATCTACTGTTCGAGGACATTGGCCGGGAGGCGGCAGAGGCCTTTATCTCCATTCATCGAAACGATCTTATTGCTGACCGCATCGTCGGGGAACTCCGTAATGGAGAGGGAGAAGAGGAGGAAGCCCTTCAGCTGGAGCTCGAGGAAGTACTCTCGAATCACCTTGAAGGAATTCTTGACCTCGAACGGATGAAATTGGAGCAGGAACTGACAGAGCTGGAGGAACGGGCTGAGGAGCTCGAGGAGCGAGAGCTGGAGCTCGAGGAGCTTGACCAGAATCGTGAAGAGGAAATCCGGGAGCTAATTGAGGACCGCCTGGGAGAAGAACACGAGGAACACGAGGAACACGAGGAACACGAGGAGCACGAGGAGCACGAGGAGGAATAATAGCTCTCCCTCTGAGCTCTCCCCCGCCTTCTCTCTCGATCAGGCTACTTAAAGCAGCTCGACCCATCGATCGGGAGAAGCTTACATGGTGAAAACCCATCCTGGGCGCTCCATCGGCGTCCTTCCCATGTCTCATCCTCAGGCCTTCCAACTACATCCAGACGACAACCTCGTCGTGGCCAGCGGAGTTTTGGAGGCAGACCGACCCGTACGTGGCTGCAAGGTCAAACCTCGCAGCCGGATCCCCGGGGGACATAAAATGGCGCTCTCCAAGATCCCTGTCGGCTGCAACGTCTTTAAGTTTGGACAGGTAATCGGTCAGGCAAGCTGCTCAATTCTTCCGGGAGATCACGTCCATGAGCACAATCTCACGATGGCGGAATACTCCAGTGATTATGCCTTTGCCGAGGATGCCTCCGCCACAGAGCTTATCCCGGAGAATCAACGGTCCACCTTCATGGGGTATCGGCGCGACGATGGAAAAGTCGGCACCCGCAACTATGTCGGCATTCTGACCTCCGTCAATTGCTCTGCCACGGTGGCATCACTTATCGCGAAAGAGATTGAGAAGCGGGCAATCCTCGATGATTTCCCGAATGTTGATGGTGTCGTGGCACTGACTCATGGAGCTGGCTGCGCGGTGAGCACGAGAAACGAGGGGTTCCGTATGCTGCAACGAACTATCTGGGGTCATGTCCGTCACCCCAATTTCGGATCGGTCCTCATGGTAGGACTAGGTTGCGAAGCAAATCAGATTCCGCTCATGGTGGAGCACTTTGGAAAACCTCCTGAGGGAAGCTTTCACCTTGAAACCATTCAACATCATGGGGGGACCCGCAGGACGATCGACTCATGTCTCGACCGTCTGCATAATGAGATCCTGCCCCATGCGGATAAGGCACGACGCGAGCCTGTTCCTATCGACGAAATCTGTCTAGCCTTACAGTGTGGAGGCTCAGATGGGCTCTCGGGAATCACTGCCAACCCGGCTCTGGGTCTGGCAGTAGACCAGCTCATCAAGCAAGGTGGATCCGCAATTCTCGCCGAAACTCCGGAAATCTACGGCGCCGAACATCTTCTTACGAGAAGGTCTGCGAGTACGGAAGTTGGCGAAAAACTGATCTCCCTCGTCAGGTGGTGGGAAGATTACGTGGCCAAGCTCGATGGCCATATCAGCAACAATCCTGCTCCTGGAAATAAACTGGGGGGTCTCACTACCATCCTTGAGAAGTCCCTTGGCGCAATCAGCAAGGGCGGGACAACAACCCTGCAATCCGTCCTTCGATACGCTGAACCGGCTGTAGGTCCGGGCCTTCACTTTATGGACAGCCCCGGATACGACCCCATGTCAATTACCGGAGAGGTGGCATCGGGCGCAAACATGATCTGCTTCACCACTGGCCGGGGATCAGTCTACGGGAACAAACCCTGCCCTTCGATTAAGATTGCGAGCAACTCTACCATGTTCCAGCGAATGGAGGAGGACATGGACCTCAATGCGGGAACCATTGCGGATGGCATTGAAAACCACTCAGAGGTGGCTGACCGAATCCTCAATAGGATCGTTGAAGTCGCAGGAGGATCCCGGACCAAATCTGAAATTCAGGGTTTTGGAGATCATGAATTCGTCCCTTGGAGCATCTCTGCTATCACCTGACAAGAGATTGCAAGGCAGGCGGATTGGGACTTCCCGGCCGACGAACTTGGGCTAACCTCCGGTTCATGTCTGACTACTCTCTTTCCGGCCACGTCGCCCTTGTCACCGGTAGCAGTAAGGGCCTTGGAGCCTCTATTGTCCGTAATCTAGCCTCTGCCGGGGCCTCCGTTGCGGTCAATGCCTTCAACAACGTTGATCGCGCCCAGAAAATCGCGGATGACATTAACTCCGAGGGAGGAACGGCAATCGCAGTGGCCGCAGATGTTACGGATTCACGAGGGATTACGACACTCGTCGAAGAGGTCACTTCCAAACTTGGACCCATTGATATCGTTGTCCCAAACGCGACCGGCCCTCAACCTCACAAACCGATCGAAGAATACGACGAAGCATTTTACCATGAGATGTACGAGTTCTTCATCAAGAGCCCGTTCCTTCTCGCGCAGGCTACCCTTCCCTTCATGAAGAAAACCCGATGGGGCAGATACGTAAATATCATCAGTGAGGTCTTCTCTGCCTCCGTTCCAGAATTTTCCGCCTATGTCGCCGCAAAAGGAGGACAGATTGGATGGTCCCGCTCCATGGCCCGCGAACTGGCACCCTTCGGAATCACCGTCAACATGGTTGGCCCCGGCTGGATTCCCGTGGAACGCCATGCCGATGACCCACAGGACAAGAAAGACGCCTATCTGTCACAGATTCCTGTGGGCCGGTGGGGCGTCCCCGACGACGTCGCACACGCCGTTCGGTTTTTCTGCTCGGAGGAGGCCTCCTTCATTACGGGACAGACCCTTTATGTGAATGGCGGCATGACTCCCTGGTAAAATCCAGTGAACGCGTTATGCCCCCTGTCTCATGCGGACTTTTTACGTCAGGACGAAGGACTTGCCGGGGCCTCACTGGGCGGAGCACCGCCACCACCTGCACCACTCCTTCGGTCGCTCAGACGGCGGAAGAGTTCGTCTGCGATCACGCCAACAAGAATAAATATTCCGATCACGGTGAACTTTGACTTCTCTTCTACTCCCAGGAAAAACACCGCCTTTTCAGCCACTTGGACCAGGGCCGCCCCGCAGATAACCCCGAAAATCGCACCTTCTCCGCCTCTCAGGCTACAGCCTCCAAGCACTGCCCCTGCGATAGCATAAAGCTCATAAAAGTTTCCAAAGGACGATGGCGTCGCACCATTCGTATCAAGAACAAAGAGCATACCTGCGAACCCGCCAAGAAGTGAGCAGATCATGTAGGCTGCGATCTTAACTCGATCTGTCTTAATCCCACTGAACTTCGCTGCCTCCTCATTATGACCAACCGCGAGGAGATACCGCCCAAAGACCGTTTTATTGAGTACGACAGCTGCAATAACCCCGATGATTACGAGAACAACGAATGACATGGGCACAAAATCGAAGAGCTTATCCTTAACCAAGGCGTCTTTGAGTTCTCCAAAGTCTCCTCCAAAACCCTGAGTCTGATCATTCCCGGCAGCTCGCGCCAGTCCCCGATAGATAAACAGACCGCACAGGGTGACAAGGAAGGGCTGAAGTCCGAGCTTGGTCACCATAACTCCGTGAAAAAACCCAATCCCCAGGGAAATCAGCAAAACGAGCCCAAACGCAAATGGCACCGGTAGAGGTTCAGAAAAGAAGATATCGCCCTTGAGGAGCATTGGAAGCATGACCCCTGACAAGGCGATCAGGGACCCAATCGACAGGTCAATACCTCCGGTTATGATTACGAATGCGACCCCGATTGAGATAATTCCATAAAGACCAATCCATCGCATCGTGTTTGTCAGGGTACCGGGATCACGGAAAGATGGCTGCAAAATACTCGTCGCCGTGAACAGAAGGACTAGCAATCCAAAGATCACCAGAAGCTTGGGATTTTCCTTAAGGGCTTTCTTCACTGAAAACATTTTATTTTCCTCCGGTAGCAAGTTGCATGATTCCTTTCTC
>MDTD01014379.1_pt1 | contig 12802 bp, 16 predicted proteins | sample 811221 | NCBI WGS metagenome assembly MDTD01 (sample SAMN05326646, study PRJNA326480) | marine metagenome | isolation source: seawater | place: Pacific Ocean: South West | collected 2011 | reverse complement strand
TGCTAGATCGCTCATAGTTTAATGGAGCGGGCAAAGGGACTTGAACCCTCGACCTTCTCGTTGGCAACGAGACGCTCTACCACTGAGCTATGCCCGCAAACTAAAGAATTATAGTATACACCCTCTAGAATGGTCAACTATAATTAATAAAATGTCGCTATCGATAGACTTAAATTTTTAATATAGTGTTTTAATGAAAACTTTTCCTAATATAATTCCAATTTTTCCTTTGACCGGTGTTATATATTTTCCAAAAACAAATCTACCTTTAAACATTTTTGAGAAAAGATATCTTGATCTTGTCAACGATACATACAACAAAAAAGATAAACTAATGGGAATGGTCCAATCGAGAAAAGATGGAGATGATGTATACAAAGTAGGTTGCTTAGGGGAGATCAGTGATTTTCAAAAGAGCGAAGATGGTAGAGTGATAATTAATCTTACTGGCATCACCAGATTTGAAATATTAGAAGAAATTAAAAATGATAAGTTATATAGAGAGTTTAAGGTAAATTATAAAAATTTTAAATTAGACCTAGAAAATAATTTTAGCGATACAAATACAGACGATCTCATGGATAAATCAAAAATATTTTTCAAAAAAAATGGGCTTTTATTGAATTGGCGTGAATTTGAAAAGTTAGATAAAATTCAAAGGATAAATACTTTGGCCATGATATCACCTGTTACTAACGAAGAAAAACAGAAACTTATTGAAACCGTAACGCTTGAAGAAAAAATAAAAACTTTAGAGAAAATAATTGATTTTTACTTGCATGAAGTTGATTTTAATAATCAGACTGTTCAGTAATTAATTTGCTGATTTATTCATTGACTCGAAAAAATCAGAGTTATTTTTTGTATTTTTTAGCTTGGATATCAAAAATTCAATTCCATCCATTGTACCCATTGGGCTTATAATTCTTCTAAGCACATTCATCTTAGATAGCTCATCCTTTTCAAATAAAAGTTCTTCCCTTCTCGTCCCTGATCTAGTGATATCCAGAGCCGGGTAAATTCTTTTATCTGCAACTTTCCTGTCTAAAATTAATTCTGAGTTTCCAGTTCCTTTGAATTCCTCAAAAATAACCTCATCCATTCTGCTTCCGGTATCTATTAACGCTGTTGAAATTATTGTTAAAGATCCTCCTTCCTCCACGTTTCTTGCCGCTCCAAAAAATCTTTTTGGTCTTTGAAGAGCGTTTGCGTCCACACCTCCAGTTAAAACTTTACCTGAGCTTGGTATAACAGCGTTATATGCTCTACCTAGTCGTGTTATGGAATCTAATAATATAACTACATCTTTTTTGTGTTCTACTAATCTCTTTGCTTTTTCGATGACCATTTCTGCTACAGCTACGTGCCTAGAGGCTGGCTCATCAAAAGTTGATGCAACAACTTCACCTTTAACAGATCTTTGCATATCAGTTACCTCTTCTGGTCTTTCGTCAATTAATAAAACCATAAGATAACATTCTGGATGATTAGCTGTAATTGATTGAGCTATATTTTGTAAAATAATTGTCTTTCCCGCTCTTGGGGGTGAAACTATTAATGATCTTTGTCCCTTTCCTATAGGGCTAACTAGATCAATCAACCTTGCTGTGTTATCTGGTTTTTTTTCAACTTTTACAGTTTCTACCTCCAACTTTATTCTTTCATTTGGATAAAGTGGAGTTAAATTATCAAATGCAATTTTATTTTTGCCTTTATCAGGATTGTCAAAATTTATTTTATTCACTTTGAGTAATGCAAAATACCTTTCAGCATCTTTGGGGCCCCTGATCTCCCCTTCAACGGAGTCCCCAGTTCTTAGTCCAAATTTCCTGATTTGACTCGGGCTAACGTAAATGTCATCTGGGCCGGGTAGGTAATTTGACTCTATCGCTCTTAAGAAGCCAAAACCATCTTGCAATACTTCTAAAACTCCAGTTGCTGTAATTTGCTCATTTTTTTCAGCTTTTTTTTTAAGTATAGCAAAAAGTATTTCTTGCTTTCTAAGTGTGCTAGGATTCTCAATGCCAAGTTTCTCAGCTTCATTAATAAGCTCTGCAGGATTTTTTTGCTTTAATTCTTGTAAGTTCATGAGGTTGATATTGATTTAAGGAATGTAATGAAAATATAGGGTTTTTTTCAAAAAATTCAAGTAAGATGTAATTAAATTTTTCATAAAAAGGGTCTAAATTAAGGTAAATTTGAAATAAATGTAAGAGAAAAGGAGTTTTTTCTGAAAATAAAGTAATTTAACGTTTTTAAAAAAACTAGCAATTTATAATTGATCAAACTCATTAATAAATTTTTTTACACTATTCCAATCAGTAAACTCGTAGGTGTTACTAATATTAGTCGGCCCATTGGTAATAAACATTATAAATCTGATAACATTTTTATTGATAAAACCTAATTTTGGATAATCAATTTTTCCAGCAAATACTCCGAGTTTTTTTGGTTGCCAATTAGTCTTTTTGAGGAATTTTTTAATATATGGATTTGTTTCAGGAGTATTTTTTTCAGGTTTACGTGCTACTACATTGACGGAGAAAAAAGCACTTTTAATTTTGTTTAAAATATTTTTGTTATTTTGAATAAATTTATAAACCTTAGAACTATGTCTTCCATATCGAATACTGGCTCCAATTATTATTTCATTATAATTCTCAATCTTTTTGTTAAAAGCATCATCTAAGGAGAGTATTTCGTAAGAATTTTTGTTAATAGAACTATCTCTAATCACTTCACAAATTTTTTTTGTTTGCCCATCAGTAGTTGAGTAAATTATTAATGAATTCATATTATTTAATAAACATATTTATTGATTAGTTGTTGAAACAAATCGATATGTTTGGGACTGTCGTTAAGACACGGAATTAAATCAAAGTTTTCTCCACCGTTTTCGATGAATGTTTTTCTACCTTCAATATTTATTTCTTCCAAGGTTTCGACACAGTCAGATGCGAAGCCTGGGCAAATCATTAATAAGTTTTTCACACCTTTTTTTGGCAAGTCTTCCAAAGTTTTGTCTGTATAAGGTGTAAGCCATTCTTGCGGACCGAATCTTGATTGAAATGTAGTCTTAATTTCAACTCTATCAAATTTTTCACTTATTAATCTTGTAGTTTTTTGACAATAGCATTGATACGGGTCCCCTTTATCAAAATAAGATTTAGGAATCCCGTGATATGAGGAAACAATCAGATCTGGTTTCCAGTTTATTTCGTCAATTTTTTTTTCTATGCTTTCAACTAAAGCGTCAATATATTTAGGCTCACTCTCGTAGTGAGGTATAATTTGCAGACTAGGTTGCCATCTCATACTCATCAAAGATCGATATACTTCGTCACAAACCGTTGCTGTTGTTGCAGCAGCATACTGAGGATATAAAGGTAGAACAATTATATGCTCGCAGCCGTGATTTTTTAGCTTATAAAGTTGAGATTTAATACTAGGGTTGCCATATCTCATAGCAAAATCTACTATTAATTTATCGCTCCCAATTTTTTTACTTAGTTGAAGTGATTGATTTTTCGTGAAATATAACAGCGGAGACTCATTTGTGTCTCTCCTCCAAATTTTTTTATAAGCGCGAGCCGTTTTAGATGGTCTAAAAGTTAGAATGAATAGATTTAATATAACTTTCCAAACTATAGGATTAACTTCGATAACTCTTCTATCTGATAAAAATTCTTTAAGGTATTTTCTAATATCCCACCAACTTGTTGAGTCTGGAGTACCAAGGTTTATTATCAAGACACCTGTTTTGCCAAACTTTACTTTTGGATGTTTTTTATCCATTTAAAAATTCCTGTAATACTTAATTAATTTTTCTACTTTATCAGGATCTGTTTCTGGAAGTAAACCATGGCCTAAATTAAAAATATAAGGAATATCTTTAAATGTTTGAATATACCTCGTCGCTTTTTGAAGCATCTCCTCTTCAGGCTCTAATAAAACTTTTGGATCTAATCCCCCTTGAATTACCACATCTTTGAGATTTGTAATGGCCCATGAAGGATTAATTTCAGGGTCTAAATTTATTCCATCTGGTTTTACCAGATCATTAAATTCTTTGTACTTTTTTCCCAGACCTTTTGGAAAACAAATATTAGAAATTTTTTCTCTTTTACAAAATTCAACTATTTTCAAATTTGGTAAGTAGCAGTATTCTCGAATGTTTTTTTGTGGAATTATACCCGCCCATGAATCAAAAATTTGTACGACGTCTGCACCTGCATTAATTTGGTTTTTAATGTGAATACATATATATTTAATTAATTGTTCGATAATGGAGTTTATCTTTGGACTAATATCATCTAACTTTTTCAAGTCTAAATCGGTCTTATTTCTTTTTAATTTTAACATGTATATAAGTAAGGTCCAGGGAGCCCCAACAAAGCCTATCAAAGATTTATCTTTACTTAATTGTTTTCTAGTTATTTCAATTGCTTTATAAATTGGACTCAGTTTTTTACTAAATTCATTTTCATTGTTATTAAAAAAAGTACTTTGATTGAAGCTGCTTAGTAGTGGGCCAAAATCTTTTGTAAATGCTACCTCTTGGCCTAGTGCATAAGGGATCATCAAAATATCAGAAAAAATTATAGCTGAATCAAGATTAAACCTTCTAATTGGTTGAATGGTTATTTGCGAACTAAGTTCACTATTTAAACAAAGTTTTATGAAATCTTTATTTTGCGATCTTATTTTCTTAAATTCGGGAAGATATCTACCTGCTTGTCTCATAAACCAGACAGATTTACAAGAAATTCTCTCGGTTAAGATCTTTTTAATATTACTCATATTAATTAAATAGTTTTTTTAAAATAGTTTTAATACTAGGCCATGTTTAATGTACTTATAACTTTTTATACATATCTTATACCAACACTAAGTTGATAAGTTTTGCAAATAGTCGCTAATTTATTGCCTTTATTAATGTTACAAACATCAGTAAAACAACATTATTCACATGTAATAAAATGTTTAAATAATGTTAATTAATGTTAATTTTTTTACATCAATTTTAAAATAATGTGAAAAAGTATTATTTATTATTTATTTATTAACAAATTTATGAACGAAAAATACAATGTATATCTTGTGTCCGACTCTACAGGTGAAACTTTAGATAGAATTTTTTTATCTCTTAAATCTCAGTTTGCGAACTTCGAGTATGAAAAAAAGGAGTTTGCTTTTGTTAGAACAGAGCAGCAAATAGATAAAATTATAAAGGAGTGTAATGTTTTAGAAAATTCGTTAATTTTGTATACAATAGTAGAGACTAAACTAGCTAAATATATTTCTAGTCAAAGTGAGAAAAATAACGTTCCATGTTTTGGGATTTTAGGAAATCTAATCCTCAGTTTTTCCAAACTTCTTAACCAAAAGGCAATTCACAAACCCAGCGCTCAACACGTTTTAGACGAAGATTATTATAAAAGGATTGAGGCAATCCAATTTACGATGTCACATGATGACGGAAAGAAAGTTGACGATATTAGCAATGCGGATGTTATACTTCTCGGAGTAAGTAGAACAAGTAAAACTCCGACATCTATTTATCTGGCGAATAGAGGTTATAAAACCATAAATATACCACTAGTCCTCGATCAAAAGGTTCCAAAAGACTTATTATCAAATAAAAAAGCCTGTATTGTTGGATTAATTGCTGACCCTGAAAGATTAGCTGATATTAGACGTAACAGAGTTGCAATTATGAAAGATCATAAATTAAAAGAGTACACAGATCTAGACTATATTAAAAAAGAGGTCAATGATTCTAAGTCTCTTTTTAAAAAAAATAATTGGCCAATTATAGATGTTACCAGAAGATCCGTAGAGGAGACGGCAGCATCAATTTTAAAAATTATAGAGATTAAAAAACATAAATGAAAATTATTTTAGCCTCAAAAAGTGGTGTGAGAAAAAAGATTTTAGACGAGCATAATATTGATTGCGAAGTAATTCCATCTAATGTAGATGAGGATGAAGTTAAAAACTCCCTAATTTCTGAGGGAGCAGACCCATTAATAATATCTAAAAATTTAGCAGAGATAAAATCAATAAAAGTTAGTAATAAAAATCCAGACAGACTAGTTCTAGGGGCTGATAGCGTGATTTCATTGAATAATAAATTGATAAACAAGCCAAAGTCGAGAGATGAAGCTTTGTCAATTCTAAAAAAGCTTAACAATTCAAAGCATTACTTAATTAGTTCAGTTTCTATTTCAAAAAATGGTGCTATGATTTGGAATTATACAGATTCATCAGAACTCAAAATGAAGAATTTATCAGACAAACAACTTGTAGAATATTTGTCAAAAATAGAAACGAAAATATTATTGGCATACGGTGTTTACCAAGTAGAGGCTGAGGGCTTAAAGTTATTTGAATATATAAAAGGAGATATGAACTCAATAATGGGTTTGCCTGTAAAAGATATAGTTAATTATATTAAACTTTACGAAAAATGACGAAAAAATTTGGAATAATCGGTAACCCTATCAAACACTCATTATCACCAATACTTCATAATTATTGGTTTAAAAAATATAGTATTGATGCAGACTATTCAATAATCGAAGTCAAAGAGGATAATTTATCAGAGGTTGTTAAAAAAATTAAGAATAAAAGCCTTAATGGAATCAATATTACACTTCCCTACAAACAGAAAATTGTTCCACACCTAGATGTTCTAGTAAATGACGCAGAGCTTACTAGTTCAGTTAATACTCTGTATCTTGATGAAAATGGAAATATTATAGGAGAAAATACAGATGTATTTGGCCTTCAAGCAGCCTATTTAAAAGAGCTAGAAAACGCACCAAGTAAAAGAGCTTTAGTAATCGGTGCAGGTGGTGTCTCTTCTTCTGTCATTTTATCTTTACAAAAGTCGGGGGTAACAAATATTTCAATTGTAAATAGAACTATTGATAAATGCATGTTTTTAAAAAAAAAATTTAAAAGCCTAAAAATAATTGAATGGAAAAATCTACGAAGTGAGCTAAAAAGTTTTGATATTGTAATTAATGCAACAAGTTTAGGTTTAAAGAATGGAGAAGATTTTAACTTTGATTTCGATAATACTAAAAATAATTTATTTTATATAGACACAATTTACAATCCAATAGAAACTAAAACTATAAAATTTTTAAAAGAAAGGAATGCAAAAGTATTTAATGGATTAGATATGTTTATTTATCAGGGGCAGAAAGCATTTTATTTATGGAATAAAATCAATCCAGAAATTGATCAAAATTTAATAGAATTGTTAATATCTAAACTTAAATGATGAAAATTGGTATAACCGGCTCTCTTGCCTCTGGAAAAACAACAGCTAGCAAAATCTTGTCTAATGGCAACGGTCCACTTTTCAGCGCAGATAATGTAGTAAGAAAACTTTATTCTAAAAAGAAATTTACTGATTTAATAAAAAAAAAATTTAAAATTAAAAAAAAAGCAAATATTAAAAAAGCTCTAAGAGATAAGATAATTATAGACAATTCGATTATAAAAAAACTTGAGATGATAATTCATCCAATAGTTAGAAGAGAAATGAAAAAATTTATTATAATTAACAAAAAAAAAAAATTTTTATTTTTTGAAATTCCATTACTGGTTGAAAGTAAACTAATGAGGCAATTTGATATAATAATTTTTGTAAAAGCAAAAAAAAAGACTAGATTAAAAAGATTTAAGTTAAAAGGTGGAGATAAAAAATTTTTCCATCTACTTAATAGCAGACAATTAAGTGATATAAAAAAAACTAAATTTGCTGATCATTTAGTTGTTAATGAAAAAAATATTAAAGTTCTAAAAAAAAATTTATTATATATATTAAAAAAATATGAATGAAATTTTCTTGGATACAGAGACAACTGGTCTATCATTTAAAGATGGACACAAAATAGTTGAAGTTGCTTGTATTGAAACAAAAGATTTAATACCAACTGGAAAAATTTTTCATCGATTAATTAATCCCCAAAGAGATATTCCCGAAGATGCTATGAAAGTCCATGGTTTTTCTGCAGAATTTCTAAAAGATAAACAAACATTCGACCAAATCGCTCAAGAGTTTTTAAATTTTATTCAAGGAAAGAAGATTATAATTCATAATGCACCATTTGATTTAAGCTTTCTTAATGGTGAACTAAATCAGTTACATCTTAACTTAATCGATAAAAATTTGGTAATAGATTCCCTCGATGTTGCTAGAAATAAGTACCCAGGATCTTCAAATTCATTAGATGCATTGTGTAAAAAATTTAATATAGATCTTTCACGCAGAACCAAACATAATGCTTTGTTAGACTGTGAATTATTAAGGGAAGTTTATATTAATCTTTTAGATGTGAAAGAGCCGAAATTTAAATTAACCCCAAATGAAATTGGAAAAAATAATTTTGTAACAAAACAGTATAATAAAGATATTGTTAAAGTTTCAGATGACGAAATTAAGCTACATCTAGAATTTTTAAAAAGAGAACTAAAAAAAAATTATTATTGAAATTTTTTCATATTGTATAATTTTTGAAAGTCTACATTTTCATTTATCTTAACATCTTTAAAACCAGAATTTTCAAACAAATTGACGAAAATTTTCCTTAGTTCTCCATAAATTTCAGAGGGTATCTCTACAAGAATTATTTTTTCTAATTCTTTTTTTTCGATATTATTATTTTGAAGTTCAACAACTGCAGCAAATACAATGTTTGCATTAATTTTTTCAAAATCATTTCTCGTTGGTTTCAAATTTATTGATGTAAAAACCTCAATTATATTTTGTTCAACACGATTACTTTTAATATCGATATTTATTTTGTAGTTAGCAATATCCTTAGATAGTAAAAAAAAAGTTTTTGGACTAGGGATACTAAAATTTAAATCTTTTATATATTTTCCAATAATTTTATAATTCATCCTTGTCCTTTTTTACTATTTCACCATCTATTGTTTTACTTTCCTTATTTGAAGATCCCGAAAATGATTTATTTTTAATGGTAACTTTAAATATTAATTTTCTTGTAACAGGTATTAGTAAAAGAAAACCCAGAAAATCTGAGAAAAAACCTGGGATTATTAAAAGTAAGGCCGCAAATGCTATTGAAGCTCCAGAAATTAACTCATAAACAGGAGCCTTGTTTTGATATAGCCTTGAAATTCCTGATCTCAAAGTCTCTATTCCTTGTACTCTAGCAAAATAAATACCAATTATCGCAGTTAATATGATTAAAGCTATTGTGTTAAGCGCCCCAATTTTGCCTCCAATTTTGATCATTAAAAATATCTCTAACGCCGGTAAACCAATAAAAATTATGAAAAATGTGTTCATTTGTCTGGTACAAAATTATATTATTCATGTATATTTATCAAATTATGAGTAGCAGTTTTGGATATTTAGACATAATTTTATTGGGTATGATAGCAGGATTTATAATTTTGCGACTCAGAAGCATATTAGGAAGAAAGACTGGTCACGAGTCAAAAGTTTATCCTAATTTTGCTGAAAAAAAATTCAGCATGCCACAACAGGAAACTAAACCAATCAAACAAAACTTAGAAGTATTAGAAGGAAAAGATAAAAAAGAATTTTTAAAAGGTGCAGAGATAGCTTATGAGAGCATTTTGACTTCTTTTGCAACAGGAGATCTCATTAAATTGAAGTCCCTTCTCGCTCCAAATATGTTTTCTAATTTTTCAGAAGCCATTAAAATTAGAAACAAAGACAATATTAAATCAGATTTTACTTTTATAGGAGTCAAAGAATCTTCAGTAGAAAAGTATGAAAAAGTAAAAGATAATTTATTTGCAACGGTAAAATTTGTGGCTGAAGTAATTTCAGTTAAAAAAGATAAAAACAATAATATAATTGAAGGAAATCCTGATAAGATTAAGTTTGTAACGGATAGTTGGAAATTTACAAAAAATGTTAACAACAAAAGTCCTAATTGGTATTTAGCTGAAATCATCAGTCAGTGACAAAAAAAAAAGAACTCTCACAAGAAGATTTAAAAACCTGGGAAGAATATACAAAAAATCCTTCAGATATTTTTGACAAAGAAAAAAACAACCCTAAATCTAGTAACAAAAATAATCGATATAGATTTGATCTTCATGGGTTTACTCTCGATGAGGCCAATCAAAAAGTAAAAGAAATAATATTTTATTGTAAAAAAAAAAATTACAAGGAAATATTACTTATTACAGGTAAAGGAATTCACTCTACTAATGAGAATGATGTTTATGTCTCTAGAGATCTAAGCAAATTAAAATTTTCAGTGCCGGAATTTATTCAATCAAATCAAGAGTTGTCTAAACTTATAATCTCTATAAATGAAGCAGAGATTAAGGATGGTGGTGAAGGCGCTTTATTAATCGAATTAAGAAATTTATAAAATAAATTTCGACAAATCTGTATCTTTAACCAAATTACCTAGATTATCTTGTACAAACTTTTTATCTACGGTAATAGTTTCCCCAGCCTTATCTGTTGCATTGAAACTGATATTATCTAAAACTTTTTCAATAATGGTGTGAAGCCTTCTTGCCCCTATATTCTCAACTGAGGAATTAACTTCAGCAGAAATTTTTGCAAGCATGTCTATCCCATCTTCAGAAAACTCTAGATTAACATCCTCAGTTTTCAATAAAGCTTTATATTGTTTTATCAAGCTATTATCAGGTTCCTTTAGAATCCTTTTGAAATCTTCTTCGTTAAGAGCATTTAGTTCGACTCTTATAGGTAATCTACCTTGTAATTCTGGTAAAAGATCAGAAGGTTTTGCTAATTGAAAAGCTCCGGAGGCAATAAATAAAATATGATCGGTTTTGATTGGCCCGTGTTTTGTGCTTACTGTTGTACCTTCTATAAGTGGTAATAAATCTCTTTGTACACCTTCTCGAGAAACGTCCCCCCCTATTCTATCACTTCTAGCGGAGACTTTATCTATTTCATCTAAAAATACTATACCATTTTCTTCAGTAGCTTTTTTTGCCTCCTTAATTATCTTGTCTTCTTCGATCATCTTGTCGGACTCTTGAGCAACCAATATTCCATGGGACTCCTTAACGGTCATCTTTTTCTTTTTACCCTTTTTACCCCCCATAGATTTACCCAAAATATCACCTAAATTAACCATACCTACGTTTCCGCCAGGCATTCCAGGTATTTCAAAACTCTGAAGCCCAGAAGAAGTATCCTGAACTTCTATTTCTATTTCGTTAGTGTCAAGATCTCCGTTTCTTAACCTTTTTCTAAAGCTCTCTCTAGTAGCTACGCTTGCTTTATTTCCAACTAAAGAATCTAAGACTTTTTCCTCCGCTTTTAACTCAGCTTTAGCTTTTACCTCTTTTCTTTTTCTCTCTCTTTCCATTGCTATCGCAATTTCGATAAGATCTCTTACAATTTGTTCAACATCTCTTCCAACATATCCGACTTCGGTGAATCTTGTAGCTTCAACTTTTATAAATGGTGCTTCGGCTAATTTCGAAAGTCTTCTTGAAATCTCGGTTTTTCCAACACCGGTAGGGCCAATCATAAGAATATTCTTTGGTAGAACTTCATCTCTCATTTCATCAGTAAGAGCTTGCCTTCTCCACCTATTTCGTAAGGCAACTGCAACTGCCTTTTTCGCCTCCTTTTGGCCAATAACATATCTGTCTAGTTCAGAAACTATTTCCCTTGGTGAGAGAGCGCTAACTTTTGAACTTTCACCTTTAGAACCTTTGACTAGTTTGAGACTCGTTTCTTTTTTCGATTTAGACATTTAAATTTTTTCCATTGTTATATTATTATTTGTGAAAACACATATATCTGAGGCAACTCTCAATGATTTTCTTGCAATCTCTTCAGCTTTTAAGTCGGTTTCGATTAAAACTTTTGCGGCAGCAAGAGCATAGTTTCCACCTGATCCTATTCCTATTATTCCGTCTTCTGGTTCCAGCACATCACCAGTTCCTGAAATAATAAAACTATGATTTTTATCTGCAACTGCCATCAAAGCTTCTAGTCTTCTTAAAAATTTGTCGCTTCTCCAATCTTTCGCTAATTCCACCGCAGCTCTTTGCAAATTACCTGCATGTTTTTCTAATTTAGCTTCGAGCCTTTCAAACAATGTTAAAGCATCAGCCGTAGATCCTGCAAAACCTGCTATCACCCCTCTGCTTTCAATTTTTCTTACTTTTTTGGCTTTGCTTTTCAAAACAGTATTACCAAGACTTACTTGGCCATCTCCAGCTACAATTGTTTCTCCGCCTTTTCTTAGCAATACAATCGTCGTGCCATGCCATTTTTCAGCTGTATTCATGATATTATATGTGGAGATTAATTTTAGATCTTCAATAGTGATTTATTGATAAAATGAGAATTTGAATATATATCAAAGATAATTTGGCATTGTTTATGAAAAGAAAAGCAAAAATTATTAGAAAAACAAAAGAAACAAGCATTTCTGTCGCGGTAAACTTGGATGGTAAAGGAGAATATAAGATTAAAACAGGAATTGGTTTTCTAGATCATATGTTAGAGCAGTTATCTAAGCACTCATTAATAGATCTTGAAGTGAAAGCTAAAGGTGACACACATATCGATCTACACCATACTACTGAGGACACAGGCATAGCGATCGGTGAAGCCATAAAGAAAGCCGCAGGGAATAGAAAAGGAATCACAAGATATGCGTCAACAATGATACCAATGGACGAAACTCTCAGTAGAGTTTCCATAGACGTTTCTAATCGACCTTATTTAATTTGGAAAGTAAATTTGCCTGTAGATAAACTTGGTGAAATGGATACAGAATTA
>MDTD01095053.1_pt1 | contig 12805 bp, 15 predicted proteins | sample 811221 | NCBI WGS metagenome assembly MDTD01 (sample SAMN05326646, study PRJNA326480) | marine metagenome | isolation source: seawater | place: Pacific Ocean: South West | collected 2011 | reverse complement strand
TTTGACTCTGAGAGTTTTTCAAACATTTTTTTTGCTAATGAAAATGATGATGTCCCATCATTTGTACTATGGTGCATAAATGTGGGGATGTGATTAACCTTTTCAGCTAATTGTAAATAAGAGTATGGTCTATGATGCGGGCTTAGTGGCATAATAGCAGCAAATGTATCTGAAAGTTTTGATGCCACTATGAAAGTTCCTCTACCCCCCATGCTCAACCCAGTCAAGTAGATTCTATTTGAATCAATTTTTATATTTCTTTTTATATCTTCAATTAAATCTTGAATTTTTTTGGGACTCCAGTCAATACCTATTTTCGTTGGTGCAGCAATAATGTATTCATCATTCTCCGACATGTAAAAATTATTCATGCTCCATTTTCTTCCGCTCAAAGAACGTGTAGATTCTTGGACGCTTCCATGTAGATAGATTACTAATGGGTATTTTTTATTTTTGCTAAAGTTTTGTGGAACTCTTAAACTAAAGGAATATCCGCACTTCCATCTCAGCTCATCATTAACACAGTCTCTAAAATTATCTTTTGGTGATTCGTGATCTTCATTCCAGTTGGTTGTTAATGCCCATGGGTCAGAGTTATCATTTGTCCACCAATCGGTGTTGTATATATTAGAGATTTTCCAAAGGGGCCAATAAATATCTTCCCCCTCGTAAATTATGTTTGTAAGGCTATTGATACGAATAACTTCTCCATTGATTAATTCTGGCCATTGAATATTTGATTGGGTTACTTTAAAGTTTGGGTTGGCAGCAATTTCACATGGTGCACATTGATCTTGTGTATAAATATTACTACATATAAATAAAAAAAAGAATGTATATATGGTAGAAAATTTCATTTTGGATTTTTAAAGAAAATTTTTTCTAGCTTCTTTAATCAAGAATTTCGTTTCTTTTTCAAGATTTGGTATTTTAAGATGAAAGAAAGTATGATAATTGGGGTGTAAGATTAATAAGTTCATGGAACTAATTGTTTTACCATAATTAGTTTCGAGAATGTATTTATAAAGATTTAGTTGTAGAGAGTACTTGTTATATCCATTATCTGCAATGTGAGACAGTTCGTCAAAACCATAATCAAAATCACTCTCTATTAAATAACCAGCATCATTAACAATCTTTGTACTCCTTTTCCAGTCAAACAAAAAAAGATCTCCATTATTTTTTTCGTAAACCATATCAATAGAACCGGCTAAAGAAAGTTCCGAATCAAATATTCTCCATTCAGTTTTGTACGGCTTTAATGTTGGGTATTTTTTTATAAACTGCTTAAAATAATGAAACTCAGGCAAATCATGTTCATTATTAATATCGTTATAGTAATCCTCAATTTTCTCATGTAATAAAGTTCCTTTATCTGCGGCTTCTTCTCTGTTAAGTTCCCATTCTGACAATATTTCTTTTTTGACATTTTTAATATTGTCATCTGTTAAATTCCCGCCTTCAATTTGGATTCTTTCTATGGCTTTTTTATTTGACCAATATTCAGAATCAAATTTTGGAAAAAATTTTTCAATTAAACCTGTGACTGAAATTTTAATTTTCTTTCCATCTACTGAATACTCATGTCTACTTGGGTTGAAGTTTATACGTGAGTCATTTGGATGTATATTTTTTAAATTGAGCAAAAGAAATATTTATTCATAAATTTACTCAAAGATTCGATGAAAAAAATTTTACTTCCATTTTTATTTATTTTATTTATTTCTTGCAATGATATAGATGAGTGTGGAGATATTACTCAGAAATACGTTCAGGATGGTAAATATTATTTCGTGATAATTGTTGAAAAAAGTAGTGGAGGTGGTAGTGAAAATCCGGGTGGAGGAATTGGTTATGCCGATGCAGAAGTTAACCTAGAAACCTATAACTCATTTAATGTCGGGGACGAATTTTGTAGAAATTAAACTTTTATGAAACAACTAATACTTTTTTTTATACTTTTCACATTAAGTATAAATAGCCAGAATAACACTCAAAATGTTAGAGTTATCCAAGATGATAAACAAATAGATAAACTATTTGTTGAAATTGGGTCTAACGAACTTAAACTAGATATTCTAGATATCTTGAGTCAACCTGCTTTACAAATCACATATGAGAAAATTAACGACCCCTATTCATCATTTGGAGCCGATATTTTTTTGAATTTTAATGATACTAATGCATCTAGAAGTTGGTCAGATAAATTGGCGGCAACACCATTTTACAGGTTTTATTTTTTTAATAAAAGAGATTTTGGAGGAAGTGGATTTTTTGCTGAAGTATTTTCAAAGTTTAGTTTTGGTGAAAGCGAGGTTCAGTATTACTATGGTCTAAACAATCCTAACATTGAACCTTACATTGAAGTCAAGGATGAAGATTTCTTTGATGTAGCTCTAGGTGCTGCCATAGGTCAAAAATGGGTTAATAAAAAGGGTTGGACTTTTGAACTTTCTTTGGGTTTTGGACGATACCTGTTTGTTAAGGATCCTGAACAATTATTAGGTGGCCCTCAAATTGATTCTTTCAGGCCCCGTGGTACTGGAAGAGGCGGGTTTTCAATTGGTAAAAGGTTTTAGTAAAGTAAATGTTTCTTTGACTTGTCCCGCCAACCAGCTTGAGATTTGTAGTCAACAAAGAAAATTGTTATATCACTATTAGATTTATACTCAGTAAAGTAAATTTTTTTATCGGCTTGAGATTTGTAATCTACAAAATACCAAAGACCTTCATTTCTTTTCGCTTGTGATTTGTAGTCCACTTTGTAAACACATAAGTCCGCTTGTGATTTATATTCCACAACATGAATGTTTAAATCTGCTTGTGAGTTAAATTCAACGGAAAAAAATTTTTGTGAATAACTCAAATGAAAGAAAAAGAAAAAAAAGATGCATGTAAGTTTTCTCATAATCACTAAATTAGAAAAAAATTAAACCATGAATCATACATATGAATGTTCAAAATGCGGAATGTCCGTAAACGCAACATGTGGTAAATGCGATATTCCTTTGGTTAATGGATATCTAACAATTGATGATGGAACGGAGGTACAAATTTCAAGTTGTCCAGAATGTGAGGGTAAAATAAAATCCCCACTATGTTGTGGTGAGGACATGACCTGTATGGTCTAAAGTTTTAAATCAAGTCCCTCTTCTGCGACATTGTAACCTTTATTTATGACATATTTATATTGCTCACTTTCTTTATTGAGTAATGGATTTGTATGATTAAGATGAATAAAAAATATTTTATTTCTCTCTTCCTGTCTGATTGAATCAAAAAGTTGCATACTTTCAACAACGAATGGGTGTGGGATTTCAGAAAGGTCTCTGTAATTAACTTCACTAGAATCATAAAAGGTTGCATCAATCAAGGCATAGTCAACTTGCTTAATCTCATTTACAATAGACTTTTCCCACAAATACCATTTATCAATATCCGGAATAAAAAGGACTGTCTTATTTGGACCATATATTTTATACCCAACAGTCTCGGAAAATTCAGCCCTGTGAGGAACCTCAATAGGTTGAATAGAAACTTTAGAATCAATTGCAATATTTGAGTTTTTATTTAATTCAGTTATAGAAATATTTTTCAAAGAAACCAATTGACTCCATGGTCCATTTTGCTCAAGAAATTTTTTCATTCTTGGCATTGCATAAACATTAATTGACTTAGAATTTAAGGCTTCTCTTCCAAAATACATCAAGCCTGTATAATGTCCAATGTGAGCATGTGTTAAAAAAATACCCTTTAAATCTTTTTTAATCCTAGTACCCATGAAATTAAGTTGTTGATTAATATCGGGTGAGGCATCAAAAAGATACGACTCCTTGTTTTCATTATTAATTAACATAAGTGATGTCACATATCTTTTTTCTTCATCTACATTACAGCATAACTTATCAGATCCTAAATGAGGTAACCCCCCGTCTTGAACGACTCCTAAAATTTTTAAACTATAAGTTGATTTATTTTGACTGATTGCAATTAGGGGGAGAAGAAAAACAAATAATATAAAGTAGATTCGATTATTCAACTCAATCAAAAATTGCTTTTAACTCAGATGCCTCATGGGCTTTCATTTTGCCGGCTAAGACAAGGCTTAACTGTCTTCTTCTCAATGCAGAATCAAATCTTTTTTTCTCTAAATCAGTTTCTGGTTTTAGTTCTGGGACTCTAACGGGTCTTCCTCTTTTGTTGACAGCAACAAAAGTGTAGATAGCCTCATTAACTTTTAATTTTTTTCGGTTTTTATTATTTTGGATCCAAACATCAATAAAAACTTCCATTGAAGTTGAAAAAGATCTAGATACCTTAGCCTCAATTGTTAAAATACTGCCCAGCGGAACAGGTTCTCCAAAAGAGACATTGTTGATAGATGCTGTGACGACAATATTTTCCGAATGCTTAACAGCAGAAATGCTAGCAGCTCTATCCATTCTAGCCAATAATTCTCCTCCAAATAGATGATTTAAAGCATTTGTATCGCTTGGTAAAACTAAGTCTGTCATTACAGTTTTGGATTGGTTAGGAGTCTTAAAGCTCATTTCTCTTGGATTAGTGGTTTGTTTTGGTCAAAATCCAAGCATACCTGTTTTCATTGTCTCTAATTGACCTAAGAGCAACAACAGCATTTTCTTTTGTAGTAAATGAACCAAAAGTAACCCTAATCAAACCATCCATATTTTTTGGAAATTTTGTTGATTTATACCCTTTTTTTACTAAACTGGAAACAAGCCTATCTGCATTCAAAGATGAACTAAATGCACCTGCAATAATGTGGAAACTTTGAGCGGGTTTAGACTCAATTGTAACTGTTACAGCCGGTAACTCTCCCAAATTAAAGATAGCTTTTTCAAGTCTATCAATTGAATTCGCTCTCTCAACCTTATTTTTTTCAAATTCATTTTTAAAAACTGTTTCTTGGTAATTCAAATTGATAAAGTATGTACTAACCAAAATGACAATAAAAATTGCTGCGCTTTTTAGAGGAGCTGGTAGGCTTTCTGGTTGTTTCTTTCCATTGAGGGATTTATATTTTTCTAAAGTTTTTTGGTTATATGTTAATACCCTGTTTTCCAAAGGCTGAACGTTAATTGGTCTTAATCCATAAGTTTGCTTTGAAAAATTAGAATTTTTATCAGCAGTAAAAACAATATTCTCAGAATCATTTACAATGAATTCTCCAATACCCTGAATATATAGAGCCTCTTGATTCAATATTGTTTTCCACTTCAAAACTTTAGACTTAATCTTTCTGAGAGCATCATCATAGGAAATATTTTTCTTACTTGATATATAATTAGCAAGTAATCCATCATTAGATTTTATTAATGGGTTAAACGAAACGTATCTCCCTGGTGGATAAAACTTGTTTTCTGAATCTACATACTTTGCATTTGAATCATTAATTATGAAGCTTCCAAAATTTGGAATTGTAACACAATCATGTTTGTAGAGTAAACTAGCTATTGCTTTTGAAAATTGCACATCTAAATTTAAAGTTTTTTTTGAATAAATAAGTACTTAAATTCCAAGTTTTGATTTGACTCTTTTTATGACTTCGTCTGCAATTTTTTTTGCTTTTATTGAACCCTCTTTTAGGATTTCGTCAATTTCATTTTTGTTTTCCATCAAGTACTTATAGGTTTCTCTTTGTTTGCAGTAGGTTTCTAAAATTAATTCAAATAATTTGTTTTTTGCTTCACCATACCCAAAGCCTCCATTTTCATAGTTTTCTCTCATTTGCTTTACTTCTTTATCCTTTCCAATTAAACTATATAAAGCAAAGACATTGCACTTATTTGGGTTTTTGGGTGATTCAATTGGTAAACTATCCGTTTTAATTGACATTATTTGTTTTTTTAACTGATTATCAGGAAGAAAGATGTTTATGGTATTATTTTTTGATTTACTCATTTTTTGACCATCAGTACCAATAATTAATTTGGTATTATCGTCAACTATAGCCTGAGGCATAATCAATGTTTCACCGTGTAAATTGTTAAATTTAGATGCTACATCTCTAGTTATTTCTAAGTGTTGTATTTGATCTTTTCCTACGGGAACATAATCTGCATCATAGAGTAAAATGTCTGCAGCCATCAGCATTGGGTAAGTAAATAAGGCTGCATTAACATTTTTTAAATCATTTGATTTATCCTTGAAAGAATGAGCAAGTGTTAGTCTCTGATAGGGAAAATAAGATGATAAAATCCACGCTAGTTCTGTTGTTGTTGGTATATCCGACTGTTTATAAAAAATTGTTTTTTGTGGGTCTAATCCAAATGATAACCAAGTTGCAGCAGTTGAATAAGTGTTTTGCTTCAGTTCTGCTCCATCCTTTATTTGTGTAAGAGAATGAAGGTCAGCTATAAATAGAAATGAATCATTGTTCTTTTTTGATAATTCAATCGCTGGAATAATCGCTCCTAAAATATTTCCAAGATGAGGTGTGCCTGTGCTTTGAATACCTGTTAAGACTCTTGCCATTCATGACAAAAGTAATAGTTTTTAAGAACATTAATTACAAATACCTACATTTGAAAGGTGCTAAAAATAATTAAAATTATATTACTAGGTATTTGGAATGTTTGGTTTTATATTCTTGCATTTATTGGAATTGCTACCACATTCCCTCTATTAGTAATATTTTCCTCAAGCGAAAAGTTTTATCCGCAATTTTATTGGGTAGCAAGAAATATTTGGTCCAATATTATCCTTTTTGGTATGGGTTTTTGGCCAGTAGTTGAAAATAAAAAGAAGCTCGAAAAAGGGAAAAGTTATATGGTAGTTGCTAATCACAAAAGTATGATTGATATTATGCTTATGGTTTACTGTTGCAAACACCCAATTGTATTTGTTGGAAAGAAAGAGTTGGACAAAATTCCAATTTTTGGTTATTTCTACAGTAAAGTATGCATTCTGGTAGATCGTGATAACCCAGAAAGCAGAAAGAATGTATACAGTAAATCAATAAAAAGACTGGAAAGAGGGGTCTCTATTTGTATTTTTCCTGAGGGGGGAGTTCCTGAACCAGGGGTTGTTCTTAGGGAGTTTAAAAATGGGGCTTTCAATTTAGCAATACAATTTCAAATTCCTATTGTGCCTCTATCTTTCTATGATTGTGAAAGAAGGTTCCCTTATTTTTTTGCATATAACTATTTTGTTGGTGGACCAGGCAAACTGAGAGCTCGGTTTCATGAATTTATAGAGACAAGCGGGTTTAATCAAGATGATAGAGATAATCTTAAAAAAAAGGTTTATACCACTTTAAAAGAGGACTTAGCTAAGAGTTATCGGAGCTGAGAATTTCTGAGATTTTTTTCTCTAACTCATCGCACAATTCAGGGTTGTCCTTTAACAATGTTTTTACCGCATCTCTTCCTTGACCCAGTTTTGTGTCACCATAACTGAACCACGATCCACTCTTGTCAATTATACCTGACTGAGATCCTATATCAATAATCTCCCCCATTTTAGAAATCCCTTCTCCATACATAATATCAAACTCACATACCCTAAAGGGAGGTGCAACTTTATTCTTGACAACTTTTACTCTTGTTTTATTTCCCAACGGATTTCCTGATGAGTCCTTTAGTTGTGTTGACCTTCTAATGTCAAGACGAACCGATGCGTAAAACTTTAAGGCATTACCACCAGTGGTTGTTTCTGGATTACCAAACATTATTCCTATTTTTTCTCTTAACTGGTTTATAAAAAATACAGTACAATTTGTTTTACTTATCGTTGATGTTAGTTTTCTTAGAGCTTGAGACATAAGTCTTGCGTGTAATCCCATTTTTGAATCACCCATTTCACCCTCGATTTCACTTTTAGGAGTTAACGCTGCTACAGAGTCAATTACAATTATATCCACTGCACCAGATCTGATTAAATTATCCGTAATTTCTAGTGCTTGCTCTCCATGGTCAGGCTGAGATATTATTAAATCATTGATATTAACACCAAGGTTTTGTGCATAGAATCTGTCAAATGCATGCTCAGCATCGATAAAAGCGGCTATTCCACCAGCTTTTTGACACTCTGCAATTGCATGTAAAGTAAGAGTGGTTTTACCCGAAGATTCAGGACCATAAATCTCAATTACTCTACCTTTTGGATAACCACCAACGCCTAAGGCATAATCTAAGCCCAAAGAACCAGTTGATATGACTTCAATCTCTGATTCAGAGACATCTCCCATTTTCATAACAGTGCCTTTCCCGTAAGTTTTGTCTAATCTATCTAATGTCAATTGTAATGCTTTTAATTTTGAATCTTTATCTGATGCCATAAGAGGAATATTAGTTATTAAAAGTACAATTTTATTTATTAAAAAACACCATTTAAAAACTTACATTTGTAAATATAATTTGTTAGAAAAATGCAACTATATAACAAACTTAGCAACGAGGAAAGAGTCATGCTCTTAAAAAAAGCAAATGAAAAAAGACTGACTTTATCTTTTTATAAATATCATCGTATTGGAAATGTAGAAATTTTTAGGAATCATCTCTTTGTAAATTTAAATAGTCTTCAAGTTTTGGGTAGAATTTATGTTGCTAATGAGGGTATAAATTCTCAACTTTCTATTCCAGCTAAAAAAATGGAGAATTTCAAAGAATTTTTAGATTCTATTTCCTTTTTAAAAAATATACACATAAACATTGGTATCGAGCACCATGATGAATCATTTCTCAAGTTGAAAATAAAAGTCAAAGAGAAGATTGTAGCTGACGGATTGGGTCACAATGATTATGATATAGAAAACTCTGGAACCCATCTAAATGCTAAAGAATTTAATGATCTGCTTGTAAAGCCAGAGACAATTACAATTGACATGAGAAACCACTATGAAAGCGAGATTGGACATTTCAAAGGGGCTGTCTGTCCAGATGTTGATACTTTTAGGGACTCTCTTCCCTTGATAAACAAGAGATTTAATTTTGCCAAAACCAAGAATAACATATTAATGTATTGTACTGGTGGAATAAGGTGTGAAAAAGCAAGCTCCTATTTAAAACAAAATGGATATAAAAATGTTTTTCAATTAAAGGGTGGCATCATTGAATATACAAGACAGGTTAGAGTGAGTGGGCTTGAAAATAAATTTCTTGGTAAAAATTTTGTTTTTGATAACAGATTAAGCGAGAGAATTGGTGATGAAATTATCGCTAAATGCCATGTTTGTGGCAAAGCTTGTGATAATCATGTAAACTGTAAAAACCAGGCCTGTCATGTGTTGTTTATACAATGTGAGAAATGTTTTAAAAAGTTAAATGGTTGCTGTAGCAATTCTTGTAAAGATATTCATACATTACCCATTGAGGTTCAAAAAAAAAGAAGAAAAGGCTACAAGAAAAAAAGTAGATTTTTTAAGAAAGGTCGTTTAAGTGAAAAAGTTTAGTTTTATTTTAATTTCTATTTACTTTATAATCTTGGGTTGTAATAATAACCCCTCCATACATTTATCACATATTGAAAAAAATGGGTTTTGGTTAAAAAATAATCCGATAAATGCGAATGTAGAAATTCGTGAAAGTCCTGTTGATATTTATTTGGTTTTAAAATTAAATGACGAGTATCCATTTTCCAACATACACCTTTTGTCAAAACTTGAGAATAATGATGTAAAAATTATTGATACAATTTCCTATAATTTCAATGATTCAAAAAACAGAACTATTTTATCTAAACAAATAAGAATCAAAACATTCAAAATTCCAATTTTCAGCAACATAGATACTAAAGGGGAAACATTAATTGAAGTTACACATGCTGTAAGATTTATAGACAGTATTAAGCCGGTTATTAAATTAGAGGGTATCTTAGATGTGGGAATATTGATAAATAAATCAAATGAAAAAATATAGACTTCATGTTTTCATTTTTTGGTTTTTATTCACTTTTGGTGTAATCTCCTTTTATAGTGTTTTCTATTTAGCTTCTGTAGGATATTTTGGTGATATGCCTGATTTTCGTCAACTTGAAAATCCCAAAACAAACTTTGCTTCCGAAATTATTTCTTCTGATAATAAAATTTTGGGTAAGTATTATTTTAATGATAATAGGACCCCTATCGAATATGAAGAAATTAATCCAGAAACTATCAATGCTTTAATAGCGATTGAGGATGAAAGATTTTACAGTCACCCTGGGATTGATTTGAAAGCTACATTAAGAGCTATTATTTTTTTAAATCAAAGAGGGGGTGCTAGTACAATCACACAACAACTTGCCAGACAACTTTTTGTTGGTGTAAGGTCCCGAAATATTTTTCAGGCTGTAACTCAAAAAATTAAAGAATGGGTGATTGCCGTTCGCTTAGAAAAACAATATACAAAAGAAGAAATATTAACAATGTATTTGAATATTTACGATTTTGGATACTATGGGGATGGTATCAAATCTGCATCAAATATTTATTTTTCAAAAGAACCCATGGATCTAAAAATTGAAGAATCTGCAATGTTAATTGGTATGTTGCAAAACTCCTCACTTTATGACCCGATTAGAAGACCTGAGATAACCAAAAAAAGAAGAGATTTAGTGCTGATGCAGATGACAAAAAACAATTATATAACTCAAAAAGAAGAGGATTCACTTAAATCATTACCGCTTATTTTAGACTACACGCCTCAATCTCATAGACAAGGTCTTGCTACATATTTTAGGTCATATCTAAGAGGATTTATGAAGGACTGGACATCAAAGAATTTTAAAAATGATAGTACAAAATACAATCTTTATGTAGATGGTCTAAAAATTTATACAACTATAAATTCTAAGATGCAGAGATATGCAGAAGAGTCTGTAAGGGAGCATATGAAAAACTTGCAAAAAGAATTTTTTATTCAAACGGACACATTATCTACTGCCCCATTCTTAGACTTGGAAGAGGATGAGGAAGAGACAATTATGAAAAGAGCTATGAGAAGATCTGAAAGATGGAGAAAGTCTAAACTTTCGGGCATGACCAATCAGGAAATTGAAGAATCCTTTAACGTACCTGTTGATATGACAGTTTTTTCTTGGGAAGGTGATGTAGATACAATAATGTCTCCGATAGATTCCATTCGTTATTATAAACATTTTCTTAGAAGTGGAATGATGTCAATGAACCCTAAGAATGGTCATGTAATGGCTTGGGTTGGAGGAATTAACTACAGACATTTTCAGTATGACCACGTGATGCTAAGTAAAAGACAAATTGGATCTACATTTAAGCCTTTTTTATACGCAACTGCTATCGACCAATTAAAACTTTCTCCATGTGATATGCTCCCAGACTTGATTCATTGTATTGAGCCTTACAAATACGGAAACCCTGAACCATGGTGCCCAACGAACTCAAGCGATAAATATGGTGGAATGCGCACATTAAGTAATGCTCTGGCAAACTCGAAGAATACAATAAGTGCTCAATTAATTGATAAGGTTGGCCCAAGACCTGTTGCCGATCTTGCTCGTAATTTGGGTGTCAGTTCCAATATTCCAAATGTACCTGCAATTGCTTTAGGAACTCCTGACTTAAGTGTTTATGAAATGGTCGGTGCTTATGGTGCCTTTGCAAACAAAGGAATCTACGTAGAGCCTGTTATGGTCACAAGAATTGAAGATAAAAATGGAGCAATAGTTTATCAATCTAAGCCAAACACAAAGGATGTGATAAGTGAAGAGTCTTCCTATGTGACCTTGAAGTTACTTGAGGGGGTAACAAAGTTTGGGTCTGGTGCTAGACTACGTCATAACATCGCTGAAGATGAAAGGAACTATGTTTATAATAATATTGTTACTGGTTACCCCTATGAATTTAAAAATGACATCGCAGGTAAGACAGGTACTACTCAAAATCAAAGTGATGGCTGGTTTATTGGAATGGTACCAAACTTAGTTACTGGAGTTTGGGTTGGTGGTGAAGATAGATCCATACACTTTGAAGAAATCGCATACGGTCAGGGGGCTACCATGTCTCTTCCTATATGGGCTCTTTATATGAACAAATGCTATGCAGACGAAGACCTTAATGTTTCTAAAGATTCTTTTGCAGAACCAGAAGTTTTAAATATAGAACTTGATTGCTCTAAAATAACAACTCCTGAAATTGAAAATGAGGAAAATGATGTTAAGGATCTTCTAGGAATTGGTTAGATATTTTTCGAACTTAACAAACTTTAATTTTAAAAACTTTATTATGAAAAAAATTATTTATTTGATAATGTTACCTTTTCTCTTTACCGCTTGTCAAACAACACCTTGTGAATGTAAGGATAGTTCAAACGGATTTGTTTTAGATGGACAATCTGTGACTATGGGTTCAGAGGAAACTGTTGAGTTATTTAAAAAAATTGATGCAGCTTGGCTAGCAAGAGATTATGAAACAATGAAATCTCACATTTCTGATGAAGGAAATTACAGGTTCTATGACGGCACCGTTGTAACCAATGCGGAGGGTTTCGTGGCCAAGGTAGAAGAATTTTACCTAGACGATTTAGCTAATGGTATTGCATGGGATTGGAATACTGATTACGCTTTTGCTGTTCAGCCCACAAAAACTGAAAATGAACATTGGAATGAAAAAGGAGATTGGATTAACGCACAATTTACAGGTTCTGACGGCAAAATTATTATTGAATGGTATCAATTTGATGGAGATCAATTAATAAGTTGGACTCAAACAGCATCTGCACCTGTAAAAGAATAAACTTAAATACTGAAAGGAAGTGAGGAGTGGTGAAGGACTATTTTGATTTCACCCTCCCTATTCTTTTTGTAAACAAAACTAAATTCAACCTTAGTC
>MDTD01189596.1_pt1 | contig 12806 bp, 4 predicted proteins | sample 811221 | NCBI WGS metagenome assembly MDTD01 (sample SAMN05326646, study PRJNA326480) | marine metagenome | isolation source: seawater | place: Pacific Ocean: South West | collected 2011 | reverse complement strand
CTGAGCAAATAGATTTTAGTGATAAAAATTGGAAAGATAAGATAGATATAAGTAGTAAAATAGAATTGAGAATAAAAGAGAGAGATAATGAATTAAAAAGAATAACAAATAGTTATGAAAAAGTTGAAAATGAAACTGAATTTAGAGATCATAAAAAATGGCAAAATAAAAATAAGTTAAAATCTAAAAATAATTTAAAAATTATGAATGAATCGGTTAATATTGAACCAATACAAATTAAGTCTGAAAAAAGGGTTCATTTTGAAGATGAAAATGAAACATTAAAAAAGAAACTAAAATTTTTAGAAGATGAAGTTTCAGAAATAAAAAGATTAATACGTGAAGTTTTAAGTGAAAAAATTATGAAAAAAACTACATCTAAATCATAACCCTATTTTATAAACGTAGTCCAATGACTCCACAGGGCCGATATTTATAGTAAATTAATATCTCCCTTTTCTTCTTGTTTTTTTCTTTTTTCTTCTCTTTTTTAAAATAGATTTTTTTTTTGTTCTGGTTTTATTTTTCTTTCTTCTGAGGGATCTTCTTCCATACCTTCTTCTTTTGGCGGACTTTACCCTTCTTCTTTTTCTTTTCCGTGTTTTTCGTCCACCATATATATTACCTGATCGATCACGAACAACTATAATTTCCTTTATTGCATTTAATATATTATTGTCTAATACTTGTGTTATATTATTATAAAAACTCAAACAAAAATAATCCCATACAGGACTCCATACAGGACTGTCAGTGGGCGATGGATCCCGCAAAATCTCACTAATTCTTTTCGACATTGTTTCTGTGTCTAATATTGCTGAATAGAGATTAAATCTCAATCCACTTCCTCGTGGGGTGTCGTCTCCGTCTAGTGGCAAGTATCCTTTTATAGTAAAAAAAAACAGCGTCCCATCCAGATTACGCGGCCGTTCTTCATGCCCGCACCAGAAAGCTATCACACCAGTTCGAAAATTAATTTTGTAATTTAAAACTATATATACATCAGCGCCGTTATGTTCTCCTAGTTCATTACCTCTTAATCTTAATCTTACAAAACCCTCGTCTTCCGGTAATGTAATATAATTACTTTCTGTTGTGTATAACCGAGCAATTCCTTCCGCCATAATATATATATATATATATACATATTATATTTATAGTAAATTAATATCTCCCTTTTCTTCTTGTAGTTTTGCGTTTTTTTGTTTTCTTTTTTTTTCTTTTTTTTCCAATCTTTTTTTTCTTAAAAAGAGATTTTTTTTTTGTTCTGCGTCGTTTTGTTTTTTTCTTTCGTGTTTTCTTTTTTTTACCTCCATAGAATAGAAGGGGGGTGGATGGGTCTGTTTCATATATAGGCGTGACCCTCTCGCCCAGCGGGACCAGCGGGGTGTTGGCCTCTTCCTCGACCCTCACAGGTTTAAATTTTTTTTTATTATTTTTATGTCTATTTAATAATCTTTGATTTTCTTCCTGCCTTCTTTTAATTTCTTCTCCCTGCCTTTGAATTTGTCTTAATTCTCCTGCAGAACTACTTGCATTACTTACATTACTATTGTTACTATAGTTTCTTGAGGTAAATGATGTATCACTTAGATTTCTTACTCCCAACAATGTGTTAGAAGGGTCATCTTGTTCAACTTGTAATCTTAGACCTGTATTTGATGAAGGTGCTTCATCATTATCAAACTGTAATAATGTATTTAAAAAAGAACTTTTACCTCTCGTCCCCTGCCCCGCGATAGTAGGAATTGCCTCAGGTTGCGAATGTTTGGCACTTTGTCTTTTTTTTGGTCTCCTTTTAACTGGAGGAGGACCTTTCTTGTGTTGAGCTGATCTATTAAAAACAGGTGTAGACATATATAATAATAAAATATTTTAATAAAATTTATTATTATAAAATATTATTCGTTAACCTCAATAAGTCTTTTTGTTTTGGGATCATAATGACCAACAAAAACCGTATTTCCAACCCCGTATTTTTGAACATATCTAAAACTATCATAATCATATATTTCAATACGTCCATCAGATAATGCAGGTAGCTTGGCAGTATATACTGTAGAACCAATTTTAACTTTTTTACCATCCCATATTTTTTTCCTTTTATTCATTTTACTAATCGCATCTTTTGATTCTTCTTCATAATTTGGAACAGAACTAAATGTTTGTGAACCAACTTTTCCAAAAGAATAACATTTAAGTTTTTCAGGATTACTAGCTTTATTGTGTATTGAACAATCGATAGATGATTCTTTTACTTCCAATAATATATTTTTATTGATTGATTCTTTAATTTGTGAAATTTCCCACAAATATTGATCAGTTGACATAACAGTTTTACCATCTATTTGACTCAAATCGTTAACTTTTAATTCTTGACTTACCTTACCATCAGTTGTAAGTTGTTCTTGTGAAAATACAGATAAATATATATATACATCAACTTGTTTTTCATCATCTTCTAAAGCTTCGTGACTACAAATACGCCTAGCTCTACCAATAACTTGTTCAACTCTAACAGGATGCCAATAAGGTTCCATAATATGAACGTATCTAGTATTTTTTAATGTAATACCTTCGGCACCGGATGAAGTAATCATAAATACTTTTACAATTTCACCATAATAGTTATTTACTGAAATTTTTTCCAATTCTTCTTTTATATTTTTAGGTATTTTTTCCCATTCACTATTAAATATCCAACGCAATATTTCTTTTTCATCTACTTCTTCATCACCTGTATATGATGCAAACATAGGTTTACCTTTATCACCTTCACTTATGTCTAATCGATAAATATTATTTTCTTTTTTTAGTTTTAATTCAGCAAATCCATTAGCTTCCAAAACAAGTTTAAAGATCCCAATACCTTCTAGGGTCTTAAACTGTGAATAAACTAGATGTAAACCGCGCTTACTAACAATATTATTATATATTTCTTTAAATTTTGGACTATATTCGTCTAAATTGTCAACAGTTAAAAATTCATCATTACGTGCTCTTAATTCATCTAAGGCTCTTTTAATACGATTTTCATACGCCTCATCAACATTTTCGCGACTTAGACGACTTAATTGTTCAAAATCATCTAAATCAAATTTTCCTTCTGTTGTTGCTACTCTTTTTTCTACTGAAATAGCATCAAAATCACCTTCATCTAATTTTGCGTCTTTTATATTTTTTTTTAAATTCATATCTCTTTTTGGCATAGGTCGTTCAATAACATTCGGAAAAACAAAGTTACAAAATGCTCTAGAAAAAATTCTATATGTAGAAGTAGTTTGTTCATATAATCCGTCTGGATTTTTAGCAGCTTTCTTTCTTTTACGTGCATTTTTTTTATCTCTAGAACGCTCTGAATCACGTGCCATTTGATAGATCCCTAATTGTGTATCACTCATTTCAACGTTAATAACGTGTAAATTTTTATGTATATCAAATGATGGCATTAAAGCTTCCTGAGCACTTCTAAAATATGAGGTAAGTCCAATAATACGTCTTTTAAATAAATCTGGATTCTTTACTGTATTATCAGGATTTTTAAACATTGAATTAAATTCGTCGAAAGTGTCTGGTAAAGCCTTATAATTTTCAATTTCAACATTTTCACGATTAAATACAATATATTCATCTTCCTCTCCTCTTGGACTATATAAAGCTCTTCTGACTTTTTCAATGTAAGAATCGTCGTCAATATTACCCATTGAATCTAATTTAATACCTTTATATTTTTTTTTATCATCATTTACAAATCCAAAGGGATTTCTAGTTAACGTTAATATTTTAGTTTGTGGACTATAATCAATATAATCTGTTAGTCGTATATGTTTAAGTAACGATTTCATTTTTTCTAGATTAATAGTTTGCCTAGTTTTAACATTAACCCTAATTTTAAAAGTTTTAATATACCCACGAATAATATTAAAAAGGATACCAATTTCATTCGGATAATTAATAATGGGTGTTCCGGTAAGTAAAATAATTTTACAGTTTTGAGCACTCATCAAATAATCATACAGCTTATAGGATAACGATTCCTTATTATTAATTTTATTAACTATTCTACTGACAAGATTATGTGCTTCATCAACAATAATAACCTTATCATCAAATGGATTTTTAGTAAAATTATTTGAATCACTTTCTAAATGTGACATTCGGTATCCATTATATGCTATAAACTGGTATTTATTTTCAATCATTTTATTTATTTGTTTATTTAATGATTCTTTTTCATTACTAGTTAGTATTTGAAAATTAGAAGTTTTTTCATTTTTATTAACTAACCAAGCACCACCAGCACGATGTATATAATTTCGACTAATATTTAAAATTTGAGATAATTGTTTTTCTTTTACAATATTATTTTCTGTTGGTATAAATTCCCAAAATTGTTTTAACTTATACATAGGATCACCACAAAACTTAATTTCACCAATATAATTAGGAATAAGTGATGCGGGTGCCATAATTACAATTTTTTTTGTGGTTTTCATACCCTCAGCAATACCAATAGATCCACAAGTTTTACCAGCACCAAGTCCGTGATAAAGCAAAAGTCCTCTATAAGGTGTTTTTAAGTTTATGTAATCTCTAACAATAAGTTGATGTGTAAGAAGAGAAAAATCACCAAATCTTTTTGCACGTGCAATAGATTCACAAGTTACTTCTTCAACACCATCTAATTCTTTTTTATAATTTGAAAAAAAACTATTTATATAGGTAACAAATATTTCTCTATTATTTAAATAATAACTAGAGTATCGTAATTTAATTGGTTTTGGTTTTTCATATAATCTATCCTCAAATTCAGTAATAGACACCATTCCCTCAGGTATAGGCATATCTTTTTGTCTTTTAACACCAGTTTTTCTTTTTGCCTTTCTAGGTGCTTTTTTTTGTCTTCCTTTTAAAACCATTCTTTTGTTTATTTTTTTTATAAATCTGAATACATTTCTTGTAGGGCTAGCAATAACCTTAAGTTTTGGCTTTACAACTCGTGGTGGTTGTGGTTGAAGATTTTTTACTTTCCTTTTATTTTTTATTTGTTGCATAAAATCATCTCTATTAAATCCAATGTGTGTTTTATCAATAAAAAACCCCTTTTGTTTTATTTCTACCTTTTTAGATTTTACCGTCTTTGTAGATCCCTGCTTTGACTCACTTGGTTCCCTTTTTTTTGCTACTACCTTAATTGCTTCTTTTTTTAAATTAAAATTAAATGATGTTTTATTTTCTTGTTTGGGTTTTATTTTAAGTTTTTCAACAATATTCATTCTATATAAAATTTAACTATAAAAAAGTTTTATATAGAAATACATTAATTAATTTTACCAATTGCTATTTGACAAGCCGCTTGTTCTGCCTTCTTTTTAATTTTATGCTTTGATTCAGCAAAGAAAATAAAAAGTTTATCGTGTTCTTCTAAATATTTATGTATATTTTCAAATGATTTAAATTTTTCATAAGGTATACTATCACTATGAGAAACTTCGTGAGATTCACAATTTAAACATAAATATACACCCATATGATAACCTTCTTCTTCATCTTGTTCAGAAATTTCCATATACGTTGGTGTCTTTTTGAATTCCTTTTGAATAATAACCTGTAATATATTTTTATAGTTATCATCATTTTTAACTAAATCTGTCCAATTAATGTGTTTTTCATAAATAGCTTCTACAAAAATTTGTGCCATTTGAAATCCAGGACCTGTTACAAAAAAATTATTAAACCATTTATCATCATCCTTAATTGAAATTTTATTAAAATCAAGAAATAATGCTCCTAAAAAGGATTCAAACAAACAACCTAGCTTTTTTAGATTTGTTCGTGTTTTTTTTTCTTCAGCATTTTTTGACATAATATAATATTTATTAAGACCCATTTCATAGGCTAACCTACCAATTGATTCATTTTTTACTAATGCAATTTTCTTTTCAGTCATAAAACCCTCATTGCACTTAGGAAATCTTCTATATAAATAATACTTTGTAATACATTCCAAAACACCATCTCCTAAAAACTCCAAGCGCTCGTTAGACTTTGATTTTAATGCCATACAATCTTTTGGTTTATCTACAATAATTACACCGTTTTCAACATTTTCCAAATGTGGCCTTTTTACATATGATTTGTGAACAAATGCACGCTTATATAAATTAACATTATGAACCTTACTAGGTAAACCATAACTTTTTAATATTGAATTAACCTGTTCTAAAGTTATCTCAATATTATTGGGGTTAAACGGATCAAACACCAAATCTTCATCTTGTTTTGTTACATCACCATCTTGAATAATAATTTTTTCCATTATATAATATTTATTATTACAAACGGTTTAAACCGTTTTGAAATATTATATAACATTTTATCCCCAGCTCGATAATTCCAACCATACCAATTTGTCACCGCCGTGTTGTGTGCCAGTGGTGATATTAGCTCCATACGTGCGTGGGCTTGCGCCGCTGATGCCTGAAAAACTTAGGAAAAAAGTGCTAGTGCCGGTGTTAGAGCCACTAGCGTCGCCGCCAGTAGCAAAGTGGTGATTTGCATCACTAGGTTTTTGATCTGTAACGTAACCAACTAATCCAAAGCCTCCATATACCCCGAACGGTAAAGTTACCGTGTATTGTGGTGGAGAACCGGCAGAATATTCTAATTTTAGCCCATTTGAACCACCGATATTGTAGTTTGCTGAAAAACTCGAAAAATTAATAGAGCCTATTACGTAAAAATATAATTCCCCTCCAGTGTTATTTCCGTCGGCATCCAAATTCTGAAAATATGTCATTAACGTAGAAATATGTGTTGAAATATTATATATAGGTCGATTAAATGTGCTGCCCTGTTGCATTGAGCCAGGTGAGCCAAGACTATAAGCTCCATACCCTGTGTTTGGGCCGGTTAATATTTTAACGTGGTTGACTCCGCTACCGCCGCCACCGCCGCCACCGCCTGTGTCCGGCACGCTAATAGTTTTTGTAATTTTTGATGATGGAGCATCGCTAATTATAGTTAAATTATTTCCAAAACCATATATTTTTTTATCATTACTATTTTTTATATTATATGTAAAAGTAATATTTTCACCAGTTCTAAATTTACTAATATTATTAACTGCTGTAATCAAATCATTACCTGATAAATCTTGTCCACCATTACTATCTGATATTCTAAATGGCTCCCCGGCAGTAGCAGTATTTTTAACATAATACGTTTGTCCATTTCCTGTTAATGTATCATTAGTATTAAGATCAATACTATATGTTATGTGTTTTATTACAGCACCAGATATATCATTAACCGCTGTTATTAATTGATCATCAAAAAGCACAGGTCCACCATCACTATCTGAAATTGTAAATGGCTCACCAGCATTAGCATTATTTTTAACGTGATATGTCTTATTCTCAGTAGTATCTTTACCTGATATCGTATCACTAGTAGAACGATTAATAGTTTGTGTTATATGTTTTATTTGAGCATATATATTATTAACCGCTGTTTGTAGACTTGTTCCAGTAATTAGATTACCTCCTTGAGATGAAGAAATTCTAAATGGCTGCCCGGCAGTAGCATCATCTAATACATAATACGTTTGTCCATTTCCTTTTAATGTATCATTAGTATTAACATCACTATTATATGTTATTCTGTTTATAAGATTTTCGGAAAATTCGGGTGTTGTAAATTTCCATCTAAAAGTTGGATGAGAATCTCTATATGTATTTATGGAACTACTATCAGATCTTGTGATCGTGAGATCTTCTACAGTTAAATAGTCTTTATTTTTATCATTTTTATCAGTCCAAAAATTATCGGGTGCAGTTGACACTATATCGCCCAAAAGAGGATAATGATTTATTTTAGTATTTCTTGTAATTTTAAATGATTCGTTACCACTAATATCAAAAGCATAATATTTTATACCGTCCTTTCCAGTGATCTCTGCCCCTCCAGATATACCAGAAATATATGTTATACGATCAACATTTTCTATAATTAATTCTGTATTTCCATAAATAGTATTAGTATTCAATCCATTTATATTATTAACCGCTGTTTGTAAATCATTTCCAGTGATCTCTGCCCCTCCAGATGAACCAGAAATTCTAATAGAAGTAGGATCGGCTCCACTACCATCTCCATTATCTAGGGAATAATATGTTGTAGAGTTTGCTCCATTAATTATATCACCAACACTAACATATTCTTTTTTAAAGTATATACGATTAACAACATTCGGGTCCAAATATAATTTTACTCCGCTTATTGTTGTGGCTATGCCACTATTCATCAATGTAGACCCATTTATATTACTAACCGCTGTTTCTAAATTGTTTCCAGTAATTGCACCAAAACTGGGATTATTATTTCTGGCTTTACTCTCTAGCAAATGATATACTTCGCTGGTGTTTGTTTTGCTAAATTTGCCAGTTCCGCCAATAGTGACAGTGATGCCACCATATTGTTCTTCTTCTCTGTAATATTCTATTGCATTATCAAAATCATATGGTGTCCAACTGCTTAAATCACCCAATTTTGCTTTCTCGATTACTACATTAAAATACAAACTATCATATGAAGTTTCTTTACCAACTCTTAATTCATAATTTTCAGCGTCCGAATAAGGATATCTCCAAGATGTATTATTTTTTAAATGTTTACTAATAATATCTCCTGTGTAAAAAGCATTATTGTTAAATGTTATCTGAACGACAGTATTTCCACTTGCATCTTTAGCATATGACGCATTTGAAATATGTTGATAATTATGAAATGTAGTTAATTCTTTTGAGTTTATAATAGTAGGAGTTCCTACTCCAGTATATTTTTGCCGAATAGTATTTGATCCTGTAGATTGTGTCATTTGTGAAACTTCTTGTTGAGTTTTTCCAATAATATCATTATGAACAATAGTTTCACGACTATTAGGTTCAGCAGTGAGTTGATCATTATTTGGATTTCCTGATCCCCCTGAAATTCTAAATGGTTCTCCAGCAGTAGCATCATCCATAGCATAATATTTAACATTATATATATCCCGTATTACTGTATTAACCTGCACATTACTAGTATATATTACTTTATCTTCATCGTTTGTATCCTGTGATAGACCATTTATGACACTAATTGCTGTTGCCAAACCATATCCCTTCGATGTTTTGTCGTTAACAAGTTTTATACCGTCAAATGTATCACCAGCTTTATATTTTTTACTATGATCAAATATTTTAATGTTTCCATTATTAAATTTTTTTAAATAAACACTATAATCTCCTGGATTGTTTGAAAAGGAATTAGTTACAGTAAGGGAGTTTGTGCTGACATTAGAGACATTTCTTTCTTCACCAAATTCACCGAGTTTAATAATATCTCCAACACTAACATCACTGATATCCTGATTGGAAATCACTGGGGTTAACTTGTCGAGATCTGAAGAACCTAACCTTAATTTAGTATCTATAAGACTCAAATAATACACTTCTGTTCCAAGCTTTGAGAATGTGAAATTTTGTGTAACATTATCTTGAAGAGTATTTCCGCTTATCGATCCTGTGCTAAGAGTGAAAACAGGTGTTATATGTCTTTTATATATTCTTAAATATTTTACTGCTCCTGTATATCCCTTATTGAGACTATCAAATACATCATAAGTAATTCTTGCAACACCGTAAAATTCATTTAAAATGTATTGATAGTCGCGAAATCCGTCATTTATGGTCTTTAATGTATCAGATGTTAAATTAATTTTAATGGAATTATTATTTGAAATTCTAAATGAATCACCAGTAGTAGCATTTTCTAAAACATAATAATAACTATATTCTGTCCCTTGTATTGGGTCATTCAGATTCACATTACTGTTATATAATATTTTAGTATTATCATTTGAATCTAATTGAGCACCTGATATATTGTTAATAGCTCTTGTTAATGCGTCACCTGTAAGTGCACTTCCGCCCGGTTGGGTTGATATATTAAAAGATATTCCAGAAACAGCCGTCTTTAATGCATAATATGTAGTAGAACGCTTTCCGGTTAATTTGTCGCCAATAGAGACGTTAGAAGTATATGTTATTGTATCGCTTCCACTGTCTTTTTCAGCACCTGTTATATAACTAGCCGCATTTAATAATGCGGTTCCAGTAAGAGGATTACCAGAGAGATCATTAGTATAATCAATCAAACCAGTATATAATAATCCATATGGGCTTGTTGTGCTAGCATATGTTTTTGTCGATATTTCAAATTTTGTTATTACAGCATTTAAAATAGGGGTTTTTATATCATCATTCCAACCTAATATTAGTGATGAATTATTAATGGTAACAACGGTATTTTGTAGACTATTTGTTGAAAAGAATCCAGTGTGACCTAGTTCACCTTTAGATGGTGGATTTGGTGGTGTGGGTGCCTTGTTAATCGGTTTTACATAAAAATTTGAAACAACATTTTCAACTTTTTCTCCGTTTGAGTCAATAACATCATATAATAAATTTAAATGTCCATTAAAATTATAATTTGTGACAATTGAATTATCATTTGTTCTAATGTATCCACTACCTGATAATGTTATATCATTAGCATCTCTTATCCTTAAATTTGTAACATCTAATGTTGGTTTACTAGCAATTCTAAATTTATTACCAACAGTGGCAGTATCTAAGGCATAATATGTTGTTTCATCATTTCCGGATAGGTTACCTCCAAAATTCACACTACTACTATAAGTTATATGATCATCGCTTTCTAATTTTGCACCTGAAATATTATTAACAGCAGCTAATAAATCATTACCAGTAAGTTGATTTCTTTCATTGCTATCCCAACCTAATAAAAGTGTATTTGTAATAAAACTATTAGTTATATTAAAACTTGTATCTTGGTCAAATGATTTCATATCACTTTCGAATGATGATGGAACTCTAAAGTAAAATAGGATATTATTTTGATTTATTGCGTTCCAAACATTAACATCATGAACAGGAGGTTCGTTAACATTAATTACATCAAAAATAAATGATTTATCAAAAGTTTGATTACTTCCATCAGTTGCTCTGATTGTTATTTCATATTTATTTTGTTGTTCATAATTAAAAGAATTTTTAACTTTTAATTCATTTCCACTTATATCAAATTTATCTTCACCATCAACAACACTAAAACTTAACTGATCACCTCTATCAGGATCATCTGAGTATACAATTGCCACAGTATCATTCGCACTAATGTTTTCTAGAAAACTGGTCGAAGTTAATTGAATGTCAGATGTAATATCATTTATCCCCTGCACATTAATAATGTCAGATTCTGATTTAAAAATGTTAGAATTATCATCTATATTTCTTATTGAATAATTTAAATTTACTGTTTCCTCACTGACTATATCCGGCGCTGAAGAATTAGGAGAACCTAAATAAACAAAACCCTTGGCTTCATATAAAATAACATCACTGTAAATATCGCAAAAGTATATATTATCAATTATTGAACTTAATTTATTATTTTGAATTGCTATATTCTGATCTGCTCGATCCCAGTAACTAATTTCAAAAGGTGTTCCTGCATTCGCTGCCTGACGTGCATAATAATATCTACCGTATGTGGATGAACGGAGAGACCAATTTATATTAATATCATTCACATATGTTATTTTGTTAACTAATTTTGTATTGGGAATATGCTTAGAAAATTTAATAAGTTCGAGTGGTGATAAAGCAATTTCTTCTTTTTGTTTATCAGTAATATTGGTTATGGTAGTTGGATTAGTTGTAGAAATTCTAAACAACCCTCCGTCACTAATACTATCTAATGAATAATATGTTATATCATTATTACTAGGTAAAATTGTTCCAACATCAATTTGATTGATTCCGCTGAGTTGTAATTTATTTACTAATTTTGCACCTGAAATATCATTAACAGCAGTTATTAAATCATAATTTGTTATAGGTAAATCTCTATAATATGCAGGCCTATTTGTATTATATATTTGATAAATGTTAGTTATTTTTTCTTTATTATCTACTACCTTATACTTATTATTTTCCCCTACCAACTGTTGTCCAACAGTCACATTACTATTATATGTTATATATGTATCATTTACCCGAACAGCATCAGATAAGTCATTAACAGCAAGTTTTAAATTAAAATTAGTAATAACATTATCATTTAAATCTGAAATTTGAAATCTTTCACCTGATTGTATTATATTAGGATTATTTTCCGTAATTTCCCTAATTACGTAAGTTTGTGTAGTATCCTCGTTTGACTTGTCACGTTGATTAAAATAACTTTTAATAGAATCATTGTCCTTAATTTCATTCATTTTATCATCTTTTAATGAAATTTTATCTATTGTGTAATAGTCGAAATCCAATGCATTTGCCAAGTCTTGATTTTTTAATAGAGTAAATTGATTTTGATGCGATTCAATAAAATTCGTATTATTATTACTGTTAGTAGAAGTTCCTATTTGTAACTCTAAAATATTGTTTTTAATAACCTTATCCAATATATACAATGTGTCTCCGCTGCTATCTTTATTTAGTCTTATTGTATGAGATAAGTTATCTAAATTATAAACCAAATAATTTATAGTAGATTTTATATTATTTGCAGCTTTTAATAAATTAGTTCCGGTTAATTGCGATCCGCTGGAACTAATTTGAATAAAAGAATTATAAGCGGCAGTAACACCATATATTGTTCCATCATCACCTTTTATTCCCATATTTACCCTTAATGGACAAATGTATTTTAACCATATGTTACTAATATAATTATTATCT
>MDTD01141715.1_pt1 | contig 12806 bp, 14 predicted proteins | sample 811221 | NCBI WGS metagenome assembly MDTD01 (sample SAMN05326646, study PRJNA326480) | marine metagenome | isolation source: seawater | place: Pacific Ocean: South West | collected 2011 | reverse complement strand
TCCACTTCCTGTTGGTAATTCTATAGATGCAACATCCCCTTTGACCTCTAAATCTTTATCTAAAACCATAGTGTGAATTACGAAAGATGATCCTGTTGAAATTTTACAATCTTTACAATGACAGGCTTGAGTAAATAAAGGCTCATCATTGATTGTGTATTTTACATTTCCACATCCGCATTTACCCTTCAATTCTTTTTTTTTATTCATTTACTCAAAACTCTCCCTGCTATAAATTTTAGTTTATTTTTAGTTTTTTTGGTTCTTTTTTCTGGCGCAGTTATAATTGCAACATCTAAACAATTATTAGTTGGATCGTTGGGCTCTATGTTCTTTTCATAACAATCTATTAAATTTTTAATCATGTCCTTTGCTTTTGTGGCATTTTCCAAAAGGACTTTAATAACTTTTTTAACATCAACATTTTCATGATCTGGATGCCAACAATCAAAATCTGTAACCATTGATACAGATGCATATCTTATTTCTGCTTCTCTTGCTAATTTTGCTTCTGGCATGTTAGTCATTCCAATAACATCAGCTTTCCAGTTTCTATATAAATTTGACTCAGCAAGCGTTGAAAATTGTGGTCCTTCCATTACAAGGTATGTTCCCCCTCTTTGGTAATCAATACCTGATTTTTTGATAGACTCTTCACAAGCATTCATAAGACCATTTGAAGTAGGATGAGCCATTGAAACATGAGCAACTATATCTTCATCAAAAAAGGTCTTATTTCTAGCAAATGTACGATCAATAAATTGATCTACAATTACAAATTTTCCTGGTGGCAAATTTTCTTTTAAAGATCCTACGGCAGAAATAGATACAATATCTGATACACCAAGTTGTTTTAAGGCATCAATGTTCGCTCTAAAATTAATTTTAGATGGTGAAATACAATGCCCTCTACCATGTCTTGGCAGAAAATAAACTTCTTTATTCTTATATTTGGTTTTTAATATTTTGTCAGATGGATTACCCCAAGATGTTTTTACATCTAAAAATTCTCTATCTTTAAATTCTTCCACGTCATACAACCCACTACCACCAATAATTGCTAATTTATTTGTCATATTATTTAAAATGCTTTAATTATTTATAACGTAAAAATTTATGGATTTAAAAGATTATATTAGATCAATACCTGACTATCCTAAAAAGGGAATTTTATTTAGGGATATAACAACTTTAATAAAAAACGAAAAAGCATTTTCATACTCTATAGATTTAATAGTTAAAAAATCCAAAAATTTTAGTTTTAATAAAATTGCAGCGATAGAATCTAGAGGTTTTGTATTTGCTTCGGCAGTATCATATTTAGTAAGAAAACCTTTTATAATGCTGAGAAAGAAAAATAAACTTCCCGCAGAAACTTATTCTGTAGATTTTGAACTCGAGTACGGAACAGCATCTATCGAGGTACATAAAGATTCAATCGAAGAAAATGATAATGTCTTAATAATAGATGACCTAATTGCTACCGGTGGCACAGCAGAAGCAGCTGCAAAGCTTGTAAAAATTTCTGAAGGAAACGTAGCAGGTTTTATCTTTGTAATAAATTTATTTGACCTTGGCGGAAATGATAATTTAAAAAAAAAAAATTACAGAGTTGAAAATTTAATTGAATTTCCTGGACACTAATTCTCTAATCTAAAACTAGATTTTTTTCCTAATACCGATGAATAAATTCCACAAATTCTCATTTTAGCAATTTTTTTTTTGTGGGAATTAAATATTAAAAGATAATACAGAAATTTTAAACATGCAGAAATAAAATTTGCTGAGATTTTTAAAATTGCGATCAAAAAACCATAATGTTTATTATTGTAATAAAATTTTGACCACATCCAGTGCCAGTTTCTTAAATACTCAAGTTTTTCATTCTTAGATATGCCTCCTTTATGATAAATTAAAGAGTTTTTAATAATATATATTAATTCCTTTTTTTTTTTTACTCTTAAGCATAAATCATCATTTTCTAAATAAAGAAAAAAATTTTCATCAAAAAAATTTTGATCTTTGAATTTTTTTAAATTAATTAACATTGAAAATCCATCAATACTATTGACAGATAAAATATTTTGATATTTTTTTATAGGAAAGGATAATTTTTTGTAGTTTGGAAAATTTTCGTTATCATTTAAAGGGGATGCTAATGTAAAATCAGAAACATTATTAAGAGCATCTAAAAGTTTTGTGAGTGTATCATTATAAAGTTTAGTATCTGGATTTAAAACATACGCATAATTTGTTTTACAAGCCCTTAAACCAATATTATTTCCTGCTCCCATACCAATATTGCTCGATACAATTACCTCAATGTTGTCATATTTATTTTTTAAATATTTCTCTAAATTAATATTATTTGAATTTTCAATGATAATTTTTTTTGAATTTTTTGGAAGTGTATCTAGACAATTTTGAATAATATTATCACTATGATAAGAAACTATAATAAATGTTATATCTTCTAAATTTAATTTCATTGAAATTTAAAAAGTATACTTAAATAGATAATTATTGTAAAAAAAATTATGAAAAAAGTTATCGTTACTGGTGGATTGGGCTTTATTGGTAGCAATTTAATTAAAATTCTTCTTAAAAAAAAATATTTTGTTATCAATATTGATAAAGTTACATATTCCTCAAATTTCTATAATGTCAAAGAATTCTCTAAAAATAAAAATTATCAGTTTTTTAAAGTTGATATAAATAACGAAAAAAAAATTCTTAAAATTTTAAAAAAATATAGGCCTGAAGCTATTTTTAATCTTGCAGCAGAAACTCATGTAGACAGGTCGATAGATGAACCAGAAAATTTTATCAAGAGTAATATTTTGGGTGTTTTTAAATTATTACAATCTTTCAAAAAATTTATTAAAAAAAATAAAAAATCTTTATTAATTCATATTTCTACAGATGAGGTTTATGGAGATGTTTTAGTTGGTAGATCAAAAGAAAATGATCGATACAAACCAAGCTCACCGTACGCAGCATCAAAAGCTGCATCGGATCATTTGGTTTATTCTTATATAAGAACTTTTAAAATTCCTGCAATAGTTACTAATTGCTCAAATAATTATGGTCCGAGACAACATCCGGAGAAACTAATTCCTAAATTAGTTTACAATATTATAAAAAATCAAAATTTACCAATTTATGGCAAAGGATTGAACTCGAGAGAGTGGATTTATGTTGATGATCACTGTGAAGCTCTAGTAAAAATTTTTGAAAAAGGTAAAGTTGGAAATTTTTATAATATAGGATCAAATATAAATCTTAATAATTTACAAATTTCTAAAACTTTAATTAAAATTGCAAAAATGAAATTCTCTCTTGGAAAAAATGTAAAAATAAAATATGTAGAAGACCGACCTGGTCACGATATGAGGTATGCTCTTAATAGTAGTAAATTAATTAAAAAACTTAAATGGAAACCGAAAATAAATATTGCAAAGGGATTGCGGAAAACTTTTGATTGGTATTTAAATAATCCAAAATATTATTTATCTCTAAAAAAAAAAGATATAACTACACGTTTAGGTAATAAGATTAAATGATTAAAAAAGGTATTATTTTATCTGGTGGAATGGGAACTCGAATGAGCCCCTTAACAAAAGCTGTGAATAAGCAGCTTCTTCCAATATATGATAAACCCCTTATTTTTTATCCTCTTTCAATATTAATGTTAGCGAAAATAAAGGATATATTAATAATTGTTAACAAAGGTCAACTCAATCAATACAAAAAATTAATTCCTAATGGAAATAATCTTGGGATAAATATTACATATAAAGAACAAAACACTCCAAAAGGTCTTCCAGATGCATTTATATTAGGTGAAAAGTTTATAGGAAAAGACAACGTTGCACTTATACTAGGAGATAATTTTTTTTATGGGCAAAACTTAACAAGACAACTTTTAAATTTTGTTAAATTAAAAAATGGAGCAAAAATTATTCTTCATAAGGTAAACAAACCTGGGCTTTATGGGGTAGCAAAAGTAGACAGTAAAAACAAAGTTATAAGCATAAAAGAAAAGCCAAAGAAATTTATTTCGGATCTTGCTATAACAGGGTTGTATTTCTTTGATAATAATGTTGTCAAGTTTGCAAAACAATTAAAACCCTCAAAAAGAAATGAATTGGAAATTGTAGATTTAATCAACAAATATAAAAAAAAAAATAAATTGAGTGCTGATTTAATTGGTAGAGGTGGTGCGTGGCTAGATTCTGGTTCGATTGAGGATTATTATAAAACAAGTGCATTTGTTTCAGCAATTGAGAATAGGCAAGGTTTTAAAATTGCATGCTTAGAGGAAATTGCATTAAATAATAAGTGGATAAATAAGTCTCAAATAACGAATGCTATAAAATTTTATGGTAAATGTGAATATTCAAATTATTTAAAAATGCTTTGAATATAAGTTATTTAATAATTTTTTATTGATTTTTTTTTACTGTCTTTTTTTTTAATAGAAATAAATACAGTTTTATTATTAGAGAAAAGTTAATCTTATTTTTCATATCAGGAATATATTCTTTGCCACTTGAATGAATTTGTTTAATTTTTTTGATATTAGTTCTATTTTTTATAAAATCTGAAACATCTTTAAAGCTTTCAAAAGATAAAGTGATTGCATGATTAAATGTATTGATTTGTTTTTGCCAAACAAGGTGATTAAATTCAGGTATTGAAACTGATTTGTCTATATCTGGATATAGTTCTTTGTATCTAATGTAGTATTCTTCCCAACCAAGATAGTAATTATTTTTTTTTGCCTTTTCATATGATCCTAAAATTTCATTTGTATCTCTGTATAAGTAAATAAATAGTGTATTTTTCTTTTTAATATCAATTCTACGATATACAAATGTATTTATATTAATAAAAAAATTATCATGTCTTTTTACAAATTCTTTTAAATAACTAAAATGTCGATTTATAAAATAATTTTCTGGAAAAATATTTTTTTTTTCAAAGTTTAAGTAATTTGATAGAAAATTAGTTACAAAAGTAGACCCTGATCTTGCTTGAGAAAACAAAATAATATTTTTAATTTTGTTTGACTCATAGTATTTTTTTACATCTCTATAAGTTGAAAGTTTTAATTTGTTAAGTTTCATAAGACTTGTTGTGGTAGCGGGAAGTGGGATCGAACCACTGACCTCGGGCTTATGAGTCCCGCGCTCTAACCAACTGAGCTACCCCGCCATTAAGTACACAATTGTTTATACTACCTATTTTTTTTCTTTCAAACAAGTTTAAGTATCCAGAATTATCTTCTTACACCAAATTTACTAAACTTGTACCAAGCTCTTTCATGAAAATAATAAAGAAACATTTTAGTCATAACTTCCATCCCAGCTATTGTACCGGCCCAATCAAATTTACCAGTTATTAACCAAGCTATTAGAAATGTATCTAAACTTGCTATTAATCTCCAAGTTATTGTTTTTGCTAAATGTCTTTTTTTTTCTACGCGCTTCATAATTGCCTTTCTTTTTTGCTCTTTAAGTCACACAATTAATACGCCCAAAAAGATGTTACGTGATTTTCTAATTACTAATCTTCTTTAATTAAATATCTACAGGTCAAATCTACACGGTGTAACCATATCTTTTTATCTTTAAAATATTCATCTACTGCATCTTTAACACCGCTCATCCAACCATAATCGTCTATGTGGAGAACTCCCCCAACTGATAATCTGGGATAAAGTAATTCAAGCTGTTTTTTTGTTGTTTGATAAATATCAGTATCCATCCTTAAAAAAGAAATTTTGCTTGGAATATTTTCCTCTTTTTTTAAAGTTTCAATAATATTTCCTTTAATTAATTTTATTCGCTCATTATTAAAATTAGTAAATTTTTTTATATTTTTTATTACCTGTTCTTTTGTGTAGTAATCAGTTTTATCGTTAGTAACATCAAATTTTTTTTTCTTAATGTTAAAATTGTCATTTTCAGAAAGTGTATCTTTCAAAAAACCTTCTTCAAAAGTGTCATATCCCCAAATTGGCTTAAATAAGCCAATTTGCTCAGATATTTGATTAATGAACGCAATAGTAAAACCATTGTAAATTCCACATTCTACTACCTCTCCAGGTATATTTTTATTTTTAATGTGTTCCAAACTTTGTTTAATAGACCAAAGATTAGTTTTAGAAGCTAAGCACAATCTTTCAAATTTTTCTAAATTTTTTAGCTCATCATCAGATGCTTCAACAATATAATCATTAAACCTATTCATAAAACTATTTTTTTTATGAATTTCATATCCAAATAAATTAAAAAATGATCTTATAAATTGTTTAAAAAATTTTTTTTGTAAACTTTTGCTATTTGGCATAAAATGAATATATCAATCATTATATTGAAAAAAACCATTGGGACCAATTTTTTTTATCAATTTGTATCTTAGTTTAGTCAAATAATTACTAAAGGTTTCTTCTATTAACTCTAATTTTGAATTATAAAGCTCAATACAAATTAATTTTGGTTTATATTTTAAAAGATTAAATCCCTCTAACACTTCTAAATCATGCGCCTCAACATCGATATTAACAAAATCAATAGTTGGTAAATTTAAGTCATATTGCTCAATTAATTTATCAAATTTAAATTTTTGTATTTTTTTTTTTGAAAATTTATTCAGTGATATTTTTTTTGAACAATGTTCTGAGAATTCTCTATTTAGTGTATTTACTGGACTCATTTTGTGGTCAAAATAAAATTCTGATATTTCATTTGTATTTGACAAAGCAGCACAAATATTTAAATCATTTGGCCTTGCAATATTAAATAAATCAATTGATGTTTGATTTATATCAATATTCAAACCTTTCCATCCTCGATTATGTATCAATGCTGTATTACTATACTTTAATGGATGGTAGCATCCAACATCAACGTAAAATCCATTAAAATTATTTTTAAAATAATTAGATATAAATAAATCTTCTTGGAATTGAGAGTAAGTTTTTCTTTTTCTAAGAATTTTATGATGAATAAATAGATTGTAATATAAGTAAGATTTATAAAATAATTTAATCATTGATAATTGATTTATTTTTTCAATTTAATATTGCCTAAATAAAATAAAAGAAAACAGTATTGTAATAGTGCATAAATTGTTATTGGAACAAGATATTGTATTTCTGAAAAAATTAAAGCACCAACAACAAAACCCATTGCTCCATTTTGCAATAAAGCTTCAATTCTTATTGCTCGTTTTGATTGTGTATCATCAATAAATAACTGTGTAACAATAAAAGACGATATAAAAATTAAAACTAAAATTAAACTCATTATTACTCCAACATCATCAAAATAACTAATTAAATTATCTTTCTCTGTATAAATTGCTATGAAAACAATTAATAAAAAAAGTACAAATGCTATTCTGTCAAGTGTGAAAGTATATTTTTTTATAAACTTAGAAAATTTTTTTCTAACAAGAATTCCAGTAAATACAGGTAATGTTATAAACAAAAATGTTTTTAGTGAAAAACTAAATAATTGTAATTCAATGGACTCATTATATAAAAAATTCGAAAAAAAATTTAAATATAAAGGTATAGTTATAAATGAAACTAACGCACACATAGATGTTAAACAAATTGATAAAGGCACATTTCCATCAGCAATTTTTGTTGCATAATTAGACATTGCAGCAGAAGGCATTATTAATAGTAAAAATATTCCAATTTGAAATTCTTTATCCATTTGAAAATAACTAATAACTATAAAACCAATTATTGGTAGAAGAAGTATTTGGCATAGAATTCCAACTATAAAGTTTTTGGGTTTACTAAATACTCTTAGAAATCTTTCAATGCTTAAGTTAAGACCTAATGCAAACATTATGAAAAAAACACCAAAAGGTCCTACTAATTTAACAAATTCCATAAAATTAATTTACATAATTTATTTTTGTTACTAAATTAAATATTTATAAAAATAAAAATGTCAAAGGAAATTAGATTAAAATTTTCAACAGAAGTTGAAGTATCAGATGTTTATAATACTTTAACTAAAAACTATATTGAGGTAATTACAGATTATTTTGAACTGCAACGTATTTGGTTAAACAATGCTTACATAACCTTTAAGGATTTAGATAAATATTTTATCTTAATGAGTTTGGTAAGCAAAACTTTCGATAGTTATGCAGAATATTTCATAAAATACGATTTTGATCAATTTTATAATATAGATCAATATGAATTGAAAAAATTTAATATAGTCAATATAGCTAAACAGCTTTCGATATCAAAAGAAACCGCTCGAAGAAAAATTCTTGAATTAGAAAAAATTGGTATAATAAAAAAAAATAAAAAAGCTGTTGTAATAAATAGGAATGCTTACAATCTACAAAAACCTACTACGTCTATACATATGATATCTAAATTTCTAGCAAATCTTTCAAAACATTTAAAAAAATCAAATATTATTAATCAACAAATATCATCAATAGATTTAGAATTGTTAATAAAAAATAATTATACACATTGTTGGAATTACTTTTTAAAATTTCAAATTGAAATGTTGACTAAGTTCAAAAATAAGTTTTTTAGAGATTACGAAACAGTTCAAATATGGGCAATGATTGTTTACAACCAAAATTTAGCCTTAACTAAGAAAATTAAAATATCTGCTAAAAATCCTGAGAAAGTAAAGGATACTTATCTAACAGAGCTTTTATCCTTGACAGAGACATTAGGTTTAAATGCAATGACAATTTCAGATTTAACCGGAATACCTAGACCTACTGTAATTCGAAAATTAAACTTTTTAATAAAAAATAAATTTATAGATAAAAATAATAGTGGTCTATACGTTGTATCTAATTCGCACAATGTTAAAGAAATTGATAAATATAGGTTGGAAAACGTAAATAAAATTGCTGAAATGTCTTGTAAGTTATTTAACGCTGCAAGAATTTATAAAAATTGAACTTTTAAAATGATGCAATTGCGCCTGTAATCAGAACAGCTGACGCTATCAAGCCAACAAACAAAAGATTTTCTTTTTTTTCTTTTCTTTTCTCTTCTCTAACTCTGTCCATCAAAGTATTTATGTCTACTTTTAATTTATTATCTTTTGGTGGAGCTACATTTTCTAAAGAGTCTGTATCCAATATAAATTCGGGACTTGTTTTTTTAGCTAAATGTTCTGTAGACATGTAAAAATAAACCACGAGTTTAAAAGATTTACAATCCATAGGTTGTTCAATTTGAGGTTTCAAAGTCAATTTAAAGCTCAGAATGAGTTTCGCTTTTAAATTGTTTTAAAATTATTTTGATTTAAACTTTTCTTTTGAAGATCGGCAGGGTATTTTTTTTTTGCTATTTCTACAAAAATATCTTTGTTTTGAAGGTCTTCATCGGTTACTTCACCATCGATATATCCAAATGTTAAATTTTTATTAAAACAAAATGAGAAATTCCCAGATGTGGTTCTTCCTATAATTTTGTCTTTTAGATAAATAGGTTCCTCGTGAAGCAATAGTGGTTCTCCTGGTTTATTTTCTTTAAGAGTTAGCATAATAAGTCGCTTTGTTGGTGACTTGCCTTTTATTTTTAATAAAGCATTTCTACCAATAAAATCTATATTTTTTTTATAGCTAATTGCAAAATCTAAGCCAGCTTGATATTGATTTTCTTCAGCAGATATATCGTGGCCCCAATGTACAAAGCCACTCTCCATTCTCATAATATCCATAGCATGCATACCACAGTGGGACATTTGAAAGTTTTTTCCTTCCATAATGATTAAATTATAAAGTTTTTTTGCATTATTGCTTTTCACATAGAGTTCATAGCCTAATTCCCCTACATAAGATAATCTTTGTGCCCATACCTCTATTTCTCCAATTTTAATTGATTTTGCAGTACCAAATTTAAAACTTTCTTTAGTAAAATCGTCTTTACTTAATTTTACCATCATATATCTGCTCTTTGGACCAAATAAACCAAAACAACAAATATTCTCTGTTACATCATTAAACTGAACTTTATCGGATAAATATTTTTGGATGTGCATTTTATCATGCTCTCTTGTTGCAGCTGAACTTACAATTCTAAAATAATTTTTATCAATACAAACAGTGCTTAAATCAGTTTCAATACCACCATCATCATTTAGCATTTGAGTATATGTTATTTTTCCTGGATCGCATTTAATATTTGCAGTACATATTTTTTGTAATTCATCGTGGATAGTTTCACCTTTAAGATCAAATTTTGAAAAGGATGATAAATCAAAAAGGCCTACATTTTTTCTTGTATTTGTTGTTTCGTATTTTACAGAAGGATACCAGTTTTGATATTTATAACTGTAATCATATTTTGGATCTTTCCCATTCAATGAATACCACATAGGTCTTTCAAAACCTCCTGTTACTCCGAAACAAGCTCCGGCATCTTTTAACTCTTTATGATATGGAAGAAGTTTTTGATTTCGAGAAGTAGAATGTTGTTTGTAGGGCCAATGCATACCATATAAATCACCCAATGTTTCTGTAATTCTATTTTTTATAAACTTTATTTCTGAATGAAATTTTTGAAATCGTTTTATATCATAATTAAATATATCTTCATTAATATGTCCATTCATCATCCATTCTGCTGTAACTTTTCCAACTCCTCCAGCACTTGCTATGCCTATGCTATTTAATCCACAACAAACGAAAAAATTTTTAACCTCTGGCACTTCTCCTAAAAGTGAATTTGTATCAGGGGTAAAAGACTCTGGTCCTGCAAAGAATTTTCTAATTCCAGTTTTTTCTAAAATTGGAAATCTTTTCATACATGCGTTTAAATAAGGTTCAAAATGTTCTAAATTTTCAGGAAATTCTCCAAAAGAAAAATCCTCGGGAACCTTGTTTGTTTCATCAAAAGCTGGGATTGATTTACCCTCAAAAATACCTAACAATAACTTACCAGCATCTTCTTTAAAATAAGTTCTGCTATCGAAATCTCTAATCACTGGTAATGTTTTTGGAATTTCTTTTATTGGTTCTGTAATGACATAAAAATGTTCAGCTGGATATAGCGGAATACTTACACCAACTTTCTCTCCAATTTGTCTAGACCACATTCCTGTTGCTAAAACAATATATTCACAATTAATTTTTTTACCGTCTACGATAACTCCATCTATCCTATTGTTTTTAATTAAGATGTCATCTACTGGAGAATCTTCAAATATTTTTGCTCCCTCCAATTTTGCTGCTTTAGCAAGAAGGTGAGTAATTCCAGATGGATCTCCTGCCCCATCTCCTGGCATAAATATTCCACCTAATAAATCATCATTTTTTATAAAAGGAACTTTTTCTTTAATTTCATCTTTATTTAATATTTGAACATTAACATCATAGAGTTGAGCTGTTGTTGCTTGTCTTTTTAATTCATGCCATCTACCTTCTTCTTGAGCAACAGACATAGCGCCATTTAGACGGAGTCCGGCTGAATGACCTACTTTTTTTTCAAGTTGTTTGTATAAATCTAAAGAGTACTTTCTAATTTTAGTTATTGTAGCGGATGGACCTAATTGACTAACTAATCCAGCGGCATGCCAAGTGGTACCTGATGTAAGTTTATCTCTTTCTAAAAGAACTACATCTTTCCAGCCAAATTTTGCTAGATGATAAGCGCATGAACAACCAACAACTCCACCTCCAATTACAACCACTTTTGTACTTTTTGGAAGTTCTTTACTCATTTATTTTGAAAAATTAAATCATTTGTAATCCAACACCTGTCTTTGGATATGTATAAAGATTATAATTTGCAGTTAATTCATTCCCTGCTTTAATATTTTTTGCAGCAACCATAAAAAAATACTTTGCATCAGGTTTTTCTTGTAAATTAAAGAATACATTTTCTCCATCATTGTCATTTCCTGGAAATTTTTTTGTAGTTGCATCAATATCTAGCACATCTCCAAATTTGAGCTTGGGTAAAGTGTCAGTCACCATTCTTACTACTGTTGGGTCATCAGAATGATTATAAAATCCTCCCAAAGGTGTTCTTATATACTTATTTTCGAATTGTTCGTCTCTGATATGAGTAATACCAATAAAAGTATTTTTTTTAATGTTAACATTTGTAAATAGACCCAATCCTTCAATTGGAGAATTTTTTATTGTTAATCCATCTGGCAGAGGTCTATACATCTATTACACTTTTTAATTAATTGCTTTATCAGGTGAAACATAATTGTGTCCAAAAACATCTGCTACTGCCTTATATGTCACATCGCCTTTACAAACATTTAAACCTGCAAGAAAATTTTTGTCATCACCAAGAGCTTTTTTATAACCATGTTTTGCAAGTTTATTTAAAAAAGGTAATGTTGCTTTGTTTAATGCAAAAGTTGAAGTTCGTGGAACACCACCAGGCATATTAGCTACACAATAATGAACAATATCATCAACTATGTATGTTGGATTAGCATGTGTAGTGGGTTTGCTAGTTTCCACACATCCTCCTTGATCAATTGCAACGTCAACAATTACCGAGCCTCGTTTCATATTTTTTAACATTTTTTTTGAAACCAGTTTTGGTGCTTCCGCACCTGGTATTAAAACACCTCCGACTAATAAATCACACTCTGCGATTAATTTATTTAAATCACATTTGTCACTTAGCTCAGGTATTATTTTATCACCAAAAATATCAGTAAGTTGATCAAGTCTTGCTTGGGATTTGTCTATAATATGAACTTTTGCTCTCATTCCTGTTGCAATAATTGCAGCATTTTCACCAACAACACCACCTCCAAGAATTACAACATCAG
>MDTD01125299.1_pt1 | contig 12806 bp, 11 predicted proteins | sample 811221 | NCBI WGS metagenome assembly MDTD01 (sample SAMN05326646, study PRJNA326480) | marine metagenome | isolation source: seawater | place: Pacific Ocean: South West | collected 2011 | reverse complement strand
TAATTGCATCAACATAAAAATTTTTAGGATGAATTTGATTTTTTTCTTTTTTTAATTTTGATGAACCGCAATATATACAATAATTATATTTTTGGAAATATTTCATAAATTATTCTGGATATTAAACTAATCTGTTTTTTTTTAAAATTTTATAAATTTGTTCACATTCTTTATATTCTATATTTATTAATTTAGTAATTCGTTTTAAGTCATTTTTTCCATTCGAGTATTGTAGAAAGTTAATTAATTTTTTAACTTGTGTTTTTCTTTCTTTAGTACCTAGTAATGGATGAAGTCCTCTTCTTCCTAATTGTGGCTCACAATAAACCTTACATTCAGGCAAAATCGTTGATGAAATTTTGTTAATTATCTTAACCATAATTATATAACTTTTTTTTAAACCTTTTTGAGTTAAAACTTTGAAATCGTCAGCAGATGTATGATATTCCTTAAATTCAGCGTATTTTGTTCTACAAAAAGTTGCTACATCTAAATCAACTCCATGTGAATTAAAATTGCCTTCATCAGACCTAAAGTCTAGAAAACTATACTTTTTAAATTTTATTTTATTCTCTTTGAAAACTTGAATAGCAATATTATTCGTCAAAGAATCACTTTTTTTTGATGGTATAAAAGAAAAATTTCTATCATCTCCAACGCAAGTAAGATTATATCCGGCTATTACATTATTTTTTAATTCTTTAAATCTTTTATTGATATAACTAATTGATCCAATAATTTCTGGTAAAAAAACAAATCTTAGGGTGTAATATGATGAAAATTTTTTAAAATGTTCATAGAGCATCGTTGTTAATAAAATTCCAGACAAATTATCATTGCACGTCGACGGATGACAAATATAGGTTGATATAAGTATTTCTTTTTTTGATTTACCTTTAATTACAGCTTCACCAATTGAAAGGCTCCCCTTTTTTTTGAAGCTTGATGCTATCTTTACCTCAAATACTGAACTGAGTTTGTATTTTTTCTCCAGTTTTAAAAGGTATTTATGACTCAAGCAAAAACCCCATAATCTCTTATAGTAAGAAGTAATGTAAGGAATATGATTAGGCTGTTTTCTCAATGTATGTAGATTTTTTTTTAAATCCTTGAACCTAATTTTTTTAGAAACAGGAGCTGAATAATTTATTACGTGAAGATTATTTTTTTTAAAGTCGATTATCTTATTTCCAAATTCATCTTTTATGTAAGCATCTTTAATATTCCACTCAGGTGGAATTATCCAGTCAAAGACCCTTTTGCCAGACGGTATTTCTAATATATGTAAATTTGGAATCTTACTTTTTAAAATATTTAAAGTTTTTCTATTTCCATTACCTGTTAAGCTTCTACAAATTGGAAATATATTTTTTCCAAGATTAATATATTCATTTATATTAGATAAAGTTTTAAATTTCATTATTTTTTAAGAATATAAAGTAAACTTGTTGAAATCATGTTTTTTTCAATATTAGATACTAAATTATAATCTCTTTTTTTATTTAGAAAATTTAAAACGTCTTTATTATCTACTCTTTTTTTAGTTTTTACATAATTTAATAAATGATTAAAACTGTACTCATTCATTCCAACTTTTTTTATTATTTTAAAATTAAGTTTTGAAAAAATAATGTCTAAATTTTTTTCTGAAAAATAGTAGTTGTGGCTATTTCTAAAATCATATTTTAAAAAATCATATCCTAATAAAAATTTGTAAATATTATTATAATTAGGGATTCTCAGAATTAATTTTCCATTGCTACTTAATATTTTCTTTAAATTCTTCAAGAATAAAATGGGGTTAATTTTATGCTCTAACTCGGAAAGAGATAGAATTGCATCAAATTTTGTTTTTTTTGCAAGTATATCATTTATTGATGAATAAAAAGAATGTCCATTTTTTTTTATAAAGTTTTCATATAATTTATTATCAAGACCAGCTGTGTAAGATGATTTTTTTTTTAGATAATTTATAAGTATTCCTGACCCACAATTTGATTCTAAAACCTTTTTATTTTTAAAGTTTATGTATTTTTCAATAAATCTAATTTTTTTAATTTCGCGTGGATAATGAAATTTTATAAATTCTTTAATTGAATTATTATTATTGTATAAATTACGTGCTATTGATGAATCTTCCAATATTTTAGTTTTTTTTTTTAAACTAACTAGACCACAACTATTGCAAGCTATAAGTTTTTGCTTGTTTTTAGAAAAAATATTTTTTCCTACTCTTATTTTATCATTCCAAATTACTTTGTGATTACGAAGACCACAGCAAATACACCTATATTTCATCTATTAACTATTCACTACTTTTTAAAAGTGTTATTGAGTCAACTGTCCTTCTAATCTGAGACAAATCTTCATAATCCATACTGCAAGTATGAGCTAATTGGGTATTTACATTAAGTGATTTATTACAAGTAAAATGTTTTTCAATATATTCTACACCTTTCGAAGCAGCATATATGCAGGCTGCAGTTCCAATTGTATGATCGCTATAACCTTTAATTTGAGATTTTGTAAAATCTGGCATCTTAATATCAGTTAGTTGCGTTGGGTACTTTGAAACACAATAAAAATATATAATATTTTTTTCCTTATAAGGTAAAGATTTTAAATTTTTGTGCATTCCCAAAGATATAAAAACTTTCTTATTTAATCCGATTATTTCTTTACATAAACTTTTATCTTTAATTGATCTACTTGCTATTTTATAAAAATCAATCCCTGCTTCTTCACACCAATCAATCTTAGATTTATCGAAAATAGATGCAAAAAAATTAATTCCTATTTGTTTGGCATAATCATTTAATTCAAAGAATTCTTTTTTGGTCAGTTGAATATAATTTCTATCATTGTTGTTAAATAATAATTTTGAATCGTATAATTGAACTTTTACGAAATCAGCTCCAGCAATTTTTGATTGCAATATCATTCTTTTTGACTCATCCATTGAACCAAGATGTTGAGGATGAATTTCAGAGATGATCTTTACTTTTCTTTGGCTAAGATTTGTTTTCATTAAAACTTAAGTAAATCAATTTTTTTTAAATCTTTTTTGTAATGAATATCATTAATATCTGTTTTTATACAACCTAAATATGTACTTAAACTCTCTTGAAATAAAGCATTTCTTTTCATTACTCTTATAGCTGCATTTGAGTTTAGATTAGCGTCAACGGTTATTACTTCTTGGAGGTTATTTTCTATAAGTTTTTTAATTGCACTATCGATTTGAAAAGATTTAACTTCTGGAGAGTTTGGTTGTAAACTAACTACCAAACTACATAATTTTTTTTTATTTTTTTCAATTTCTCTGACAGCATGTCTAATAACTTCTATTTTAAATACTTTATCTTTAGATAAATAATTGGGTCTTTTGATTATTTTGACTTTGTACTTCGATGCAATATTCATAATTCTTTTACTCTCAGAACTAACATAAATTTGTTTCAGAAATCTTGAATTCTTCGCAGCTTGTATTGCATAATATATCATGGGCTTATTCTTTAATTTAAATATATTTTTACTCTTAAATCTTTTTGAATTTCCTCTTGCAGGTATTATTAATATAATATTACTCAACAACTTATTTTTACTTTTTTTTAATTTATCAAAAGATAAATCTAAAATTTTATTCTTAAAATCTTTAAGATAATCATTTGATTTTGTTTTATTATTAGTATGCATCCTATATCTATAAAGCGGAAGCGGTAGATTAAATATTTTATATTTTTCACCTAATCTAATTTTAAGTTCTTCTTCTTCTCTGTGTCTAAATTCTTTCTTGTACATACCATATTTAATAAATTTTTTTTTATTGTACATAATTCCACATGAGATTGGGAATTTTTCAGATTGAATTTTTTTTGTTTTATTTTCAAATTTATCTACGTGATAATAATCGCATGCAACTCCAAAAAAATTCGGGTTTTCGTCTAGGAAGTATGAAAGAATATTTATTAGATAAGACGATATAAAATCATCAGAGTCTACACGAACAAAATACTTGCCCTTAGACTCAAGTATTGCTTTATTTGCGCTCGCAGCAACACCTATATTTTTTTTATTAAATATGTATCTAAAATTCTTTACTTTATTAAATCTTCTTATTTTTTCTCTTGAGTTATCTTTCGAACAATCATCAACAACTATTACCTCAAAGTCTTTTTTTAAATTTTTTAAACCAACACTATAATTTTGATTTAGACAACTTCTAATACAACGATCAATATATTTTCCATAATTAAAATTTGTAACTATAATAGAAACTTTCATAAATGATTTATAAAAAAACTTAGGAGTAAAACCTACCATTTATCTTGTAAAATAAAAGTTTTATGTGTAGATATTTTAGTTCTATGTTATCTAAAATTCATAACGCTATAAATCAAATTAATACTAGAAAATATAATTCATTTTATATAGCTGGAAATATTTATAATTTTGGATTTTCTATTAAAGATACAGAATTATTTCCTCAAATTTTTCTGGATAAATTTCAAAAAAAAATTGGTAAAAATAAAGATTTATATGTTCCTACAGCTACACTCAATTTAACAGAAAATAGAGGAAAATTTTCAAATAAAAATTCAAAATCTTACATGATGGGAATTTTTTCTGAATTTATTAGAAAAAAAAGGTTAAGCTTTAGATCCAATCACCCATTATGGTCATTTGCTGGCTTGGGTAAAAACGTAAAAAAAGTTCTAAAAGGTACCTCTTATTCTGCCTATGGTAAGAATTCAGTGTTCGAAAGATTGCTCAAAAGAAATACTTTATTTATATCTATGGGAAAACCTCATAAATCTATGGGTATGTTGCACTATGCAGAACATATTGTTGGTGTTCCCTATAGGTTTAACAAAGAATTTAGAATTAAAGTACAAATTAAAAATAAAATTAAAAAACAGTATTGCATATTAGGAGTAAGATTTAATTCAAATAAATTAGCAAAAGATGACAACAAAAAAATTGTTATGAAATTAAAAAAAAAAAAAATCTTTAAAATAATAAAGCTAAATAAAGGAGAACTTTATTGTGCTGATTATAACTTACTAGTTAATGAATTAATTAATATATTAAATGATAATCCTAAAATCTGGCTTAAAAATGAAAAGGTAGATCAAAAAAATTATATAGATGACTAGTAAATTATGAATAAAAAGAATTTACTTAACATTCACGATAATTTTGAGTTAGCTGACTCAAAAAATAACTTCAACAAAACTCAAATACAAAAATATATGCATTCAATTTCTAAATCATTAAAAAAATATGAAAAAAAAAAAACTTTAGTGCTTATTAAAAATGGCAACGGTATTTATTTTTGGATGAATATATTATCATGTGTAAACGAAGGTTATACTTGTTTTCCAATTGATTCATCTTATAAAATTAACGAATTAAAGAATTATTATAAAACAATAATAATTTTAGATAAAAAAAAAATTAGTATTAAAAACTTAAAAAAAATTGTTAAAAATAAAAATATATTAAAATTTAATTTTATATCTGCAACATCTGGCTCAACTGGTAAACCAAAACTTATTTTACTCAATTTTGATAAAATTATGACCAATGTAATAAAAGTAAAAAATTTTTGTAAACTTAAAAAAAAAAAGAATTACTTAATTGCTATTCCAGGATATTTTTATAGTTCAATTTTACATTTTTTTACAGCTCTAGTTAGTGGATCAAAATTTATTTTTATTGAGGAGAAAATATTTCCATTAGATTTGATAAATTTTTTAGAAAAATTTAATGTAAATTATTTTGGTGGACCGCCAATTCACAATAAGTGGGTAATCGATTCTGAGAAAAATTTGACTAAACTTGAAAAAATTTTTTCATCTGGTGATTTTTTAGAAAATAAAACTATTAAAAAATACAAATCTAAAAAAAATTTTGAATTCTATTATATGTATGGAATTACTGAAGCCTCAGGGAGAGTTTGTATAAATAATTTAAAAAACTCAAGCCGTTGTAATTCTGTTGGGAAACCACTTCCTATATATAAATTAATGACAAGAAATAATGATATCTATATTAAATCAAATTATTTATTTTACGGTTATTATTTTAAGAAAAACTTTGAGATACCTAATAAAAATATTTATATTACCGGTGATCAGGGAAATATTGATAAAAATGGTAATATAATTCTACACGGAAGAAAGGATGATGTTTTTAAATCTTCTGGTATAAAAATTTTTACTCAAAAAATTAAGAATACCCTCATAGAGTCTAATCTCTTTGATGATGTATTTGTCTATAAAGGCAAATTGAAAAATTATGGAAATGTTCCATTTTGTGCTTATGAATCCTCTAAGGAAATTAATATAGATAAATTAAAATCATTAATTAAAAATAAGCTAGACAATTTTCATATTCCAAAAAAGTTTAAATGGTATAAGAAATTACCAAGACTTAGAAATAACAAAATTGATAGAATAAAAATTAAAAATAATGATTAAGGTAAATAAACTTAAAAAAATTGAGAACGATTTAATTAAAGTTATTAACAAAAAATCCAAAAAAAAAATAAATTTAGCAACAAATTTAATTAGAGAGGAAATTGTTGACTCACTTTTTTTAATTGAAATTGTTTCTTTTTTAGAAAAAAAACATAAAGTTATTATTCCAACTAACAAAATTAGTGTGGAGGATTTTAAGTCAATTGGGAATTTAATTCTTTTAATAAAGAAAATTACCGATTAAGAAAACCTTTATAGCTAATTTCGTAACCTATTGGCACATAAGTATTTTCCTCTTTTTGTGACTTAATATTTTCGATATCTTTTACAAAGTTCTTAAAATTTTTTTTGACACTATCTATATTTATATAGGTATTATTATTCTTAAAAACCAAAAGAGGTTTGGACAATATATTTTTATGTCTAATTAAAGATGTTAATGTTCTGATATGTAAATTTCTATTTGAGTTTACCTCACTTACAATAAATGATGTTACTAATTTGCTTCCCATCGTATAATCGTCTCTTCTCAAGTATCTTGTTCGCTCAATAAATTGCTGATAATTTGAATTGATATTATAGAAATTTTCTCCACTATAAGCAGCAAATATGAAACTATCACAATTTATTATCTCTTGATGGTACAATTTAAAAAAGTCATCTTTGTTATTAATAATACATCTATAATTATTTTTATCACCATATGAGGTTGGGCAAAGATCACAAGCTATACATCTGTAAACTTTTTCTTTGTAAACTTTAAAAATATTAAATTTTACGTTATTATTTCTATTATTTTTCACAAATGAGTTTATAACTTTAGTGCACTCTTCTTCCTCATTATCCTGCATGACAAAAACATTACAAATTTTTGGTTTTTTAATCGATCTTCCATCTTCTTGTTTATTTTTATTATGAGTTTGATTAAAATCTTTTAAGCTTTTTGCTAGATTTTCACCAGTGCTTAAAGCTGTTCTAATGCCATATTCATCACCTTGTACTTTTCCAATATCCCCTGCTACTAAAGTGCCTCCATATTGGGATGTTGTATCATGACCATTGCCTACAACTTTTGCACCCATATTTAGGAAATCTGTCATTTGAAAAATTAAAGTAGTTTCTTGCCCACCATTTCTTTTTGCTCCAACTGCTAAACCTGCATAAAATATTTTTTTTACATGTCTAATGCATTGTTTGTCAGAATTAATAAATTCAATCATTCTTTGAGTTAAGCTTCCTCTATCACCAAAATAAACTGGTCCTGATATAAGTATGGCGTCAGAGGACAAGAATTTTTTTTTGAAAAAATTTAATTTATTTTTATTCTCATTTTCAAAAATGTTTGATAAACTCAAATAATCAATATCAACATCGTTTCTGTAAGATTGCCATAAAGCATAAACTAAGGATGCTTCTGAATTACTAAGTCCTCTGTTTCCTTTATGTTTTTTGAGTTGTTTATATTTTTCTTCAAAAGATAAATCTTTATTCAAATTTTCAATTTCATCAAAAGTGATCTTTACTTGTTCTTCGACAAAAGATTTAATTCCATTTAAATTTTGAATGCTTTTAATTTGTTCGATTAACTCATTTTTGTAAGCAAATCTTCTATTTCTTAAACTTGCTGAAATGCCTAAAATTTTCATAAAACTATATTCTAACTTAATTTAAATTTTCTAATTTTAATAGCAACTAATCTGTATAAAAAAATCAATTTGTTTGCCAAATTAAGCTTACTTATAAAAGAGGATTTATGACCAAAAAAATAGTGCTTTTCAAGTATTTTCTTTATATTCACCTTTTTTATACTTTTATCATAGTAATAACAGTTATCATCTAAACTGTTAGATCTTGTGTTGTCTGAAGTTTGGTATGACAATCTCAACATGTACCTCTCATTTTCAGTACAATGACCACCTCTATGATAAACTCTAAAACTATCAATCCATAACCCATCTCCTGGGTTTCCAACAAAAGTTGTGGTATTTTCTTTTTTTATAAATTTATCAAAATGTTCAAGACTATGTTTATTTCTTTCGCCTACAATTTTTTCTTTTTTTTCATCTGGTACTTGTAAGAATATCTTGTTTAATGAATTTTTATTAACATAATGAAGTGGCCCGTTTAGGTTATCAACTTTTCTAATTGCCAAGAAAAGGTCTAAACTTTTATAACCAAAATCATCTCTATGCCAAAGCATTGAAGCTTTGGGTGTCTTATTTTTAAGAGGTATATTCATGTATAATTTTACCTTTGCTAAATACGGAAGAACTTTAAGATATTCACTGGCAGTTTTTATATTCTTTACGTTTGTAGAAAAATTAATTATTTTTTTCATCAAATCATCAGAAATATAATTAGTTAAATTAATACTATAATCTTTAATATCTTTGCTGCTATCAAATTTTAATTTAAATTCATTTTTAGCTTTTTCAATTTTTTCAGTTGTCAATTCATTATTGATTTCAAATGCAATTTTTTTATAATCACTATCATCAGAAACTATAAAAGTAGGTTTATTTGATAAATTAAAATAATTTTGTTTCAAATTAGTTATTTTAAAATAAAAATATAAAATTTTAGACTTAAAATTAATTATATATTGCCAAAAAAATTCATAGAATGAGGAAAATACCAACAAAAAAGAATATTTATATATTCTGTATTGCTTAATTTTTTTTAATATTTTTATCATTTAACTTTATATAATTTTTAAATTCACTAACATAATGTTTAAATATAGTATCATAAATTATAGTATTCTTATATATCTTTAAGGAAACCAAAAATTTTTTGAGATACTCTTCTATTGAAAAAAACTTCTGATTGATTTTTTTATATTTTAAATTAATCTCGATATAGTTATTTCTTTCTATCATATCTTCTTTTATATGAGAGTTTTTAAACGCAAACATATAAAATATTTTCTTTGCTAATAATATTTTTGACTTACTTAATTTACGATCTTTTTTAACGCTCATTATTATTCTTTCATATTCTTTTTTATTTTTAGGATCTATTGTAATGCCAAGGTTAGAGTAAAAACTTTCCCCACATAATAAAGATTTTTTTCCTAAAACTGCTGACTCCATTCCTATACTTCCGCGCCCAGTAATTATTAAATCAGAAAACTTTATTAATGAATATGTTGAAATATATTTTGGACAGTATTTAATGTTTGTTTGTTTAAGGTCACCTATAATGTTTTTAACAATTTCTTCTTCGCCGTGTATATATTTTTTTGATTTATATTTGTAATTACTAGGATGATTTTTAATTATCCATAAAAACTCTTTATTTTTTTTTGCAATTTTTAATGTCTCTAAAAACTGATGGTAATAGCTGTCAAAAATCATTTTGCCTCTTCCATGATTTGCATCAGAAAAGGCATGTGGTGCAAATAAAATAGTTTTCTTATATTTCTTTTTAAGAAATAATTTATTTAAATCAACTCTTTGTTTTTTTGAAAAAGCGTCAATGGTGGTTTGTTGTTTAATTTGTCCTTTAAATCTTTTGTTTAAATAAATATCAATTTTCTTTTTCCAGTTTTTGTCTGTTAATTTTTTTTTCTTAATATTTTTTAAATCTAAACAAAGCTCAGATCTATAACTTTGTTCTAATTTTTCATAAAACCTTATTCTACTACTAAGTAAATTTATAATTTTTATCTTTTTTTTTAGCCCTATTCTCATTGCTAATGTCGAATTTGAAGCATACGTATGTGTATTGGAGATTATGAAGTTAAATTTTTTATTATCCAATAACCTATCAATGTAAAAAAATTTAAATAATGTAATAAAAATAATTTTTAGAAATTTAAAATTTAATAAGTTTTCTTTATCATAATTATTGTCTTGCCTTATATAGGTATCATAAACAACATCGCCTAAATAAATGTTGTGAATTTTAAAATTTTCAATAATCCATTTTCTAGAATTTGAAAGTATGAAAAAAAAATTTGGTACAAAATAAATTAAAGCTTTAAAAATTAAATCTAATTTAAAAAATATTTTTTGTTTAATATTTATATTAAAGCTCTCTCTTAAATTAAAAGATTCATAAATTTTATTTAATTCATTATTAGGTGACTGATTATTTAATAAATAGATATCATATTTAAACTTTTTATTTGCCAAGTATGCAAAATAAGAGGATACAATATTTGCCTCTGGAAGATTTCTATCAACTAAAAGTATTTTTTTAACACTATTATTATTTTTAACTTTAAAAGTATTTAATTTTTGGAAAGCTCTGATTAACTTAGAATCTAGTTTTTTTCTAAATGAATACATTAATTGTCTTAAAAGTTATTAAAATCTTTTCTTGTAAAATTTTTCAAAATCTTTTTGAAGCATCAAAGATCCTTCTATTGTTAAATGACTATTGTCTCTGTGTGTCAGAATTTTTTGGTTTGGACTATACACTTTACAATTTTCAGTTGAACAAATTATATTATATGGATCATAGAATAACATATTTTTATTTTCTGAAAATATTTTATCAATATCATTGTAGTACGATTTTAGATTTCTTTTAACATAATCTTCAGATTTGAGGTAACTACATTCAATATTTTTGATAAAACACTTTAAAGGGTTTATTTCTTTTTTAATATTTGGCACTGGCCCTATAAATAAAATCTTTATATTTGGGTTTAATATTTTTTTGATCATTTTTATTTTCTTTATTTCACCTGGTATTAGGTAAGTTACAAGAACAACTTCTTTATATTTCTTTGATAAAAAGTTTATTTTATCAAAATTTATATTTTCAAACGGATTAGATTTGATCTCTATATAAAGACTATTATCATCTCCTATTACTTTTTCTAAAACAGGCAAATACATAACGGTGTGGCTATTGCCTGACACAAAAAAGAAACGATCGTCAAATTTACCTTTTCTCAAACATTCTTTTATTAGCTTGTTACTGTCGAAATTCTTTTTTTCTGAACTTACTTGGCAAAATCTATATACTTCGTTTCCATCAATATTGATTTTATAAAAAACTGTACGATTACTATAATCTATCTTATTTTCCAGATAATTAATTTTATAAATAAAATCTTTTATATTTTTTTTGATATTATTATCATAGCTTTTTTTTAAACCTATGTAATTCACTGAACAAAGAATTAAAAAAAATATAGAGAAAATAAATACTATCTTTTTTAAGTTAATATTTAAATTGAGTTCAGTAGATCTGAACTTTTGCTCTATAAATGTGAAAGTTAAATAAGATAAAAAAATTGTTAATGTTAATAATGCTGGTATTTTAAGAATGTTCTCCACAAAATAGAGATCATAAAAATAAATTATAGGTAGATGCCATAAGTAAAATGAATATGAAATATTACCTATAAAAACTACAAAATTATTTTCAAAAAAAAGTTTTGAAAATTTATTTTGATCATAAAATAATAGAAACAATGAAGCAGAAATAGTTGATAAAATTGTTAATTGATAATCTTCGAACAAACCAATATCTATTGAAATGATAATCAAAAAAATTATTGCAATGTTAAAAATAAATACTGATTTATTATATTTTTTTTTTGTAATTATAAAAATCATTGAGCCTAAAATAAATTCCCAAAAACGAAATATTGGTGAATAAAAAATAAGTTTTGTATTTTCTGAAAAGTAATGTGTCAAAATAATCCCAACTAGAACAAGAAAAAATAAACTTAAAATTCTCAAATCTAAGTTTTTTATAAATTTTATTAATAAAATAAAAAATAATGGAAATAAAAAATAAAATTGCTCCTCAACACCTAGCGACCAAGTGTGTCCAAAAATATCTTCAAAAACGTTATCAAAATAATCTTTGTTTGAATATAAGTAATAAATATTTGAAAGACCAAATATTGTAAAAGAATAAACTAAAATATTTCCCAACAATAGATCAACTGGTTGAAAAATTAGTATTACTAATAATATCGTAGATAAAATAAATATAAGAGCAGGAAATATTCTTTTTATTCTCTTGATATAAAAATTATAAAAATTAAAAGAACTACTTTTTTCATGTTCTAAGTAAATTCTTGAGGTAATTACGAATCCAGAAATTACAAAAAAAACATCGACACCTATAAAACCGTTTTTAAAAAATTCAGGTTGTGTATGAAAAAAAAAAACTAATAAAACAGACAACGCTCTTAAGAATTGTATATGTTTTAAAAGCTGCATTATGTGAATTAATATTTATTATTAATATCTTATTTATATATATGATTAAAAATTCTTTTCAGTGCATAAATCAAGCCAATTGAGCTATTAGTACTGGTCAGCTACATGCGTTACCGCACTTACACACCCAGCCTAT
>MDTD01044035.1_pt1 | contig 12806 bp, 8 predicted proteins | sample 811221 | NCBI WGS metagenome assembly MDTD01 (sample SAMN05326646, study PRJNA326480) | marine metagenome | isolation source: seawater | place: Pacific Ocean: South West | collected 2011 | reverse complement strand
GTTGTTGCAGAACCGGCTGTTGCCCACTGACAAGGAGACGCTGCCGGCTGTCCAGTTGATCGCCGGAGACGAGGAACTTGTATTCACAAACAGGCACTGGGACAACTGGCACACACCGGCACCGACCAGATCGATCGAACCCTCACTCCCATCAAAGCGGCTGGTGGAAATCGATGACAGGGGTGTTGCAATCGTTATCGCCGAATCGGATGGTGTGGGGTCGGTGGTATTCGTGTTGTGAAAATCCGTTTCGGAGATTTGCAAACTCGTACCCTGGAACGTCATCTGGCCCATGCTGTCAAAATCGCAGCCACTGATCCGGACAGATCCACCCGAGAAGATCGACTGAGCTCCTTCACCCTCTGCCCCCATCGAGAACTGGGTGTCCACGAATTCCACAGGGGTGTAATCACCGACATTTTCGTCGTAATAGAAACCGGAGATCGAACAGTTGGAAAAACGTAGATCGTCCGAATCCACAAGGTTGAGATATGTCAGTCTTCCGTATGGATTCTGATCGCCTACATAGTTGATTGTGCATCCAGTGAACTCGATGTCATTACTGCCATCACTGAAATCACAACCAAAATCACCAATCGCATAACCGAACATGATGGGTTCACTGCAGTGAATCGTTGAATCAATGATTTGCAACGTGTCATTATAGAAACTGCAGTCCGGAGCAATAATGTTCTGAAGCGTAGAATTGACAATCTGCCAATCTCTGTAACCGCCACTAAGTCTCACGGGAGCATTGATCGTACAACCATCAAGAATTGCACTTGACAAAAGCTGGACTTCAGAACCAAAGACGCAATGAAGGAAAGCAGGGGAGTTGTTGTATCCAGAAGCAACCGTCCGGTCATTCTCGCCCGTGGAGCAATATCGAATTGTCGGAGAACTTTGATCAATGTAGATGCCGGCACACGTATCCGGACAACCCGAGTTGATGACGGTAAACCCCTCGATGATTGTTGTGGAATCCTCATCCAAATGACAGTAGATGCCGTATCGAACACCTTCGCCATCGAGGTAGGTGGGTTCCGATCCAAATGGATCCGAACTCATCACCGTGATCGCCTTGCCTTGTGTGTCCAGAACCCCATTCCCGTTCCCCGTGTAGGTACCGGGCTCCACCAGGACCGTATCACCCGCAGTGGCATCGGAAATTGCCAACTCAATGCTGGTGTACTCGCAGGTTGAGCAGACATTCAGTGTGTCGGCATGGACAGGCAGACCTGGCAACAACACACCCAGAACCACAACAAGCAACCGAGTGAGGTTGATGGTGGTAGATGAAAAAAGAGCGATCGAGTCCATGGTCTCTGTCTCCCTTGTTCCCTGAAACCCGGTGAAGACCGTATTACAGCCGACACATGCTGTTTTCTCAACCAGAAAGTTCGGAAACACCCCTCATGGATACGCTACGCGGATCCATACCATTCGACATTCCCAAATACCACAGGGGAGGCAGGACAATCACCTGAAGGACATCGTCGGCGTCGAGGACAGCTGGATCTGGGGCCTTCGCTGCACCTGGAACTTCTGATCAGCGTCGGCCCGACTCCAGTGCGGCCATGATGCCCCAGACCACGAAGGTCAGGACGAGGCTGCCCACCACCGAGATGTGGATGCCCCAGTCCAGATCTCCGAAGATCGCGTTCAGCACGACGAGCACCAGGACGAAGACCACCAGATTCGTCAGCATTCGCCTGGAGCGTGGATTCATGGGACGAACTCCGTTCATGGAACGTCTTCAGTCGGAGGAATCGCGATCCTCGTCGCGAAGAGCACGATCCACGGACGAGATGTTCATGAAGACGAACACGACCATGGCGACACTGAAGATCACCAGTCCGATCCAGGTGACGACTCCTCCGTTGCCGAACACCAGCATGACGCATCCCGCGATCGCCGACAGCGCCGTGACGAGCCACGTGATCAACGGGACGAAGGATCGGGTGTGATTGGTGTCCCAATCCGATTCCCTTCGGAGCAGACCGAGTTTCTTGAGATCGGACACACTCATGCCTCTGGCTCCCGTGACAGGAAGAAGTCGACGACCTGCTGGGTCGCGAATCGTGCCCGACCGCTGCGCAGCTTCACCAGCAGCAGCGGACCGTCGTACCGGGATGCGACCGTGGTGTGCAGGGCGGTGAAGGACTTCCGTTGCAACCACGTCTCCTTGGCGGATCCGAGAACGACCAGATCGGCCAGGGACGTCGCCTCGATGATCGAGGGAATCACGTGGGTGCTGACGATGGTGCGGACCGACACCTCGATCCGCTTTCGCTGGGTGGCGACGCTGGTGCGATCAGCCATCTCCTCTCCGAAGATGCCGGCCATCAGTGCGGACTGCGACGACTCCGCATCCTTCTCGTGCCGGACGATGTGCAGCAGCTCGATCCTGGATCCGGGCGAGGCCACCGCTTCCGCGACCGCGACCGCATATCGGGACTGCTTGGGGTTGGCGGCGGGAATCACGATGTGCTTCGGATCCTCGGGAAGATCGCCGCGCAGCACGATGGTGTTCGCATCCGCGTTGCGAAGGACGTGATCGATCTCGGTGCCGATGACCAGTGATCGGACGGAACGCGCCCGACGCGGTCCGCCCCAACCCATGACCAGGGTGGTGATGTTCCGTTCCCGAATGGTCTCCACGATCGACTGCCCGGGGGATCTGCTCAACCGCAGCAGTCCGGAGGTGGCCAGTCCCTGACGGCGCGCCTGGTTGATGGCCTGATCGACCACGGACCGGCCGTCGCGGGTGAACCGTTCGGCGGAGGCGTAGGGAAGCTGTTCGGGAATTCCCACCACGTGGAGTGCCGTGACCTCCGTCTCGTCGATCGTCGCCAGTCTCGAGGCGACTTCGATCAGGGGTGCGGTGGTGTCCGGATTCGCAACCGGAACCAGCAGTCGCTGGGGTGCGCTGGTGGGAGGCGGGCTCTCCTCGAACAACACCGCCGATGCGCGGTACTCGTGCTCCTGGCGCTGCGAGTACAGGTAGTAGATGAGCAGTCCGATCGCCATCCAACCACCGGTGATGGCCATGGAAAGCGGTTCCGCGATGAACAGGAAGACCGCGATGGCCAGCTGTCCCACGGCGGCCACGATCGGAATCAGGGGAAACAGGGGAACGACGTAGCCGTAGCGGAGTTTGTCGCCGTACTTGCGCCGGATGGTGATCGAGGCGATGTTCACCGCTGCGAACACCAGCAGGAACATCACGCAGGTCGCAGCGGCGACCTTCTCGACGGGAAGGGTGACGGCGACCACCGTGATGAGCACCCCGCTGGCGAGCAGGGCCATGACGGGAGTCCTCGTCTTGGGGGAGATGGAGGCCATCGCCTTGGGCAGGTAGTGGTCACGACCCATGGCGAAGCTGACGCGGGTGGAACTGAAGGTGGTCGCGTTCAGGGCGCTCATCGTGGAAAGGACCGCACCGATCACGAGCAGGATCGCACCGGTTCCCCACGGCATGAATGCGTTGGCCGCGACCGCCACGCCCGTCTCGCCCAGACCGGCAAGGTACCTCCAGGTCTCGTTGGATTCCCAGAGGGGATTCGCATCGAGCACCGCCTGGGGAATGGTCAATGCACCCAGGGACACGATCGCCACGAGGATGTAGATCGGAATCACGATCAGCAGCGAGAGGAACACGGCCTTGGGAATGTTGCGACGGGGATTCTCGACCTCCTCACCGGCCTGCACGATGATCTCGTATCCCTCGAAGGCGATGAAGGTGAGTCCCATCGCGACGAGGACGCCTGTGAATCCATTGGGCATGAAGGGGGCGAACCGGGCCCCGACCGTCGGATCGCTGGCGGTCTCGTGGGCTCCTCCCTGCAGCATGGCGACCAGACCCGAGATGATGAAGATCGCGATCACGATGACCTTCGCCACCGTGATGATGTTGCCCGCCTTTCCGGTCTCGCTGGAACCCCGGTAGTTGATGTAGATGAAGGCGATGCAGATGAAGACGGTCAGAACCTTGGCGAAGGGCCAGGCCGGCAGTCCGAACAGGGTTCCCAGATCACCGTGTTCGGCACCCGTGGGCGGAACGCCGAGTCCGAAGATCTGCTGGAGACCCCAGACGAAGTAGGCTCCGAAGATGACCGCGTAGAGGGAACCGGCCACGGCGTGGGCCAGCCAGTCCATCCACCCGGCAAGGAATGCACAGGGGCCGGGAAGGCCGAACCGGGCCCAGAGGTAGCCTCCTCCGGCCGCGGGAATCGCACTGCCGACCTCGGCGTAGACCATCGCGGTGCAGAAGGTCAGGAGACCGTTTAGACAGAAGGCGAGGATGAGGGCCGGACCGGCGATGCCCGCGGCGATGCCGGTCAGGGCGAATATTCCGGCGCCGATCATGGCACCGACGCCGACCATCGTGATGTCGAAGAGCTTCATGTCCCGGGCCAGCTGCGTGACGGCCTGCGACTGGGCGGCGGGAGTCACGTTCGATTCCTGCGTGGACATCGACTGCATGGTACCGAGTGGGGACCGGACGGTGGTCAGAAGAGGAGGTCGACCAGCTCGGAGATGCCTTGTCCCCGGGTGGCGATGGTCTCGCGGATTTCCCGACCTTCGGCGATGTCCAGAAGTTCGCGGACCAGCTTGCTCTCACCTGCGAAATCGGCCTTGTTGACCACGAAGGTGTCGGCGATCTCGAGAATGCCGGCCTTGTCCATCTGCACGGCGTCGCCCATCCCGGGTACGACGACGACGACGGTCGAATCGACGAACTCGCGGATCTTCACGTCGCTCTGACCGGAGCCGACCGTCTCCACGATGACGTCGTCGAATCCCGCGCCACCGATGAGTTCCAGAATGCCGTCGAGGGTCGCGTAGTCCTCACCGATGACGGCGAGGCTGCGGTAGAAGACCTGCTCGTCGACCTGGTTGAAGTCGACCCGGAGGCGATCTCCCAGCAGGGCACCGGACGAGATGGGACTCATCGGATCGAAGGCGATCACGGCCAGCTTCCGTCCCCGTTGGACCAGTTCGGAGGCCATGCAGGCGACCAGTGTGGACTTGCCCGCACCGGGTGATCCGGTGAGACCGATGACGCGACCCGGTCTCCGCCGTGGAGCCTCGGGAACCTCGCGACCCAGTTGCAGCAGACTGATGTTGCGGGCCAGGGCCGCCGAGGAGTTGTCGGTCGGAATGGGATCGAACGATCTGGTGCTGGACCGGACGCAGTCGACGATTTCCTGCATGCTCGTACCGGTGTGGAAGACCTGTTCGACGCCCGCATCGAGCAGGGTCTGCACATCCTCCTGGGGAATGATGCCCCCCACGTGGATGCGCATGTCGGGTCGCCCGACCTTCCGGCACTCCTCGATCAGATTCGGAACCAGAACCAGATGCGAATTGCTCATCATGGACGAGGCGATGCAGTCCACGTCCTCGTCCCGGGCACTGATCGCGAGGCTGCGGGGAGTCTGCCAGAGACCGGAGTAGATCACATGGATGCCGCTGTCGCGCATCGCACGGGAGATGAGCTTCACCCCACGATCATGACCGTCGAGTCCCATCTTGCCCAGCAGCACGCGTGGACGGTGGTCCAGGTCGCCGCATCGGTCGACCTTCTCGAGCACTGAAGTTGGTTCGGTGGTTGGATGTGCCATGGCAGGTTCGAATGCGCCATGATACCACCTGCCGGGGCTATACTCGCCGCATGGCCACTCCCATGCCCCCCAAGTCCGCTGCCGACCCCGTCGCCGCCCTCCACGACCGATTCTCGGACGCCATCGTGCGGGCCCTGGGGGAGGATTTCCGGGGAACCGACCCGGTGATCAGATCCACCGCGAATCCGGAGTTCGGGGATTTCCAGGTGAACGCCGCGATGGGACTCGGCAAGCGGCTGCAGCGGCAACCCAGGGAGGTCGCCCAGCAACTCATCGACCACGTCGATCTCGACGGACTCGCGGATCCCCCGGAGATCGCCGGTCCGGGGTTCATCAACATTCGACTCCGAACCGATGCGCTGGCGTCCTCGCTCGCCGCGATGGATGATGAATCGCTCGGCGTGATTCCGGCGACCGATCCCCATCCCGTGGTGATCGATCTGTGCGGTGTGAACGTGGCGAAGCAGCTGCACGTCGGGCACCTGCGGTCGACGATCATCGGGGACGCCCTCGCCCGGATCCTCGAACGATGCGGACGGACGGTGCTGCGTGAGAATCATCTCGGCGACTGGGGACTGCCCATCGCAATGGTGTTGTACCGACTCCGGGAAGCAGGAGTGAACCTCGACACACTGCAGCTTCCGGATCTGGACGCCGCCTACCGGGACGGGCAGTTGGTCACGAAGATGGACGAACGCGGACTGTCGATCGTTTCCGAACGGAACATCGGCGCGCACCGCATCGCGGAACTCGAGGAGCAGAATGCGGGAGCCCAGGAGCAGCGCGACGCCGCCGCCACCACGCTCGTCGCCCTCCAGCGGGAGGATCCAGAGCTGGTCGCGGATTGGCGCAAGCTGATCGACTGCACCATGCGGGCGGTGATCGACATCCTCGACAAACTCGGAGTGGCGCTGGGACCGGAACACAACCGGGGCGAATCCTTCTACCGGGAGCACCTGCCCGACATCGTCGACCTCTTCACCCGGAACCATCTCGCGGTGGAGGATGACGGAGCGCTGGTGGTCCGGTTCGATGATCGCGAACGACCCATGCTCATCCGCAAATCGAACGGTGGATACCTCTACGCCACGACGGATCTCGCGGCAATCCGGCATCGGGTCGTCGAGGAGAACGCGAACCGCCTGATCTACGTCGTCGACGCCCGGCAGCGAGACCACTTCATCGACGTGTTCGATGCGTGCCGGCTTGCGGGATGGGGGGAGACCCCGGACGGATCACCGGTCGAGATGGTCCACATCCCGTTCGGATCGGTGCTCGGTGTCGACAAGAAGCCGCTCAAGACGCGGAGTGGCGAGAACGTCACCCTGGCGTCGCTGATCGACGAGGCGATCGGGCGCGGCTGCTCGGAGGTCCATCGACGGGCCGGGGACGAGAAGGCGCCCACCCACGGATTTTCCGACGAGGAGCTCGATCGGATCGGCGCGGGGGTCGGAATCGGTGCCATCAAGTATGCGGATCTCAGCAACGATCTGGTCCGCGACTACGTCTTCGACATGGATCGCATGATCGCATTCGAAGGCGACACCGGACCGTACCTCCAATACGCCCACGCACGGATCTGTTCAATCATCGCGAAGGCGGGGGACGCTGAGGCCGATGCGGCATCGGCCGATCTGCTGCTGGACGAACCGTCGGAGCGGGCACTGGCATTGCAGCTCCTTCGCTACGGACCGGTGGTGGCCGAAGCCGGACGGCACCTCGAACCGCATCGGATCTGCACGGAACTGCACACGTTGGCGGAGACATTCAACGGCTTCTACCAGCAGTGCCCGGTGCGAAAAGCCGCCTCCGACGAGTTGAGACGGTCCAGACTCCGTCTGTGCGACCTCTCCCGGCGGGTGCTCGCCGACGGGCTCGATCTGCTGGGAATCGAAGCGATTCAGACAATGTGACCCCATCGACCGACGTATACACTTGGGGATCCGGTCCCGAAGGTGGATCTTCCACAGGAGACGTCGATCATGGCCAATGCCAAGCACGGAAAATCAGGGGTGACCACCCCCGATCCGACCCCGGACGAGAAGTTGAACCCGGTTCTGTGGCCGCTGGGCATGATCCTGCTGATCGTGGCCATCGCGGCGTCCGGAGCACTGGTGCTGAAGCAGCTTGGCATCGTCACCGCCGGCCTGCCGGGATGCGGGGCGGAGAGCGATTGCGGCAAACTGGCCGATTCGGTCTGGGGCAGCATTCCGGGAGTGAATTGGCCCGTCTCGTACGTCGGCTTCAGCTACTTCCTGGGCATGCTGGTCGCGTGGATCACGACGGCACGTGGTGGGATACCCGATTCGCTCCGGTGGGTCGCACGCATCGGAGCCCTGGCATCGTTCGGATACATCGTCGTGATGATCTCGCTGCAGTCGTTCTGCATGTACTGCTTCGTCGCGCACCTGGCCAACTTCGGCTTCTGGATCGTGCTGGAGACGATGCCCAGACCCAAGTCCGATCCTTCGTTCAACGCCTTCATGACGGTGGCCTTCTCGTTCCTGTCGGTGAGCGCCGTGATCGCAATCGGTCAGATCCAGAAGCGGGACTCGGATCTGGAACGTGGCGCCCGGATGCAGGACGAGCTTGCGAGTGCCATCGCGTCACAGGTCGCTCCCAATTCGCAATCCGATCCGGGATCGGAATCACCAGCGGTCACGGATCCGGAGGCCGAACCCACCACCGGGGTCGTCGATTCGATGTTCACGGGCCGGTACCTGCTGGGTGATCCCGATGCACCCGTGAAGATCGTGATGATCTCCGACTACCAGTGTCCGGACTGCTACAAGTACGAGAAGGAGGTCATGGAGGTCTTCTCCCAGCGTGATGATGTCTCGTTGAGCGTGAAGCACTTCCCGTTCAATTCGGACTGCAATCCGAAGATGAAGACCAGGAAGCACGGAAACGCGTGCTGGGCCGCCCGTGCCGTCGAGACAGTGGGCATCCTGGGTGGAAACGACGCCTTCTGGAAGATGCACCAGTGGATGTTCGACCGACGTGGAACCTTCACCAATCAGGAGGTCACGGACTTCGTACGGACCCTGGGGATCGATCCCATCGAGTTCACCCGGATCATCAACGGCGAGGAGGTCAATGATCTCGTCCTCGCCGATGTGGACGAGGCCATCGGCTACGGGGTGCTGTTCACCCCCATGATCTTCATCAACGGTGTCGAGGTGAAGTGGTACCACATTCCCCAGAAACTCAGCTCGACGATCTCCAGGGTGGGTGATGCGATTGCAAGCGGACAGGCCAGTGCGGAAGTGCAGCGCCCTCCGACCGCGGATGAAAAGCTGATTCTCGACTGGAAGGACAACAAGGTCCGGCGCATCGGGGATTCACCGCACGATCTGTTCCGTGGTGTCGAGGATGCGGACATCCGGGTGGTGGTGTGGGGTGAGTACACTTCGCAGAACTTCATGAAGAAGATGTGGAACGAGCTGATTCCGAAGCTGGATCGGTATCCCAACCACTCCATCTCGTACCGCGTGTTCCCGATGAGTCCGGACTGCAACCGGAAGGTGAATGCGAGCATCAACAATTTCCCCCACGCGTGCCTGACCGCCCGGGCCATCAAGGCCGCCGTCATGACCGGTACACCAGAGCAGGCGTGGGCGCTGCATGAATGGCTGGTGGAATACGGTCCGGAAGTCGACGAGATGACCCTGATGACCGGTGCCGCGACATCGGGCCTGGATGTGGTCACGTTTCAGGAGGCGCTCAACAGTCCCGAGGTCGAACAAGCGGTCCTCCAGGATGTGAGCAAGGGGATCCAGATGCGATTCCGGGGACCCCCAGCCATCTTCGTCAACGATCGGTATGTTCCACGGTGGTCACCCGAGGCGGGCGACAACATTCTGGGACGCATACTGGCCGAAGCGGCTCGGGAGCAGTCGCAGGGGGAGTGACCCGGGTCAGTCGAAGACCATGGCGGCCGTCGGGGTGGTCGAAGTCCTGATCCCCGCAATCCGGAAGCTTGCCTTCACATCGGCACCCCCTGTGTTCGAGGGAGTGCTGACCTTGAGGTTCTCGAGTGCATTGACACCGAGATCGGAGAGATCGACTCCGATCGCCTTCCACTCGTAGGAACCACAGAGGGGTGAACCGCTGTTGGAATATCTTCGCGTGAAGAGTCGCTCGGGTGCGATGCGCCTGTAGTGGTCGATGACGTACGGCGTACCGACGGTGTTTCCCTGGTCGTCGACCGCTTCGATCTGGATCCAACTGTTGCCCGACATCTCCAAGACCAGGAGTTCGCCGACCTCGTCGGAGAGGGGACTGTTGTCCCGGATCGTCTCCTCGAACCGGATCACACACGAGAAATCCGCACAGGTACGTCGGTGTACGTACGCATTCAGATTCTCGTGGTTGAATGCCCCGAGGATCCGATCGGCGAACAACCGACGGTCGAGGGAGCTGGTCCCGGATCCGTTTCCATCCTCGTTCTGGATGGGATGGACACCGGGATCGCCGGTCTGGCATTCATGGCCGGTGATCACGCGGACCCGGTGATTGGGGCCGGAATACACCACATCCCGGACCTCGGATGCGAAGATGAACTCGTCGAAGTCGGATCCGTCGTCCCAGACCACCCGTCTCAGCAGGAGATCGTCCTCGCGGGCGTGGGACGGATCACCACAGCAGGGTGATTCGACGTGGATCTCGATGGTCCCTCCGTGATTTCCGTTGCATCCTCCACTCCCGATTCCCTGGGGTGACAGCAGGAGTGTGGTTCCGAGTGAAAGAGTGGTCAGGGACCAGACGGAGGAGAGGGGGTTCCATTGGGTGTTCATGGCCGGACTCCATGTTGAGTGGGATTCGAGTGGAAGGGTCCAATTCGAACCCCGACCGATCCACCGATTAATCATGGTCGGGGAGACCACGTTCGGTTCGTCCGGATCGTCCGGATCGACGGACGAGGAGGTGCGTGATCTTCCAGCACGATTCGCGCAGACCGAACACGGTCCACACTGCCACAGCCGAAAGACCCGTTGGAACCACGATCCACGAGGAGTGTTCGATGGCGATGCAGGACATCGGAAGGGAATCGAACCAGTCCACGATCGTGATCACGCATCGGGTGGGGAACATCATCAGTTCCGGTGACACCAGATCCTCCAGTCCGAACACGGACAAGGTGATCTTGAGGCATGACAGACCGAGGATGGTTGTCAGGAACGGAACGAGGATGATCGACAACGGGACCGCAAACGGAGAGATGGTTCCGAAGTGATGGACGATGATCGGGATCGAGGCCAACCACGCAACGACCGAAACGACCAGGGTGGTCTGGATGGATGCGACAGCGCATGACCGGACTCCGATACCCGCCGTGGGCCCGGTCCTCCGGAACCATCGTCTTTGCACGCTTCGGGTTCCCGTCAGGATGAAGAGTACGACGACGAAGCTCAGTTGGAATCCGGGAAGAAAGAGAGATCCCGGATTGTGAAGAAGGATCACCATCGCCGCGAGGAACAGGAGGCTCGTGGATTTCGGGAATCGTCCACGGCATGCTCCCAGTGAAAGCGTGATCGCCATGATGGCCGAGCGGACGATCGGTGGCCTCCATGAGACGATGGTGAGATAGAGAAGCGTGGTGATGATGGTCGACAATGCGATCACCGGACCGGATGCACCCGACACCCTGCAGATGAAAAACACGAATCCGATGACGATACCGAGGTGCATGCCGGAGATGGCGAGGACATGCGCAACCCCCGTCCGACGGAACGGGGCGGAGACCCGGTTCCACGATGGACCCCGAATTCCGATCGTCATGCCCAGAAGCAGTGTTCGTTCGCGATATGCACTCACACCACGGGAGACGATCTCGGCGAACCGGGACCGCAGGGCACCCCGCAGGGACGGAATCATGCCGGAGAGACCGTCTTCGGGGAGACGGTGCACCAGTCGTGGATCCGGAACCACCAGACGACCTCGGTACCCGCTGAACCTGGCCATCGAGGTCCAGTCGACACCATTCCCGTCCGCGGATTCGGGTCCGCCCGGGGGAAAGATCCATCCCACCAGATGGACAAGGTCGCCGTCGCACAGATGATGACCCCCCTCCACTCTCCACGACAGGCGTCCCCGGACGGACATGCGATTTCCCGTTGAATCCAGGAGTCGAATGGGGGTGAACAGTGATTTCGAACCCCATGAAGGATCGGGATCGATGTCGGTCACACGACCGATGAGTCTGAACAGGGTCGGACCGGTTTCGTATCCGGTCTGGATGATCGAATCATCCGTCCGGATTTCGTGGAGATGCCACGATCCCCAGCTGAAACCGAACAATCCGAAGACATACACCGGGACGGTTCCGATTCCGAGCAGAAACCGTAGTGAGAAGAGGACCGGTATCAGGAACCCCAACCACAACCAGTGCAGATGTTGATTCTCGGCAACCAGTATTCCGACGATGAAGAACATCGTCGCCTGCACGATCACCGGTGGTGTTCGGGTTCCCCCAGAATCCATTGGAGCATCTTCCTGCTCCGTGTGTCCGGGTTGGATGAATCGACCAAAATCCGATCCACAGAGAAAATGTCGTATCGGTGCGGATCGCAATCGAACAGCCACCGGACGTCGCGGTGACGTCCGGTGGCTGAATCCAGGAGGGATTTGTCACTTGCCGTACCTGGTCACGATGAATCCGACCACATCCCTCGAATCGACGATTCCGTCACCGTTCAGATCGTATTTGCTACCGGGAGTGACCTTGCCCCAGCTGTAGTAGAGCTCCATGAGATCCTTGATGTCCACGTTTCCATCCCCGTTGAAGTCACCGCGAGCGGGAGGTTCGGGACATTCGTTGAACACGTTTCCGCCGGAGTTGAACCAGTCGCCCTCGTTCTGGGTCGACGTATTGCAGTCGTACTCGCAGTTGTTCGATTTGGTCCGACCACCGCCGGAGGAGTACACGGCACCACCACCATCCGCGGCGTGGTTCTCCGTGAATCGGCAGTGCTTCAGGTACTCGGCGTTGTTGCGACCGTGACTGATGTACATCGCACCACCGGTGTAGGATTCGTCGGCGTTCTCGACCTCGCCGAATGCGGCCCGGTTCTCGATGAAGTACGAACGCTCGAGGTGCATCGAGACCGGATACGAGGCGTAGATGGCACCACCGTGAAGCATCGAAGGGACGGATCCGCCGTCGACACCCGTGGCACG
>MDTD01118680.1_pt1 | contig 12809 bp, 9 predicted proteins | sample 811221 | NCBI WGS metagenome assembly MDTD01 (sample SAMN05326646, study PRJNA326480) | marine metagenome | isolation source: seawater | place: Pacific Ocean: South West | collected 2011 | reverse complement strand
TGTGTATGGAGCAAACACATCTATGCCTTTTTCGGAACAAGATGGCGTTAATCATCCCTTATCTCTATATGCTGCATCTAAAAGATCTAATGAACTTATGGCTCATACATATAGTTATCTTTATCAGTTACCAACAACTGGGCTACGATTTTTTACTGTTTATGGACCTTGGGGAAGACCTGATATGGCCTTATTTAAATTTACAAAAAATATTTTAGAAGAAAAATCTATTGATGTTTTTAATCATGGAAAACATACCAGAGATTTTACTTATATTGACGATATCGTTGAAGGTGTTATAAAAACCCTTGATAATCCAGCCACCGAGAATAACAATTGGAACAGTGATCAGCCTGATCCAGCTACAAGTAAAGCACCTTGGTGTGTTTATAATATAGGGAATAATAGTCCTGTAGAACTCATGGATTATATTAAAGCAATAGAAGAAGTAGTCGGAAAAAAGGCTATAATAAATTATTTGCCACTGCAACCAGGTGATGTTCCAGATACTTATGCAAATGTAGAAAATTTAGTTAATAAATTTAATTATAAGCCTTCAACACCAGTTCTCATTGGAGTGACTAATTTCGTAAAATGGTATAAAGATTATTATGGTTATGATTGATAAAAATAAAAATTTAAAATTAGCAATTATTGGCTTAGGCTATGTAGGACTTCCTTTGGCTCTAGAATTTGCCAAAAAGAAATCAGTAATTGGTTTTGATATTAATGAAAAAAGAATTGCAAAGCTAAATTCTGGAGTAGATGAAAATTTAGAGTTTAGTAAAGCTGACCTTGAGGCTTCAAAACAAATTAAGTTTACTAGTAGTGAAGAAGATATTAAGTCTGTAAATTGCTATATCATTACAGTTCCTACACCAATCGATGAGTTTAAAAAGCCAGATTTAATACCGCTACTAAGCGCTTCAGAAATGATAGGAAAACTTATAAAAAAAGAAGATCTAGTTATTTACGAGTCTACTGTTTACCCTGGCTGTATCGAAGAAGTATGTATCCCAATCATGGAAAAATTTTCAAAGCTCAAATTCAATAAAGATTTTTTTATTGGTTACAGTCCTGAACGAATAAATCCTGGCGATAAAGATCATACTATAACAAATATAAAAAAAATTACTTCAGGTTCCACGCCTGAGATTGCAGATTTAGTAGATGATTTATATAATGAAATCATACATGTTGGCACTCACAAAGCTCCCAGTATTAAAGTTGCAGAAGCTGCAAAAGTTATTGAAAATACCCAAAGAGATCTGAATATTGCATTAATGAATGAATTATCGATGCTTTTTAGCAAAATGAATATTGATACTCAAGCAGTATTAGATGCTGCAGGTAGTAAATGGAATTTTTTGCCATTCAAACCAGGGTTAGTCGGAGGTCATTGTATTAGTGTTGATCCTTACTACTTAACCTATAAAGCAGAGAGTATTGGTTATTATTCGAAGATTATTTTAGCGGGCAGAGAACTTAACGATAATATGGGAAATTATGTTGCCTCCGAGCTTGTTAAAAAAATGGAAGAAAAAGAAATCCAAATCAAAAAGGCTAGAATTTTAATTATGGGATTAACCTTTAAAGAAAATTGCCCAGATATCCGCAACTCTGGCGTATACAATGTTATATCTGAATTAAAAAAATTTGGATGTGAGTTAGATCTACATGATCCATGGGCAGATAGAGAGGAAATACACAACACATATGCTATATATTCCATTTCAAAACTTAATCAATCAACCTATGATGCAGTTTTCATAGCTGTTGCTCATGATAATTTCAAAGAAATTGGATTAACTCATATAAAAAGTTTATGCAAAAAAAATCATGTAATTTTTGATCTAAAAAATATATTTAATTCTGATCATGTAGATTTAAAATTATAAAAAATTTTTCAACTGTAAATACAAATAAAAATCAAATTACAAAAAAAATGATTGGAAAAATAAGTCTTAAAGAAAACTCATTTAAATATTGTTCCCATCTATTTATAGTTCACAGAGATTAATTATAATGTGTGGAATTAATGGTTTTTACTCTAAATCTTCTTCAGGTTTTAACGACGTAATTGAGAAAATGAATTCAGAGATCTCTCATCGAGGTCCAGATAATAATGGAATTTGGAAAGACAGCGATGCAGGAATTTTCTTTGGTCATCAAAGATTATCAATTTTAGATTTGTCTTCCGCAGGAAGTCAACCAATGCATTCAAGTTCAGGCCGCTATATCATAACTTACAATGGAGAAGTATATAATCACATAGAAGTCAGAAAAGAACTTGAAAAATTAAATAATAAGATTGTTTGGCAAGGAAACTCAGATACTGAGACATTATTAGAAGCTATAGATTATTGGGGAATTGAGGTTTCACTACAAAAAATTAATGGCATGTTTGCTTTTGGAGTTTGGGATAAAAAAGCACGTTGCTTAATATTAGCTAGGGACCGAATGGGAGAAAAGCCACTTTATTATGGTTGGCAAGGCAGAGGAAATAGAAGAGCTTTTTTGTTTGGTTCAGAGCTTAAAGCACTTAAAGTTCACCCAGATTTTATTGGTGAGATTAACAGAAGTGCAATTTCTCTGCAGTTAGAAAATAATTATATACCGGCCCCATATTCTATTTACAAAGATATTTATAAATTATTACCAGGACATTATTTAACACTAAAAGCTGATGATTTTATAAACTATTTATTACCAAGTTCCAAAGCTTACTGGTCCTTAACAGAAAGTGCTATTTATGGAAATGATAATCCACTAATGTATGAAAAGGAAACCATTCAAAAATATCTTGAAAAATATTTGAGATCATCAGTAAAAAAACAGATGATATCTGATGTCCCCTTAGGAGCCTTTCTTTCTGGTGGAATAGACTCCTCAATAATTGTATCTATGATGCAATCACAGTCTAGTAATCCTGTTAAAACTTTTACAATAGGTTTTAGTGAAAATAATTTTAGCGAGGCGCCTTACGCAAAAAAAGTTGCGATGCATCTCGGAACTGATCACACAGAACTCTACGTTTCTCCAAAAGAAACAATGGAAGTCATACCAAATCTTCCAAACATATATGACGAGCCTTTTTCAGATCCATCGCAAATCCCAACATATTTAGTATCAAAACTCGCAAAAAAATATGTTAAGGTTGCTTTATCAGGTGATGGCGGAGACGAATTGTTTTGTGGTTATAAGCGTTACGTAATGAGTAAAAAGTTCTGGAATATATTGAAATATATGCCAATTCCTCTTAGGAGAATCTTATCATCAGGGATTGGCTTAGTATCACCTCAAGATTGGACTAAAATATCAAATTTAGTACCAAGTTTACACCAATATGAAAATTTTGGAGACAAAATATACAAGGGAAAAAATCTGTTAGATGCTGAAAGTATTAATGATCTTTATTCCAAACTTAATTCGCATTGGCAAAATACAACTGGTTTAGTAATCAATACTACAAAGCCAGTTACTCTTATGACTAAATATGAAGAAAATTTTAGAGGCCTAGACAGTCAACAACAAATGATGGCTTTGGATTCTATAACTTATTTGCCTGATGACATCTTAGTGAAAGTTGATAGAGCAGCTATGGCATCATCACTTGAAACTAGGGTTCCTTTTCTTGATCATGAGCTAATTGAATACATATGGAAAATTCCCCAGTCTTTAAAAATAAAAAATGCACGGGGAAAGTTGATTCTGAAAAAAATTTTAAATCAGTATATTCCAAGTGAACTTACTGAAAGACCAAAAATGGGCTTTGGAATTCCAATTGAAACATGGTTGAGAGGACCTTTGAGAGACTGGGCAGAAAATCTATTAAATGAAAAAAGATTAACGCATGAGGGTTATTTTCACACAAAGATAGTAAGAGATAAGTGGGAGGAGCACCTTTCTGGAAAAAGAAATTGGAAGTCGGAATTATGGGGTGTTTTGATGTTTCAGTCGTGGATTGACGCAAATAATTAATAAAACTAGATACATTTTTCATATTTCTTCTAATTTAATACTCTAAATAATGAATTATCATTTTATGAATATAAAAAGTTTTTGGAGTTTTAGTGTCTAATAACATTACATTTATAATTGGCTCACTTAGTGGTGGCGGATCAGAAGGTGTATGTGTCAATGTAGCAAACGGACTAGCTGCAAGAGGATGGAATGTAAATTTAGTTTGCATGAATTTAAATCGAAAGGAACACCTGGATAAAATTTCGAAAAAAGTGAAGTTAACAAATTTAAATATTAGTCGTTTCACACTCAGCTTTATACCAATAATGAAATATTTAAAAAAAAATAATATAGAGCATGTAGTTTGCTTTCATTATTTTTTTGCATCTCAATTAGTCCTACAAAGATTTTTTCTAAATAATCAATTTATAATCATTGCAAGAAACAACACTTCTTTACTTCAAGATGCAAAAAATTATTTTAGAAGTTACATTATAAATAAATTAATTTTTAAAATTGTAAAAATTTTATATCACAGGGTTGATTATTCTATTGCACAGTGCCAAGAAATGAAATTAGATCTAGTAAAAAACTTTAATTTTGATAGCAGTAGAGTGAAGGTAATTTTAAATCCTGTTAATAATAAAATAGAAAATAGCTTCAAGGGGGATGTGTGTCTTAAAGAAGAATTTATTTTATCTGTTGGTCGTTTAAGCAAAGAAAAACGTCATGATATTGCAATTAAAGTATTTTCAAATGTAAAAAAAAGGTTTCCTCATTTAAAGTTAAAGATTGCTGGTCAAGGTCGAGAGGAAAGTTTTTTAAAAAAAGTAGCAAAAAAATATAATGTCAGCGAAAGTGTTGAGTTTTTAGGATTTCAAAAAGATCTAATAACCCTTTACAAAAAAGCTAAGTTGACACTAATGACATCTAGTTATGAAGGATTTCCAAATGCACTTATTGAATCAATTACTCTTGGTACTCCGGTAGTATCCTTTGATTGCCCAACAGGACCAAGTGAGATAGTGAGAGACGGTGTCAACGGGTTTTTGGTAAAAAACGACGAAAAACTACTAGAAAAAAAAATAGTAGAAACTTTACATATTAATTGGGATATACAAAAAATTCATAATACAGCATTTAATCATAGGCATGAAAAAGTTATTAATGAGTATGAAAAATTTTTTAAACAATTAGTAAATTAATTTTATAATTTGAAAATTTGTTATGAATAAAATTTGTGTAACTGGTGCTGATGGCTTTATAGGAAGGTCACTTTGTAAACATTTGATAAAATCGAATAAATCAGTTAGTGGATTTGTTAGAAAATTAAATCCTAATATGAAAAATGATAAAGTTAAGTATATAGAGATTGGTGATTTAAGTTCTAAGCCAAATATAACAGATTATATTTTTGGTTATGATTGTATTATACATTGTGCTGGTAAAGCGCATGCAATGAATAAAGAAAGTAATTTAGACACGTTTCGCTTAGTAAATTCAGAAGCAACAAAATACCTTGCAGAGCAAGCGGCAAAAGCAGGAGTTAAAAGATTTATTTTTTTGAGTTCTGTAAAAGTTAATGGTGAAAATACAAATTCAATTTCTGATAAATTATCATTTAAAAAAGATGGCACTCCAAATCCCCAAGATGCATATTCAATGTCTAAATTAGAAGCCGAGAATTATTTATGGAATATTTCAGAAAATACAAATCTAGAGGTTGTAGTAATTCGCTTACCTTTGGTTTATGGATACGGCGTTAAGGGAAATATGAGACAGCTTATGAAATTGATTAATTTAGGAATTCCCCTACCTTTAGGTCTTGTAAACAATCAAAGATCTCTAATTGGAATCGATAACTTAAATGATGTAATAAATCGTTGTATAGACCATTCTGAAGCGGCGGGAAAAACTTTTTTGGTTTCAGACGGCGAAGATTTATCTACACCTGAATTAATTAAACATATGGCATCAGCAATGGGAAGCTCGGTATATTTATTCTCATTTCCATTGTCACTTTTAAAATTTATTGGATTTGTCCTTAGAAGACAAAATGAGACTGATCGTTTAATGGGTTCTCTAAAAATTGATATTCATGACACAAAAAAAATATTAAATTGGACACCTCCTTTAAGCATTAAAAAAGGTATCGAGCGAATGGTCAAAAATAAATGATACGTTTTTTTGATTTTATACTTTCTTTTTTAGGGCTAACTATCTTGTCACCAATTTTTTTTATGTTGTTGATTATAGGATTATTTGAGAATGGATCTCCTTTATTCAAACAATACCGCGTTGGAAGAAATCAAAAACCATTTATATTAATTAAATTTCGAACTATGCGGAAAGAGACAAAGTCTGTCGCGACTCATCTTATAAATCCATTAATGATAACGCCATTTGGAAAATTTCTACGTTATACAAAACTTGATGAAATACCTCAGTTGTATAATGTGCTAATAGGAAATATGAGTTTAGTTGGCCCCAGGCCTTGTTTATCTAATCAAAAGAAGTTAATTACTGAACGTAAAAAAAATGGAGTATTTAAAGTCAGGCCAGGTATTACAGGTCTTGCGCAAATTTCTGAGATAGATATGAGCACTCCCAAAATCCTTGCAGAGACAGATTTAAAGATGATTAAGAAAATGAACTTATATTTCTACTTTTATTATATTTTTAAAACTTTTTTTTTAATTTTAAAAAAGACAGTATAATTTTTGAATGTTATACACAATTCAAGGCTCATTTGATTTTAATATTAAATTTTAATAATAAGATATTTTTAAAATGCTAGTTAGTCACACATAACTTATAATTGTTGTTAATTATATGAATGAATTCTCAAAGAATATTTTATCTTTGCCTCGTTTTTCAAAGCAATTCATTGCTATGATTTCTGATGCGGGTTTGTGCATCCTATGTACTTGGCTAGCTTTTGTATTGAGATTAGAAGAATTAATTTTATTTAAAGATTTTAATTTTATACCAGCTTTTATATCTATAATTATTGCAATGCCAGTATTTTGGTTATTTGGATTATATAGGACTATTTTTCGTTTCACTGGTTTATCAATTATTTTTACCGTTATAACTTCCATTATAGTTTACGGGTTATTTTATTTTTTAATAATTGGTGTTTTTAGTATTTCAGGGGTTCCAAGATCTATTGGAGTCCTGCAACCTATGATATTATTTTTCGCAATAATTACCTCTAGATTAGGTGTCAAGCACTTATTATCTAGCAGTTTAAGTTATAAAAAATCTGCAGATAAAAAAAATGTATTAGTATATGGCGCGGGTGCGTCTGGAAGGCAATTAGTAGTGGCTTTAGAAAATAGTTTAGAATTTAAGGCTGTTGGTTTTTTAGATGATAACGATCAGCTGCATCACAAAGTTATATTGGGTCAGATTGTTTACGCACCATCAAAACTAGAATCATTGATAAAATCAAGTGGGATAAATTTTATTTTCCTTGCGCTACCCAGTATAAGTAGAAGTAAAAGAAATCAGATTATCGAAAAATTAAAAAAGTATAAATTAAGCGTTAAAACTCTCCCAAGTATATCTGAGATTGTAGATGGAAGAATAACTATTTCAGATATCAAAGATCTGAATATTGATGATTTATTAAATCGTGATGAAGTTATTCCAGATTTAAAACTATTAAATAAGAATATAAATAAAAAAACAGTACTGGTTACTGGAGCAGGCGGATCTATAGGCTCTGAATTATGTCGTCAAATTGTACAGCTAAAACCAAAGAAACTTGTACTAATAGAATTAAACGAATTTGCCTTATATAAAATTAATAGTGAACTAAAATATTATAATAATACCTTAACAATAGTTCCACTGCTTGCTAACGTTCAAGACCAAGCAAAATTAGAGATGATTTTTGAAACATTTGATGTGAATACTGTATATCACTCAGCAGCATATAAACATGTTCCACTAGTTGAAGAAAATATATGTGAGGGTGTTAAAAATAATGTTTTTAGTACTTTAGCTGTGGCAAAAGCATCTATTTCAAAAGAAGTTTCAAATCTTGTACTTATATCTAGTGATAAAGCAGTAAGACCTACTAATATTATGGGTGCTTCAAAAAGACTTTCTGAGCTTTGTATGCAGGGAATATATAGTCAATATAAGAACAATAGAATTAATTTTTCAATTGTAAGATTCGGTAATGTACTAGAGTCCTCTGGGTCTGTTATTCCAAAATTTAAAAAGCAGATAAAAGAAGGAGGGCCAGTAACCTTAACTCATAAAGATGTAACAAGATATTTTATGACCGTTACTGAAGCAGCTCAACTAGTTATTCAGGCAGGGGCTATGGGAAAGAACTCTGAGGTATTTGTGCTTGATATGGGAGAAAGTGTAAAAATAATAGACTTGGTTCATAAGATGATTAATTTATCAGGTTTCACAGTTAAAGATAATAAAAATCTAATGGGCGATATTGAGATTGAAATTACAGGTCTTAGAGCAGGTGAAAAATTATATGAGGAACTTTTAATTGGAGATAATCCTGAGAAAACTAATCATCCCAAAATACAAAAAATAAGTGATCCTTATATACCATTTCATAAATTAGAGTTAGATCTATTAGATTTAAAAAAATTATTAGATGCCAATAAAGTAGATGAGGTAAAAAAATTATTAGACAAGTTAATAAAGTTATATAAATCTAATACTAAAATTGTAGATCATATTTATTCTGAGCAGTCATCAAATAATATTTAAAGTGTATAATTTAAATGATGAAAACTAAAATATTTATTTAAAGGACAAAAAGGTTATTAAATTGCTTATTTTAAACCATTTAATTGTAATGATAATTACTTTATAAGATTATTTAATTAAGAATAGTAATTATTTTATTTATGATTTTTAATTCTAACATAGAGAAATTTATTTTTTATAAATTTTCAGTAACATTATTTTCTCTAATACCGCTATTTCTTATTACAGGTCCTTTTTTGAGCGATCTTTCAGTCTCTATAATAACTATTTTATTCATAATTTATTGCTTTAAAGAAAAAAATTTTTCATTTTTTCAAAATAGGTACTTTTATTTTTTCCTACTATTTTGGCTGTATTTATTAGCTAATTCTCTTATTTTTAACTTTTCAACTGATAGTTTTGGCACTTCTTTAGTTTACATAAGGTACGGTATTTTTGTCATAGCAATAGTAAGTTTACTAGAATATGACGATAAATTTATAAAATATTTTTTTTACTGTATCCTAGTATGTTTTTCAGCCCTTATTTTTGACGGCTTCTATCAATACTTTAATGGCAAAAATCTCTTTGGATATATATCAAGTAGTCAATTCAGAATTTCAAGTTTTTTTCACGACGAGCTTATTTTAGGTGGGTATCTTAGTAGGCTATGGCCAATATTTTTTGGACTATCTATAATAATATTTAATCAAAAAAATAAATTTTTTTTATTTTTAATTTTAATTTTTATTTTATCAGAAGCTTTAATTTTCTTAAGTGGAGAAAGATCTTCATTTTTTTATATCAATTTATCGGCAATTTTTGTAATTATGTTTTCTCGTAAATTATTCAAATTAAGAATTTTTACTTTGTTATCTAGTATACTGTTACTGACAATTATTAGTTATTTCTATCCAATTGCAAAAGAGAGGATTATTGATCAAACTTTAGTAGGAATGAATTTAGCGGACAATAAAGACTTAGTTATCGATAGTAATAACGATCAATTTTATTTTTTCACAAAATCATACCATGAAATGTACATTTCTGCATATAAAATGTTTTTAGACAACAAGATAACAGGTGTGGGAGTCAAAAATTATAGGTATGAATGTAATGATCCAAAATATTTTGTAAACGGAAAAGCTGTTTGTTCTACTCATCCTCATAACACTTACATACAAATATTATCTGAGACAGGAATTATTGGCTTTCTTTTTTTATTAACTCCACTATTTATTTTTTTAAAATATTCGTTCAAACATTTTTTGCTTAGATTGAAAGGCAAAATTTATTTTAATGATTTTGAAATTTGTATTTTATCAGGTATAATAATATACTTATGGCCATTTGTACCGACGCTTAATATATTCAATAATTGGTTAAATATTTTAATGATTTTAAATTTACCATTTTTAATTTGGAGTAGAAAGTCAAATAAAATTAAATCTCACTAAATGGAGGATATTTAATGTCAGAATATCGTGATGACAAAATTGATCAAACTGATCAAATAGATCTAATTGAATTAATAATGACTATTTGGGATGGCAAGTACAAAGTAATTGGTATCTCTTTGATTTTTTTGCTTAGCATGATCGGTTATAATTATGTATCACCGCAAATAACTATAACAGCGACAACAGAAATTAAACCGATTAACTCTGTTGAAGCTAACAAATATAATTCATTAGATGCTGTTGGCTTTTTTACAATAACACCTGAATTGATTCTGGATCTTTACATTGAAAAACTTGAAGATCGATCTGTTTTTGAAAAATCAATCAAGAAATATCAACTATTAGACCAAAAAAAATATGAAACAGTGCAATCTTATGATTTGGCTGTGAGAGATCTTGCTTATGAAATTGAAATAAAGCCAGTAGATGACTCACATTGGGAAATAATTTTTGAATCTGATAACATGGAAAAATGGGAGTTGGCTCTAAAAAATATTCATGAATTAGCTAATGAGTCTGTAAGGCTAAGTCTTATAGAGCTCTTTAATAATGCGCTAGTTAAAGGGAAACAAAGAAGAGATTTTGAAATTGAAGATATTGCTATAAAAATTGAAAATGCAAAAACAGATTATTATCGTTCAACTAGTAGTAAACTTGCATTTCTTACTGAGCAGAAAGAAATTGCTATTGCATCAAATATTCCAACAAGCACATTTGAAGAAATGACTATTGGATTAAATATACCCAGCACTGAAGGATTAAATATTGCTCCAGCTCCAACATCAACAGCGGATAATACTTCAGCTCCATTACCAACAGCGGAAGATACTTTTATTTCTTATGTTATGAAAGATATTCCCTATTACTTTAGAGGATATGAGACTATCGCAAAAGAGATTGAACTTATTCAGTCTAGAGAAAATATAGAAGTCTTCATACCACAACTGATTTTACTTGAAAGTCGGATGAGGGAGTATGAGCAAGATAAACAATTTGTACGCGCTGAGAAAATACTTTCTTTATCACCTATTGTCGATCCTAAAAATTTTAAATCAGTATTATTTTTATATGATGGTACAATATTTGAGTTTAAAAGTAGATTTAGATTATTTTTATTATTAGCCGCATTGAGTGGTGCAGTAATTGGAATGGTATACGTAGTTCTCTCTGAAGCTATCAACAAACGTAGAGCACAGATGATTAGAGAGCAGTAATCTATATATAACTTTTCTCCCATACATTAACTCCTAATCTGTTTGCTTTAATTAGATAATGTTCGATCATTCGAAATGATGACTTTTTTTTTTAAAATATTAGATTGCTTGTTGGGATTAGGAGTTGGGTTTTTTATTTTTTAGAGTATAAGTAGAGTATGTGGAAAGTTAAAAACTCAAAAATTCATGGTCATGGAGTATTTGCTACTAAAGATATTAATAAAAATACTAAAATAATTCAATATATTGGAGAAAAAGTTACCAGAGCTGAAGGGAACAGGAGGTCTGAACTTAGAATTAAAAAATATTTGAATTCTAATAAAACTGGATCTGTATATATATTTGAATTAAATAGAAAATTTGATATTGATGGCTCACCAATTTACAACAAAGCTAGATATATAAATCATTCATGCAATCCTAATTGTGAAGTAGACATCATTAAAAACGAAATTTGGATATCATCAATAAAAAAAATAAAAAAAGGTGATGAATTATTTTATGACTATGGATATAGCTTTGATAAGGATGACTACAAAGATCATATTTGTAAGTGTGGAAGTAAAAATTGTATTGGATTTATTATATCTTCTGATGAATGGGAAAAATATTTAAAACACATCAAAAAAATTATTAAAAAAAAATAACTTAAAATTTTTTTATTTTTTTAAAGCTGTGTTTCATTTTTTTTTTATTTGCTATGTCAATTTGTTTCTGTCTTGTCATTGAATTTTTCTTTTGAATTTCTGATCTCTCTCCAAAACAATATGGACAACATACTCCTTTAATATATTTTTTAGACTTTGTATCTTTATTTGTTATTGGTCTTCGACAACCATAGCATTGTATATATTTGCCTTTCATAAGTGTCTTGTTTATAGTAACCCTTTCATCAAAAACAAAGCACTCACCCGTCCAAAAATTTTTGAGATTTTTATTTTTTTGATAGCTCAAATAATTAATGATACCACCCTGAAGTTGAAAAATTTTTTTATATCCATTCTTTTTCATATAGGCAGAAGCCTTCTCACATCTGATTCCTCCAGTGCAATACATCGCTATTTTTTTATCTTTTCTTAGTTTCATTTTTTCTAGTTGACTTGGAAATTCTCTAAAGCTATTTGTCCTAGGATTATTGGCATTTTTAAATTTTCCTATATCTATCTCAAATTGATTTCTTACATCTATTATTGTGGTTTCTTTATCTGTTATTATGCTATTCCAATCAGCTGGATTAATTAAATCAGTACTGGTTTTAGCAATATTTAAATGTCCCTTTCCTAGAGAAACTATCTCCTTTTTAAGTCTTATTTTGATCCTGTTAAATGGAAGAAAGGAGCTATGATTTACTTTAATATTTAATTTTCTTATTTTAAGTATTTTTCTAATAAGTGAAATTATATTATCTAAGTCTTTTTTTTTTCCTGAAATTGTTCCGTTAATACCT
>MDTD01194805.1_pt1 | contig 12810 bp, 12 predicted proteins | sample 811221 | NCBI WGS metagenome assembly MDTD01 (sample SAMN05326646, study PRJNA326480) | marine metagenome | isolation source: seawater | place: Pacific Ocean: South West | collected 2011 | reverse complement strand
TTTGATTTAGATGCAACATCAGTAATCATCGATAGTAGTGGAGATAGTGGAAATGGTGTAATTAGATTGGGTGGAAGTGGAGGTCCTAATTCACCAACATCAGATACTGCTGGTATCTACATGGATGGTGGTGGAGCATTTAATGTTGTTGGAGATGCAGACAATCTAATCAGATTAGATGGTGGTGATATGACTCTTAAATCTGAAGCGTTTGATTTAGTAAGTACAAATTTAGGTATCAATACTTCAAGAATATTCTTGGGTACGATTACATCAGACTCCGATACAAGTGGAGCTGGTGTGTTCATGGATAGTGGTGGACATTTTAGGGTGATTGGAGATGCTAATAATCAATTAATTGTAGATGGTGGTTCACTCACTATGAAGTCTGATACATTCACATTGACAGGTACAAACTTAGAATTATCAAATGATAAATTCAATATGGGAACACTTTCAAGTGCAACAGATGTTGGAGATACATCTACTGGTTTTCATGTTGATTCAAGTGGTAATGTACTGATTAAACAAGGTGGTGCGAATGCAGAATACCTACAATTCAATGGTGGTGGTATTGATATCAAGGCTGGTACTTTTGACTTGGCAACCACCACAATGATATTGGATAGTGGTACAAGTAGTGGTGTAATTAAATTAGGTTCAAGTGCGACAAACATTACAGAAACTGCCAATACAGGTGTCTATATAGATGGCACTGGTAAATTTAGAATTGGTACTGCAACAAGTGGTGATAATTATTTACATTTTGATGGTAGTGGTGTTGATATTAAGGCTGGTACATTTGATTTAGCAACATCAAAATTAATAATAGATAGTGGAACCAACAATGGTAAGATTGCGTTAGGTTCTACACCACCAACAAGTGCTACAAGTGGTACGGGTATATATATGGATGGTAATGGAACATTCTTGGCAGGTAGTTCAACAGGTAATAGAATTCAATACACAAGTGGTGGTGCAATAGTATTACAATCCAATACCTTTAATTTAGATGCTGGAACTATTATTATGGATAGTGCTACGAATAGTGGTAAGATTGCACTTGGTTCTTCACCAAACACAAGTGTTAGTGGTACAAATGCTGGAATCTACATGGATGGTACTGGTGATTTCTTGGCACGAGGAGATGGTGATAACTTTATAAAATTAGATGGAACGAACCTTACTGTTCAATCTGAAAGATTTGATTTAAATGCTGGTTCAGGTGCTTTAGTTCTTGAAAGTGGTACACCAAGTTTAACTTTAAATAATAGTAGTGCATTTCTACGAGTTGGTACGGTAACAAGTATTGATTCTGGTTCTACTAATCGTGGTGTTTACATGGAAGGTGATGGAGATGTTTTGATAAAAGCAACCACTACTGCAAATCAAGATTATTTAAAATTCACAAGTGATGGATTAGAACTACAAACTTCTACATTAAAATTCACCACCGATGGAAACATTGAATCACAAGATTTCTTGGTCGAGAGAAGTAGATTGTTTGGTGCTGGGGCAGATGGAGATGGAACTTGTACAACGGGTACAGGTGGTTCAGCTCAATGTGCTGGTCTTATAACAAATACTTCAAATAATAATTGGACATTACAATCTGATGTGTATGCACAAAATTTAACCGTCAATAGTGGTGTTAGATTAAATACGAATGGGTTTAGGTTGTTTGTACAAAAAACATTAGAGAACAACGGAACAATAAAAAATGATGGAAGTGGTGGTTCAGCACATTCAAAAACAGCACAAGCTGGTGGTATCGGTAATACACTTGTAAGTGGTTCTGCTGGAACAGTTGGTGGAGATGGTGGTGCTGGACAAGGAAGTGGTGGACAAGATGGTGGACATGGTGGAGCTGGTGGTGGCGGTGGTGGTATCGTTTTAATATTTTGTAGGACTTATGTAGGTACTGGAACAATCCAAGCATTAGGTGGTGCTGGAAGAGCAGGTCAAGATGGAAAACTTGTAGTTTAGGAGATAATTATGATTACTAAAAATAGATTTAGAAAAAAGGTAAAAGGATATGGTAAGATAATACCAAAGAGTATTAATCTTGATGGACAAAATCAACCTATCAAAACATATGAACAAATATCTATCGATAATGATGGTATAAAATTTAATAAACGATATGATATTAATATTGATTATGTACATGATGTTGAAATAGAACAACCAAGTTGGAAACATACAGGAAGATACAATTTTGCACTTGCTGGTGCTGCTGGTGGTAGAGGTGGAGCCGCTACAAACAATGCCGCTGTATCAAGAATTGAAGTGATGGACCCCCACTTATTAGTAATGATGAGAGATGTTATGGATAGTGCTGAAACTGCTGGTAGATTACATCCACAAGGACAAGCGACTGGTGGCGGAGGTGGCGGAGGTGGTTCAGCATCCGCTGGTGATACTGCCGCAGATGGTGATGATGGTGGACCTGGTATTGCTGTAAATAGATGTATTAGAAGTGTAAAACAAGGTGAAGGTGGTAATGGTGGTATAGGTGATACAGTTGGTGGTTCAGGCCCTACAATAAACCAATTTCCTGGTGGAGGAGGCGGCGGAGGAGCCGGCGGAGGTGGTGGTGTAGTAGTTATTTGTACCACTACAGCATCAGGTTCATTTTTATCAAGTAATGTTGATGTATCAGGTGGTAATGCAGGTTCTGGCGGTACACCATCGTTTTCAGGTGGTGGTGCTGGTGGTGCTGGTGATGCTGGTAAAGATGGTACAAAATTATGGATACAAGTATAAGGAGTTAAGAAATGGCGTTAACAGATGCAGGAGCATATTTACATACAACCGAAAGGATGCATATCGGTGCTGGTACAGACCCAAGTTCTATACAATTACAAGTAACTGGTCAAATAGCCTCTACCGATAATATAACTGCATATTATTCTTCAGATATCAAACTGAAAGATAATCTCAGACCAATAGAAAACGCTCTTTTCAAAGTAAATCAAATAAGTGGTTATGAATTTGATTGGAATAAACACTCACATGAAATTCAACAAGAAAAAGGACATGATGTTGGATTGGTTGCACAAGAAGTAGAAAAAGTATTACCTGAAGTTATACAGATTCGTGAAGATGGAATTAAAGCAATCGCCTATGATAAAGTTGTACCATTATTAGTTCAAAGTATAAAAGAATTATCTCAGAAAGTTGATAAACAAAATAAAGAGATAAAGAAATTAAAAGTTTTGGTAAGAAAAAATGGCATTAAGTAATGGATTTAATATAGTAGGTTTAGAGTTGATATCGAGTGGAAGTGGTTATGGTGCTTTTGCTACTATCACTTTATCGGCGAGAGATAAAGGACAAGGTTCTGGTTTTTCAGGTAGAGCTTTTACTAATGCTAGTGGCCAAATCAGAGGTGATAATTTAACTATCGATAGTGCTGGTGCCAATTATTCAAGTGGTAGTTGGAGTTATGTTCCTGTAGGAACTGCAATAAATACAGTTCTAAATAGTGGAGGAAATACTACTGCTTGGGGTGTTACAGGTACTACTAAATTTCATCTTAATAGTGGTACTTTTAGTCCCACAAATAAAACATTTGGTTTTTTTGATAGTGATGATAATTTTCAAGTATTAACATTTGATACATTTACAGCTGGTGGCCCATCTTTTGCTCAAGGTGTTAAAGGTTGGAGAAGATATGTAAATTCAGCTGCAACACCTACGATACCAAATGGAGCTTCAGTATTTAATGTTGAACGAGGTGGTACTGGTAAGGCGGGTTCATTTACAAGTATTGCACTTACAAATGCTGTAGGTACAGGTTCTATTATAATTCCAACGATTGGATTTAATAATGATATCTCTATTGATGATATTAGAACAGAAAAAGGTGAGGCACAAGGTAATAATGATATTCATGATTTATATCAAGCCTTTGGTGCTGTTGCAAGGGCTAGTAAACCTAATTTTGATTGGTATGCTGATGGGCCAGAATTTGGTAACGAGTTGGAAACACATCCAATTCGTTTCGATGAATTTTTTAGTTCTGTTTATGATGCCTATGGTGGTAGTGGATGTTTCTCTGTAGATACACCAATTACTTTACCTGATGGATTAACAGTTCCAATTGAAGATTTATTTGTAGGACAAGAGGTATTGGCGTTATCTTTACCAACCATGCCACTTGATTTTGATGATGAAGAAACTTGGAAAGAATGGGAAACAAATACTATTGATGGTGCACAACAAACCACTGCCACAGTAAAAGAAATTTATTTTGATTGGTACAAAGATTATTATATAATTAATGATAGAATCAAAACTACTTATGAACATCCTTTTTTTGTTAGAAGAGATGATTCACGATATTTATTTATAAGTACAGAAAATTTGAAAGAGGGTGATAGTTTTCTCACCGATACTTCAGGTAGTTTTGTATTTGAAGAAATAACAAAAATTGAAAAAGTTGAGGAAGAATTAGAAACCGTAAATATAAACTGCGAACCACATGATGTGTATTTTGCAGGAGGAGTGTTAGTACATAATGTCCACGATAAATAACGATTATGATGTTTATTATTCCACAGGTGGTGGAAGTTTAGTTGGTGGTGGTGCTGATGTTTGGGTGAATCATTGGATTGAAAATGTTGCACCTAAACTAAAAGTACCAGCAAAGTTATTAATCCATAGAAACAGACCAAAACAAGAATGGACTGAATCTCAACATAAAGATTTTCAGAAAAGAGTTGATAGAGGTGAAGCGGGTAATAACGGAAGAGTAGTTCACAAAAAATTAAAAGAAACATTCAAAGAAGTCGTAAAAGAAAAACCAAAACCACCAGTAGAAAAACCTGTAGAACAAACTGAACTAAAACATTATTGGCAAGGTGATGACCCATCAATGTTTCAAGCAACATTAAATAGTGCTCGTAGGATTCACATACTACATGGGTATTATCATCCAAGTAAATATATCATGGATAATAAGGATAAGATATATACAAATGCAGTTCATTGTGATGTAAGTAAAGCGTTGAAGGCCTCGTTTATGTTAAATTTAAAAACAAGTTATAACTTTGCTATGTCACCTGATTGGGAAAGTAGAATTGTAGATATTGCTAAAAAATCTTTTTGGATTGGTGTTGATAAACCTACTTTGGAAACACCAAAAAACGATGAAGTTTTACACATACCTAACTTTTATGAGTTCACAAGAAATTACGATGTAACTGATAATAATAAAGTTGGATTTGCATCACGATGTGAAACTCGAAAGTGTCCACATTTTATGGCAGGGATAGATAGTGAATTATTTACAGACCCTAAAGATGTACAATGGTGGAGAAGAAATATTGGAACTGATACTTCAAAGTGGAAAACATTTGCATTTAAGTATGAGAATTTAGAAAGGTTCTATTTAAGAGATTGGGGAATATCACATTCAGCACATATTGTTGAACCATTTGGATATAGTATATTTCAGGCAATCGATTTTGGTAAAGTTCCAATATTGGCAGGAGATTGGTTAACCGAATACAAATATCCATTTAGAGCATCTAATCCTGTAGAGTTTCACGAACAATATAGAAAGTTATGTGAGGTATCATTAGATGAAAGAAGAAACCTTTTGTATCCACTACGAGAATATTTAACTAATAGATTCGATAATAAAGAGGAATGGGTAGAAAAAATGGTAAAACTTTACAACGAGTAATATTTATAAGTGTATGAAATGTCTTAAATGTAAAAAAACTTGGATAAGAACTAAATGGTATGAATACATTTCATTCCTAACTAAATGTAAGGGATGTGGTAGTAGATGGATACTGAGGTATTAAAATGTCAACAGCAGCAAATCAAAATTTATCATTAGGAAAATTGAAAAGGGCCGTAGATGGAACTGATTCATATACTACCGCCAATACTTCTTTGGGTGCTCAGAACGATGGTTCAAGTCAAACAAAGATGTCAGATTTTTCTATATCATCAGTTGATTCTGTAACAGGATTTCAATATCTTTGGGAACAAACTACAGAAACTTACACATTAGGAGTCAGTAATGCTGGTTCTTTGTTTGCTAGTAAGATTGGTAATAGAAGTCAAAATTTTAATTGGAGTATCAATACAGGTGGTAGTGTAAGTAGTAATAACGGAACTTCTGCTGGTATTGCGGCATCTGCTATTTCAAATGCTAATACAGGTACTGGTGATGATAGTGATTTCTTTCCCGCTGGTACAAATAATATTTCTGCCACAGTAACTGGTAAAATGACTGAAGATGGACAATCAGATGGTTTTAATGACCATGCCACTAACTACAATACTGCTAGAACAAAAAATATTATAATCATTGATGCATATGGTAGTTCACCAAGTTGTTTGTTAATTGGTACACCAATTGAAATGGCAGATGGTACTACAAAACTTGTAGAAGATTTAGAAATCGGTGATGTTGTTTTATCTATGAATATGCCAGGTCAAATAGATGAGGATGAAGAAGATTGGAGAAGTTCAAGGTTTGTTGATGAGAAAACAGAAACATTCACACAACACACTGCTAGTGTTCAAGATATTAACTTTGATTTTGCATACAATTATTGGAACATCAATGATGGTGGTGAGTTAATTACAGGTGAACATGAAATGTTGTATAAACCAATGGGTGAAAATACTTGGATGTGGCAGTTAGTTCCTAACATGAAAGTAGGTGCTCATTTGATGGATAAGAATGGTAATGAAGTTGAGATTACTTCATTAGAAAATGTTATAGAAAATGATGAGGGGTTTGAAGTAGTACAAATAGATGTTGAACCATTAGATGTTTACTTTGGTAAAACATTTTTAGTACACAACAAGGGGAGTAATACAGACCCATTTTAAAATAGTTTTAAGGTTTTATGGAAAAATCAATATTAAATTACGATTATATAAAAGCGTTTATATGTGGTAACGAGGGAGAAGAAATTCCTTATCGTTGGTCTCATGGTGCCACTTGGATGAATCTTGGTGATGGGTTAATAATCTATACACTAATTAATTTCTTTAAATTAAAAACATTAGTTTGTTTAGGAAGTGGTGGTGGATTCATTCCAAGAATAATGAGTCAAGCCAGATATGATTTATCTCTTGAGGGTTATTATAAAGAAACCAAGATGGAAACAGGTGATAACGGAACCACCTATGTAGTGGATGCAATGAATGGAGTGAATGGTAAAACCGATTGGGAAGATAAAGATAGTGTACTTAGAAAACATTTCTATCCACAATTCATAAAAGATACTACGGAAAATGCATATTATAATTATTTTGTAAAACAAGATATTTGGTTTGATTTAATTCACATTGATGCAGACCACACTTTTGAGGGTGTGAAAAAAGATTTTGAATTATACTCAGAAAAACTAATGCCAGGTGGTATCATTACAATACATGATACGGATAAATCTTACATTGAGAATCGTACAGAAATAGATGGACAAGAGTGGGAAGATACATCAGGCCCAAGTAAATTTATAGAAACAATTGATAAAGATAAGTTTGAAGTTATTAATTTTTTTAATCATGGTATTAGAAAAGATTTTCCAAGTAGTACAGGTTTAACAATAGTGAGGAAGAAATGAACGATTATCAAAAGATAGTTGAATCAGATATACAAACATTTATAGATAATTACGATACAAGACCAGTTGATTTAGATACAAAAAATTATGAAAGAAATATTGTTTTTTTAGGTTGCTCTTTAACATTCGGATTGGGTGTAGATAACAAAGATACATATCCATCACGAATACAACAATTATCTAATGATAAGTGGAATTGTATAAATCTTGGAATATGTGGTGGTAGTATTGATATGGCATATCTCATTTTTAATAAAGTTAAAAATTTAAATATAGATGATATTGTAATTCAATGGCCAAGTTTTTATAGAAGAGCATATTTTGAGAATAAAAATTATAAACCATATCTTCCTACACAAACTTTAGATGATATGGAACTTAGTGATGATTTTGCAAATATATCAGATAATGGTTATTGTTTGATGAGAAATTTATCTAATTTACAAGTTATAAATTCTTTTAAAAGTGTATATAATTTATCACCAAATATAGGACATGATTATAAAGATTTATTTGAAAAGTATGATATAGAGAATATATTAGATTTTAATTTTTATCTTGATACAGAAGATAAATATAGAATAGAAGATGGACACCCTAATGAATTGTGGTATGAACAATATTCAGAATATTTATATAAGGAGTTGAAATGAATTTAGTTACTGTTTGTGGACACAACACAACAATGTTGTATCATATGTTAAAACACTACGAACCAATAGTGGATGAGTTTTATGTTATAGTTTATGCTAATCATAAAAATGATAGTATTATATCTGAAGCTAAAAAGATTTTACAGGAGTATGATTTACAACCATATAAAGTTGTTTATGAAAAACCATTTAATTGGCATAAGGTTACAGAATATTATAATGAAACCACATCTTTAAAACCAGATGAGTGGTGGATAATTGCTGATGATGATGAACTACAATTATACTCAAAACCAATAAAACAAATTGTACAAGAATGTGAAGAGAATGGTTGGGAATATGTTCGTGGTGGATTTATAGATAGGATTGGTGAGGATGGTAATTTTCCTAAAATTACAAAAAGTAGTAATGTGTGGGAAGAGATGCCAAATGCTGGATTCTTTAGATATCCACTAAGTAGAGCAGAGGCTAACAAAGTAACTTTATTAAAAGGTAAACATAATGTGGTATCAGGTCAACACTTTATACAATTTGATGATGGAACTACATCATGGAATGATTTACAATCATTATGTTATCCAATAGAAAAAAATTTTACACAAGTACACCATTTCAAATGGGATTATTCTGTGTTAGAAAGATTGAAAGAGGTTAGTACATCTGAATTAGTAGAATCTTTTTCAAGAGAATATCGAAAGATGTTACATGCAATAGAAAAGCTAGATTATAGATTTGATATCAATGATAGAAAATGGATGTTTGAAAGAGTAGATAGTCCTGATTATAGTACATATAGAAAATGGAAAATACTTACTAAAAAAATATTGAATATTTCGAATCTTTGATTATATTTATATATAGTTATAACAAATCAATTAAACTCATGAGGTTTTAAAATGGCAACAAAAAAAGATGATTCTCTGTTATTAGAAGAGAGAAAAGTAAAAGCACTTGAAAAAATTGCTAATGTTCTTGATGCACTTACTATTTGGTTTGAAGAAATCGAAAAGAACGAGTGGAGTGATAGAATGCAATGGTATTTAACAGAGTGGCATAAAAAATATATAGAAGAAAAAGAAGAAAAATAGATGAAACTTGGTGTAATCGTTCCATATAGAAAACGACCTACACACCTTCGTAAGTTTCAAGAATCTATAAAAGAATATCTGAAAGATTATGATTATGAATTAATCATAGTTGAACAGGCAGATGATTTACCATTTAATCGTGGTAAGTTGTTAAACATCGGTTTTAAACTCGCACTACGAAAACAATGTGATTATGTTGTTTTTCATGATGTAGATATGTTACCAGTTGATGTAGATTATTCTTTTTCAGAAGTACCTACTCATCTCGCAACAAACTTTACAAATGATGATAGAGAGATTTTCAAAACTTACTTTGGTGGTGTAACACTATTTCCAATTGAATTATTCAAACGAATAAATGGATACTCTAATGAATATTGGGGTTGGGGATTTGAAGATGATGATTTATTACTGAGATGTACTGAACAAAAAGTATTTACAGATTTTGAATTGTATGATGTATCAAAAGAATCCACTTCTGGTTTATATTTACATGGTGATGAAAGTTATATTGAATCTAAAAATAACATAAAGTTAAATCAAGATTTTACAATACATATAACTTTTAGGCCAGATGAAATCATACCTGAATATGATAGAGCATTCGATGAGTATTGTGTGTTTAGTATTCCTGGTTGGGATACCACGATATCTTATAATTCATTCAATCGTTATAAGTTTGAGTGTTGGGATATTGGAAAAGAGTGTCATCAAATTACATCAGATTATGATTATCCAAAGTTAACTCGAATCACAATAACTTACAGAAGTGGTGATAGATTGTTAACCATGTATCAAGATGGTGAAGAAATTGGACACAGAAGAATGACCCGAAGAATACTTGATACTGAAGAAGATAAGTTTTATATTGGTGTAGCATCTATTGAAAGAGAAGATGATAAAAAAAGTTTTCGTGGTTATGTAAGTGATTTTGCATATTGGGAAACTTGTTTAGAGAAAAACGAAGTACGAGAGATAAATGAAAATAGCGGTATGAGTTTTCTTTATGATAATAATCAATATGGTAGTTCTAATCGTTTAAAATTATATTATGATTTCAAACATTCAACATTTAATAATTCGTATGATTATGGTAAAGGTAGTGTTGTTGATTTAGTTCATCCAAGACATTATGGAAACATCTACAATTGTATACCTAAAAATCACAAGGAAATAGAAAAGAAGAGAGTAAGTATTCCTGTACGAAGAAAATCTACATTTGAAGTTTTACATCACGATAATGAGGGATATGGAGATGGTGGTTGGAAATATCAATCTACACGATTAAATCAAATACGATATTATGATAGGGTTCTCAATAATAGAACAAAATTACACAATGATGGATTATCTAACTTAAAGTATCAAACTAATTCAAGAAGTGCTGATGAAAATTATACAATTCTATCTGTAAACTTAGACCCATGATTCAACACAATCCACCTTTACCAAATACATATTGGATTGATATAGTTAGTGTTTGTAATTTAAAGTGTCCAATGTGTCCACAGGCATACGGAACAATGGGAAGAAACTCATTTATGTCTTTAGAATGTTTTAAAAGATTGGTTGATGAGGTTTCTAAAACAAAACCATTAATAAAACTTTATATGTCAGGTGAATCTATGTTACATCCAAATTTATTTGAAATGATAGAGTATGTAAATGAAGTTGGTTGTACATCAATGTTACATACAAATGGAACTTTATTAAATAAAGATAAATCAGTTAAATTAATAAATTCTTCATTGAATTATTTATCTTTTTCATTTGATGGTTCTAATTCTGAGGTGTATGAGAAGATGAGAACACCAGCAAAGTTTGATGATGTAAAATCTAAAATTTTAGAATACTTTAAATTAAAAAAAGATAAAGGCCCATACACAAGTGTTGAGATAATAAAGATGAAAGATACCGAAGAATCCATTGAGGATTTTATTTCTTTGTGGAAAGATAGTGGTGCTGATAGTATTGATGTGGTTAGATGTATGACTTGGTTGGGTGATGTAGAAGATAGAAGAGTAGAGATACCTGTAGTAGAAGATGATGAACCTTATTGTCCAAGGCCATTTCAATTCGGTCATATATTATCAGATGGTACAGCAGTTCCATGTTGTATGGATGTACGAGGACACTTACCACTTGGTAATGTAAATGAAAATACTTTTGAAGAAATATGGTATGGAAAAAAATATAAGGATTTGAGAGAAGAAATGTTGAATAAAAAAATATCAAAAAATTCTATCTGTTATGAGTGTAAAGACAGATATAGTGGTGATAGATACATAAAAAATCTCAAAACTTAATATTTATACTTATATAGGAGAAACTAATGAAATCAGTAATTTGGAAACAAAACAAAAGAATAAAAATGGTTGGTGTACCTGATTGTTTTTTACCGCAACAATTAATCAATATGGCGGATGGAACAAAAAAACCAATAGTTGAAATCAAAGAAGGTGATGCCGTAGAAGTTTTTGATGAGGCGGAATCAAAAGTAAAAGATGGTGTGGTACATGAAGTAAAAGCAGTAGTACATGATGATTGTTATGAATTGTACTTAGCAAACGATAAAATTTTATATCCTACTGGTAACCATCCTTTCTTAACTAAAGAAAAGGGTTGGGCAACAATTGATGGACATGACCCAAATCATGCTGGTGGTAGTAAAAAACTAGCTATCGGTGATGAGGTAATTCAGATGGGACAAACCAACATAGATGATTATATTGAAATTGTTAACATTGCACCATTAAATGGTGAACATGAATGTTACAATTTAGTTAATCAAGACTATGAAACCATTATAGCGGATGATATTGTAACACATAATACTTCTGCTGTTATTGGTGGTACTGAAAATCCAATTGAAATGATGGTAAGTCAAAAAGATGAAGATGGTAAGTGGGATGAAAAATCTATATATGTGATTGGTAGTGGTGATGTCATATTGGGTGCTAATCCAAAAACAAATGAACTTGAAGACACTACTATAGTATCATTAACTAAAGATAAAACTTCTGAGGGAGTTGTGTTGATGATAGTAACTGATAATGATGATACACTATTATACACATCTACTCACATAATACCATACTATCGTGATGATAATCTTATTGAAGATAATATGGGAACATTACAGATTGGTGATAAACTTATTTGTTTAAACTCAGATAAAACTGAAATAGAACAAGTGGCTGTAAAATCTATTGATGAAGCTAAAAAAATAGAAGAAGAAGTAGATGTAATCCATCCACATACAGAAAAAGGATATCATTTCGTTAATAATATTTTAGTCGAGGGTTAATGATTGTATTACATCGAGATAATGAAATTTATCAGATACCAACCGATTTAAATAAACAAAGTACTTTACTAAATAAATTTTATTATAAAAAATTTATAGATTTATTTGAATCAAAAAATATAAGTTATAAATTAATAGATTATGAAAATTACGATGGTGAATTT
>MDTD01016219.1_pt1 | contig 12811 bp, 13 predicted proteins | sample 811221 | NCBI WGS metagenome assembly MDTD01 (sample SAMN05326646, study PRJNA326480) | marine metagenome | isolation source: seawater | place: Pacific Ocean: South West | collected 2011 | reverse complement strand
TCTTTTCCCAAATTATATCATTACCACTTTTAGCAAACAGCATATAATAACCTACGGGTAATGTTTGGGTAATTATTTCTAGTCCTTCATTTGTTCTGCTATGACTTATCGTATGCTCCTTCCCTTCCATACTAAAAAGTTTCACGTGGCTTTCGCCGTAGTTAGGTAGTGTTACAATAATTTTATCAGTAGCAGGATTAGGATATACTTTTACTTGCACACCACCTACTGCTTGTACACTTGTATTAGGGTTAGTGCTTTTATCTTGTGTACGATAGCGCACAACAGTAGGTACAAAATTACCTGCAACTGTATTGCCCGATGTTTCAAGCACAGGCACATTATCTTCATTAGATAACCATTTATATTCGGTACGGGTGGAAGGAAAACCAAAAGAAATTGGAAAAGGCTGTGAAACTGAAAACGAATCCACCTGATTAATTTCTGATTTCACACGTATACAATTGTTATACGTTTTGTAGGGAGTAGTCAATTTACCCCAACCGTCTACTTTGTTTATGCGTGTCCCTCCTTGCTTATAACTTCCTAAGCCCGGTATAGCTACTGTAACTTTATAGCTTGAGCTATCTCTATCGGCATACTCTAAAGGAAATTTATATATCTCGTCTTTATCGGTATAAAAACCGCCTAGCGGGATATTGTTAAACTTAAAACCTATACCCTCTGCCGTAAAATTGCTAGTAGTATTTTTATAGAAATTATATACGTCAGATAATGCAAACTGACCAAAGCCAATATTATCGGCTATTAGTGTACCAAATGTATTGATAAAATAAAACGAGTATGGGGTTTGTGCTGAGCGTTTATACTCAAGTATCGCCTCATCGGTTTTGCTTAGGTTGGCAAAATTCCAGTTAAAGTTAGCCCCTGTATTGCTCACATTTATATTACTACCTATTGCTTGCACATTGGCATACCTAAAGGTATCGCCTGCGGCAGGCATATTGCTTTTGGTAATAGTTATTTGTGCCCATGTAGCTAGTGAGAGTATACTAAGAAATAATAAGGTAGATATTTTTTTCATTGTGATGGTTTTAGCAAAGTTATTGTGTTTTTTCAATTTACACTACAATAGACATTATTATCCATCAACTTGTTGCAAAAGGTTCATTTTCAAACATTAATGCTTGAAAACGAACCTTTTTAATTAATTATATATGCTAGCCTATTGCTTACGCATAACGTGGTCTGTCAGTTTCAATAGGTTTAGGCTCTACCCATTTACCTTCTGCCCTAAGTTGATTTTCTTTTGCTTTCTTTTTCCCTCTAAAAAATAAATACAGGTTCATAAATAGCATAATACCTAAGTAGATGGAGAATCCGCCAATCTTTTCGCTCAGCACCTCAAACACACCTTGTGTGGTATTAATTAATCCTTTTGATTTTAGAGTAAGTAGTGCGAAGCCTATATTAAGCAGATAAAAACCCACTTGAAACAGTTTGTTGGTTGATGTGGCAATTTCTTCCCTGCCTCTAAAAATATCTAGCATAAAAACCTTTCCGTTGCGAAACAACACGCGGGCAACATAATAGGTTAGCCCTATGGTTACGGGCAAATAAATACTGTAAGCGATAATAATGGGTGTTACGGTGTTCATGGCTTTATTGTTTTATGATGAATGATTATTTAGGTTTTGATACAAGTTTTTTAGCTGTTTGCTAAAGTGGGTGAAACTATACATATTGATATAGTGCATAATGCCTAAAAAAAGAATAAGGATGCCTAGGTGGCTGGCCACATCTTCTATTAGCTGGACAAGGTTTTCTATGTTATCCCAACTGCTTATTGAAAATGTGGCATAGCCCAAATTGAGCAGGTAATAGCCTGTGAGCAAAAACGTATTAAAGGCTTTTGCCATTTGTGCGTGCCCGTGAAAACTATCTACCAAAAAAGGCTCTCCGCTTTTATACAATGCCCTGCCCACATATACGGTTACGTAAAATATTATGGGCAGGTATACAAAGTATGCAGCGACGTTATAATTCATAATATTGTATTTTCAATAAAAATTGAAATTTTATGCTCTTAAAAAAGGGCGCATTGCCCTTTCTTCAAAATCACAGTACAAAGATAAATTAATTTTCAAACTTTCAAAATTTATTGAAATTAAATTTACACACTTTGGTGTATGGAAAATATGAATCTACTGTATTGATACTTTCATTTGACAAATCTTTAAGATTTGTCAAATGAAAGTATCTCTGCATGCCCAAATAATGACTGCCCCTCCCCGCCCTTCGACAGGTTATGGATGACAGACAAATCATTTTACATTGAGCAGTAAATATTTACCATTTCCAATTAGCACATTGGCGTATTTGCACATTATTCCCCTTCAACAAGCACGAGATGATGACAGCACAACCCCCATCTCACATCGTCAAAAATCAACAAATCTGTTAATCGCTAAATCAAAAATTAGCGTAGCGTAACAATACTCACCCCTGCCCCACCAAAGTCAACGTGTTCATCAACAATACTATCTACTACTTTTAGTTTCTTAAGGTTTTCGCGTAGCAGCTTGCGCAATATGCCATCTCCTTTACCATGAACTATACGCAAACGTTCAAAACCTGTTATTACGGCTTTATCTACAAAAGCAAAGGCATCATTAAGGGCTTCATCACCGCGCAAACCGCGCAAATCAATCTCAGGTTTAAAGTCCATTAACTCCCTAGTCATATCAATACCTTTTACGGTTTCTTGTATTTTCTTGGCTTCTTTCACACTTATCTTTTCCAGCTTAGCCAATTCAATATTGCTGCGCAGGTCGCCAAAAGCAACCACAGCTTTGTTACCTTTTGTGCTGATTAAATCGCCTACTACAAACTGCCCTTTAATGCGCACTTTGTTGCCTGCTTCAAAACCGTTTTGAGGTAATACGGTTACTTTTTCGGCTTGCACCTCTCGGTTTAGTTTTTCGCGGGTAACCTCAAGTGTTTTACGAGCCTTTTCGGTTTTCTCTTTATCGGCAGCGTTTTCTTTTATAGCCCTAATAGTCGTTTCTACAATTTGGTTAGATTGATTGATAATTTCCAAAGCCTCTTCTTTGGCTTGGCGTATCATATCTTTCTTTTTGGCCTCTATATCGCGTTTCAGCTGCTCGTAGTGGCTCATCAGTTTATCAACGTGTTCTTGCTTTTGCAGTAAGGTGCTTTGCAAGTCAATCACATCGTTGCGCTCTCGTTCCAACTGCACTATCAACTCGTCAACGTTTTTTTGCTTGCTACCTACCTTTTTGCGGGCTTTCTCAATCACACGTTTGTGCAGTCCAATTTTTTGGGCTACTTCAAACGCAAACGAACTACCCGGTTTACCTATCTCTAGCCTAAATAATGGTTTAAGGTTTTCTGTATCATAGGCCATACTGGCATTTACCATGCCTTGCGAGTTATTGGCCAACAATTTTAGGTTGCTAAAGTGGGTGGTGATAACGCCATAAGCCTTTTGGTGATTCAATTCTTCCATAATGGCTTCTGCCATAGGCCCTCCAAACTGCGGGTCGGTACCTGTACCCATCTCATCCACCAAAAACAAGGTTTTACGGTCGGCCGAATTGATAAAGTATTTAAGGTTGGTGAGGTGCGAGCTATACGTGCTTAGGTCGTTATCCAGCGATTGCTCATCACCAATATCGATAAATATTTTGGCAAACATACCTACTGCCGATTTTTCGTGCAGGGGGACGGGTACGCCACATTGTACCATGTATTGCAACAAGCCCAGTGTTTTAAGGGCTACTGATTTACCGCCCGCATTTGGCCCTGAAATCACCAAAATGCGTTGTTGTGGTGTCATCTCAATACTAAGGGGTACAACATCCAAACCTTGTGCTTTGTGGTTTAGCCACAACAAGGGGTGGTAGGCATCGCGCCACGTAAACGAGGTTTTATCGTGTACTTTGGGTGCAATAGCTTTTATGCTGTTGGCAAAACTTGCTTTGGCACGTATAAAATCAATAATACCAAGTTTTTGGTAGTAGGTAAGCAATACGGGCACTTCAGGCGTTATTTCGGCAGAAATTACTTTTAATATACGTTCAACCTCGCGTTTACGGTCAATTTGTAACTCGCGCAATTGGTTGTTCATTTCCAATATTTCGGTAGGCTCTATATAGTATACGTGCCCTGTGGCCGATTCATCGTGCACCAAACCTGCTATTTTGCGTTTGTGCTCGGCCAGTATGGGTATTACCAAACGGTTATCGCGTACCGATACATCGGTATCAGCCGCCCAGCCTTCGCTTTGTGCACGTTTAAAAATGCTGTTTACTTTGCGTTGCAATTCACGCTCTACCGATACAATTCCTGCTTCAATATCTAACAACTCGTGCGAGGCTGATGGTTTCATTTTCCCATCTTTATCCAGCACACGGTCAATTTTTCGGATTATACTATCGTCAAAACTAACATCTATAAACAATTGATGCAGTTGTGGGTATAGGTCTTTTTTTAAGCTGATAAATTTGGCTACCTGCCCAAAGGTGGTAAGCGATTGACGGATTTCGTGCAGTTGATGCTCTAACAAGAAAAATCCTTCTATACCCAAATGTTTAAAGTGCTTGGTAGCATCTATATAATTATCGGCGGGGAAGTTATTTTCTGTTTGCAGTATGCGTATAAACTCGTCGGTTTGTTCCAACCAGCGCACCACCAACTCGTGCGTGGTGGTAAACTTCATTTTATCTACAAAAGATGCGCCTAGCGAGCTAAGGCATTTTTCGCGTATTTTTTCTCTTATAGTATCGAAGCCTAATTTCTCTTCGATGTTACGGGGATAATTCATTTATGGATATGTGGTATTTTGGTATAAAGTAAAAGGACTTTAGTTTTTTGCTTTTACTTATTGTGTTAAATGATAATTATTTATTGCCAAATGATAAAGCTACTTCTCGGTAGGATTCTTTTTGCCAGCCAATAATTTTTCAAGGGTTTTATCAAGACGTGATTGTCGCGTTTCCTCGCGTTTGGCATCGCTTATCCAACGGGCGTATTCTTTACGGTTGGTATACGATAGATTATCGAAAAAGGTTTTGGCTTGTGTATTAGCGTTAAGTAATTTGGCTAATGGCTCGGGTATATCAACCACACGTTCTTCTGTATCGCGTTCTATTACAAAATGTACGCTATCGCCCACTTGTTTGCCTATTTTCTCTCGTATGGCTTTTAATACAGGCATTATATGGCAGCCTGTGCCCATATTGGCCAACGAGCCTTTATAGGGTTCGCCATCAATAGTAGCTTTTATGGGTATTATTCCTTTGCTTCCAAATACTTCTTTTACATCAAAAGGTACTTCAGCAAACACACCTCCGCCACCTGCGGAAATTAAAGGCGCATCAAATTCTAGTTTGTTGTTCATTTTCACTCACCCCTTATACAAGGGATATATATTTTACTTTTCGCTGCTTTTTCTAATCTTTATCAGAAAAAGACATTAATTGTTTTAATTAACTGCTTACGTTGGGGTGAGTTATAGGCGATTGCCTTACCAACCCAACAGGTAAGCAAAAATCAGGGGGGCTACTATGGTAGCGTCTGATTCTACTATAAATTTAGGGGTGTTAATATCTAACTTGCCCCAAGTTATTTTTTCGTTTGGTACTGCACCACTGTATGAACCGTAAGATGTTGTCGAGTCGCTAATTTGACAGAAATAACTCCAAAACGGCACATCGTGCCACTCCAAATCCTGATACATCATGGGCACAACACATATTGGAAAATCACCCGCTATACCTCCACCAATTTGGAAGAAACCAATACCTTTTCCGCCGCTATTGTGGCGATACCAGTCGGCCAACCAAACCATATATTCAATACCGCTTTTCATGGTACTGGCTTGTAGTTCGCCTTTAATGATATAGCTGGCAAAAATGTTGCCCATTGTGCTGTCTTCCCAACCCGGTACTACAATAGGTATATTTTTTTCGGCTGCGGCAAGCATCCAACTGTGTTCAACAGGTATTTCGTAATCCTCTTTCATCACACCGCTTAGTAGCAGTTTATACATATACTCGTGTGGGAAATAGCGTTCGCCTGCGGCTTCGGCATCTTTCCAAATTTTGTATATGTGTTTTTGTATACGGCGAAATGCTTCTTCTTCGGGAATGCAAGTATCGGTAACGCGGTTGTAGCCTTTTTCAAGCAAATCCCACTCATCTTGCGGGCTTAAATCACGATAATTGGGCACACGTTTGTAGTGTGTGTGTGCAACAAGGTTCATTATGTCTTCTTCAAGGTTAGCACCTGTGCAGCTTATTATGGCTATTTTATCCTGACGTATCATTTCGGCTAAAGAAATCCCCAACTCGGCAGTACTCATAGCACCTGCAAGGCTCACCAACATTTTACCACCTTCTAGCAAGTGAGTTTCGTAGCCTTTGGCAGCATCAACCAATGCTGCGGCGTTAAAATGACGGTAGTGGTGGGTAATAAACTGCGATATAGGTCCTTTAGTCATGATTATCTCTGTCTTAAAAAATTAGGGTGCAAATATATAGGTTTTAGGCTTATTTAGTCCAAAATCTACATGAGCAGCTTTATCAACGTGTAATAACTCTAAATTCACTATCTTGGTCTTTAAAGTATATAAACCCCATGATGTACCGCTTACTTGTGCTGCTATTTCTATTCTCGCCAACCCTAAATGCCCAAATACAGTTTTGGACTAAAGATGCAATTATTGAAACCCAGTTTGAGCCCGCCCTAAAAGCAATGGCAATAAAAACGGCTTACAATTATATAACTAATGAAAATGGGGCGGTGGACGATAGCACCCGCTATAACGAAATTACACAATACAATAACAATGGGCAAAAAACGGTGTACATGAAATATAAAACCGATTGGAATAAAAAAATACGCTATTACCAAACCCTAGATTCAATTTTTTATACTGATAAAGGTGTTTTTAGCACGTTTAAACGCTACACGCCTATACGTGATGGCAAAGAATATCAATGTACTTATCGCGCCACATCAACGCTAAATAAAAAGGGGCTTATTGAACGTATTGATTATTATGGTGGCTATATGGCTTCTGAATTAAGCAATTACGAGCTACGCACGTATGATAAAAAGAACCGTTTGCTAACTGTTGTAAAATATACCAAAGACGACAAGGAAGATTATAAATGGACATTTGAATACAACAAGAAAAACAGGATTACAAAAGTTACCACCGCCTCAACTTGGGGAGGAAACAATACCTATGCGCTTACCTATACCACAAAAGGTTTACTTAGTAGCTATACTGAGTTGTATGAGGGCAAAGAGCAAAAAAAAGACACTTTTACCTACGATGCAAAAAACCGTTTGACAAAGCGTGAGCAAAGCACAACCACAGGCCATTTTGAAACTATGGAGTATAGCTATGCCGATAAAAATAGTGTGCCCCACCAAAGCCACTTGCAATATCCGCGTGGGTATGGATCCAGCGACATAGCGCATGAATATTTAACCTATAAATTTGAGTTTTTTGAGTAAAAATACCTACTTCTCAATCACAATAAACATATAGTCGCCATCAGTGCTATGGTATTGACGGTGTATGTTTTCAAAAGCACCACTATCAATATCAGCTTTAAGTTTTTCTAAACCTGTTGCTACTTCTTCTTTTAGTGATAGCTGCGCAAACGATGAAATACCGCTGCGTAGTTGAGCATCAAAGTATAAGTTGGGATTGTTTTTACCTACAAACAAAAACTTATCCTGCAAATCGTCTTGCACAAAATACTTTTGAGTTGAAGCTATTTTAAATCCTGCACCTTCAACAGCACTAACTAGGGCACTGTATTTTGGTTCTTTTTTAGTGGATGCTTCTAACATTTTGGGGAAGTAATGCTTTAGCCAAAACTTCTCGGTCAAATCTGATAGGGCAGCAAAAATCACCATACGACTTTGTGGTTTCAGCACCCTGTACAACTCAACAAATCCTTTATCCATACTCTCCCAATGGTGTAGGGTAAGCGTGGCCAGTGCGCCATCAAAAAAAGCATCGCTAAAGGCTATATTTTCAGCAGTACCAATATGCCATTGCACGGCATTACTTTTGGCTTTTGCTTCGTCCAACATCACGTTTGATGGGTCTATACCGTGCAAATGCACACCCATATTAGCCAACGCTGCGGTATAATTACCTGTACCGCAACCAATATCTAAATACACGCCATCAGGCTGAGGTTTCAATAAATCATAAAGGGTTTGAGCGATTAAAGGGTCGGCAGTGCGGGTATTGTTGTATTGGTGTCCTATCGAGTTGTAAGCAGTCATAGTTGTTGCAATTATATCGGGTGCAAACTTACACAAGGGATCTTTAAGTTATTGTTTTTTATGTGTTATGACCTGGACTGCAAAAAGTCTATTGTTTAGATATGTGAGCTTTATGAAATAGGGGTTCAACCTGCGGCAAAAACAAACAAGCCTTTCAACTCAAATAGTTGAAAGGCTTGTTAATATTGTTAATCGAGTATTTTATACTGTTTGAAATATTGGTTGTGTCCAACTAGGTATATTACCTTGTGCATCTTCAACCAAACCGTCGCGCAAACGTATCACACGTTTAGCACGCAAGGCTATATCTTCTTCGTGGGTTACTATAATAATGGTGTTGCCTTGGTTATGCAAATCTTCAAACAACTGCATTATCTCTACCGAGGTTTTAGTATCTAAGTTTCCCGTAGGCTCATCGGCTAGTATTATACTAGGGTTGTTAATAAGTGCACGGGCTACGGCTACACGCTGGCGTTGTCCACCCGAAAGTTCGTTGGGTTTGTGCCCCATACGGTCGCCCAAGCCAACTGAGGTAAGTACTTTTGAGGCACGCTCTACTCTTTCTTCTTTTTTTGCACCGGCATATATTAGTGGCAAAGCCACATTTTCTAATGCCGAAAGGCGGGGCAATAGGTTGAAGGTTTGAAAAACAAAGCCAATTTCGCGGTTGCGAACATCGGCAAGGTTATTATCCTCCATATCACTTACATCTGTTCCATTTAGTATATACTTGCCCGCACTAGGGGTGTCTAAAGCACCTAAAATATTCATTAGGGTTGATTTTCCTGAACCCGAAGGCCCCATAAGTGCTACATACTCGCCTTTTTCAATGGTTAAAGAAACATCTTTAAGGGCAAAAAGCAACTCTGTGCCCATTTTGTAGTAGCGTTGTATGTGTTCTAAACGGATTAAATCACTCATGACGGTTTCTCTATTTGGAATTATTTTTTTTTGACTTAGCCTTTGCTAATTACTTTTGGTGCACGGAAATAGTCGCTGTCTTTTGCGGGCGCATTTAACAAGGCTTCTTCTTTACTAATTTGTCCTTTCACCTCATCGGTACGCAATACATTAGTATCATCGGTCATATATATCAAAGGTTCTACACCTTCGGTGTCCACCTCGCTTAGTTTTTCGCAAAAGCCCAATACTTTTTCTAAATCGGCTTTCATGGCTTCTTTGTCTTCGGGCTTCACTTCAAGCCTTGCCAAGTGTGCTAATTGAGCTACCAATTCATCATTTACCTGCATACTCGTTCAATTTACTTTCAATAATATGAAAAACATTTTGTTTCAACTCTGCTGCATCAGTGGGTTTTAGATGGGCAGTAGGAATAGCACGATGAACATACATTCTTAGCCTTCCGCCTCGTGCAGCTACGGGTCCATATTCGGGTACTTTAAGCCAATTATCGGCAAGAGTAACGGGCAATATGTATGCCCCTGTTGCAATGGCTGCTTTAAAAGCTCCGTCTTTAAATTTACCCAACTCGGGCACCCAAGTTCCTATTGTACCTTCGGGAAAAATTACCACATTGGTATGGTCTTCAAGCAATCTCTTATTCACTGCATTAAAGGCATTTGCCCCGTCGCGTGCATTTTTTCTATCAACCCCAATATCCATCGTTCTAAAAAAACGACCAAACACAGGAATTTTTGCCAATTCTGATTTGGCAACAAAAATAAGGTATCCGGGTAAACCACAGGTTAATGCAGGAATATCAATATATGATGCGTGATTGGCAACCACTACATACGTTTTGGTTTTATCAAAGGGAACTTCAAATTTCACCTGCAACCAATGCCCACTCATGATCATTAAAATCCACCCCCATATTTTGCGTCCAAAATGGGCAGCAGGGTACATTTTTTTGTGTGAAAGGGTGATAAGAAACCAAGGGTATAAAATAATAAAGCCTAAACCCAGCCACAAAAAAAACCACCAACCGTGTATACGTTGCAACCAATTGGGGTGTGGTAATAAGGGTGCTTTTTTTCTACCCATTCATCATGGTTTTAAGTTTTACTATCTGATACTTTAAGAAGTTTTCAAGGGGTTTTGCTGCTACCATTTTGATAAACATATTCATATCAGCAGCCAATACCGCGCCAACAATTGCATTATCCCCTGTTGCTTCTATATTCCATGTCAGTGTAAATGGAAAAGGCACTTTTTCGTAAGGTTCTAATACTATGCTGCTATTGGGTTGCACATCTTTTATTCTTAGCGATAAATCGGCTGTGCCTTTTATTGTAAACTTACAGCTATTGGTATCACTTTGCCAGTTTACTACCTGCTCTGGCATGAGCTGTTGGTGATTGTTACAGTCGGCTAAAAAGGCATACACCTCTTGCTGACTTTTATTGATGGTCTCTAGTCCTGATTCTATTATCGTCATGCGCGTTTATTGGCTATTACTGCTGCTATTAGTATTGAGAAAAACAGGCCAATAAGTACAAAAGGCCCTGTATACGATATTACCGAGCCCGAAAATGTAAATATTCCGCGAGTACGTTTTACTTTGTCTTCTATGGCTTTTGCAGTGTCTTCTGCCATTTGCTTTATTTTTGGCAAATCTTGACTGGTAACACGTACAGTATCTTGGTAATTTTTAATAAAGTGTTCTTTATACTCAGCTATTGTAGTGGCAGTGGTGTCTCTTTCTTGTACAAAAAATTGCTCACTCTCGGCTATTACCATTTCTTTTCCTTCAGGAAAAATATAATTGTAATATACTACTGAACCCACTGCGGTTATTACAGCAGCAAATGCTGAAATAATGATACTGTTAAACATGCAACGCCCAAAAGATATTGCATTATCATTACGCAATTTGTAATCGCGTAAACCCATATAAATACCAACGCCTAGCGTTAGTAAGTTTATCATTAACACATATATTTTTGTTGATGGATCAGCAAAAAAATCCAGTTTATTGCCTACAAGTGTTTCTATGTAAATAAACACCCCAACCAACGCGCCCCACATGTATATTCTTTTCATTCTGCAAATAAAAAAAGCCTTTGGCAAAAGTACATTACCAAAGGCATATAATAGTTATGCACCATAGGGTGATAACAATAAAAAAGTCTTTTAAATTTTAGAATTAATCTTCGCTGCTTTCACTTCCGTAGCTGCCACCTTCGCTATATTCACCTTGTGGGCGGTTAAACTCCTCAAAATCATATTCGGGCATCAATTCGCTTTTTACATGATCTACGGTTTCATTAAGGGCATCCATAAACTTGTTAAAATCTTCTTTGTATAAAAAGATTTTGTGTTTTACGTACATCCCGTTATCCTGCCGTTTTTTACTTTCGGTAATGGTGATGTAATAATCGTTTCCCCGCGTAGACTTAACATCAAAAAAATAGGTTCTCTTCCCTGCCCTTATTTTCTTAGAAAAAATCTCATCACGCTCGTTCTTGTTAAAATCCTCCATTTTATCCTCTCTTACGTTACGTTTTACCTTATCTACAGCAATTTTCTGTAAAAATATAGAGTACCTTACATCATTTGCAACTTTTTAGGCGTTTTTTTTTTGATGTACATATAATAAAGGCCTTTTAACTTTCGGCAATCACCTCAATATCTTCATCCATTTGCTTGTAATACAACTCGTTATACTTACCTGCTTGTGCCATAAGTGTTTTGTGCGTTCCAGCCTCTATAATCTCACCTTCATCAAGCACTATAATGTTTTGGGCATCCATAACTGATGATATACGGTGACTTATTATAACTGCCGTTTTTTCTTTCAATATCTCTCTAAAATTAGCCAAAATATTGGCTTCGGTTTTTGTATCAACGGCCGATAGGCAATCATCCAACAGCATTATTTCGGGCTGTTTTATAATGGCTCTTGCTATGGCTACACGCTGTTTTTGTCCACCCGATAGGGTAACTCCACGCTCGCCCACCATTGTTTCAAACTGTTTGGGAAACTCCATTATGTTTTCGTAAATATCCGCACGCTTGGCGGCTTCAACTACACTGTTGTATGAGTTTTCTCGGTTCCGAAGTCCAAAAGCAATATTCTCTTGTATATTATCACTAAATAAAAATACCTCTTGGGGCACATAGCCAATACTTTCTCTGTAATCTTCAAGGTTTATTTGGCTTATAGGTTGTCCGTCAATTAAAATTTCACCGTCTTGCACATCATACATACGCAACAGCAAAGCTGCAATGGTACTCTTTCCTGAACCTGTAGAACCTATTATCCCAAAGGTTTCTCCTTTTTCAATAGTTAGGTTCAAGTTTTTAAGCGCATACTCTTTAGCATTCTCATACTTAAAACTTACGTTTTTAAACTCAATTTTATGTTTAAAGCTAAAGGGTTGTTGGGTTAAATTTACAATTTCGGGTTTTGCTTCCAAAAACTCGTTGATACGTGTTTGTGATGCGGCAGCCCTTTGTACTAACGATGATATATAGCCTAGCGAAGCTACCGGCCATGTTAGCATATTAACGTAGATAACAAATGCAGCAATATCTCCATATTCCAGTTCGCCTG
>MDTD01046478.1_pt1 | contig 12813 bp, 15 predicted proteins | sample 811221 | NCBI WGS metagenome assembly MDTD01 (sample SAMN05326646, study PRJNA326480) | marine metagenome | isolation source: seawater | place: Pacific Ocean: South West | collected 2011 | reverse complement strand
TATTCGACATAAACAGAAAAAAAATGCTTTCATTAGAAGAATCTTTGAAAATTTTAAAAGAAACTAACGCTCTTTTAGAGGGGCATTTTATCTTATCGTCTGGATTACACAGCGCCCAATACGTTCAGTGTGCACAATTATTAAGCAAACCAGATAAAGCCAATCAAATATGTATTTCATTATCTGAGAAAATAAATAATGAAATTAAAGATTTTGATATAATTCTATCTCCAGCAATGGGAGGTGTTATCATAGGCTATGAGATAGGCAGGATACTAAAAAAAGAGACAATTTTTTCTGAGAGAGAAAATGGAAACTTTACATTAAGAAGAGGTTTTTTAATAAAAAAAAATCAAAAAGTTTTAATAGTAGAAGATGTTATTACCACAGGAAAATCTAGTTTAGAATGTTCTAAATTAGTTGAGGAATCTGGCGCTACTATAGCAGGTTATGCTTGTATTATTAATAGATCAAAAAGCCAATCGTTAACTAAACACAAGATAGTCTCTCAAATTGAATTAAATATTCCAACCTACAAACCAGAAAACTTACCGAAAAATTTGTTAAGTTTAAAAGCTGTTAAACCCGGAAGTAGAAATATTTAATGAATAAAATAAGACTTGGTGTGAATATTGACCACGTAGCAACTGTAAGAAATGCAAGAGGAGAAAATTATCCAAGCCCTTTAAGAGCAGCTTTATTAGCTCAAAAAAGCGGGGCAGACTCTATAACAATACATTTAAGAGAAGATAGACGTCACATAAATGAATCAGATCTAAATAATATTAAGTCTAAATTAAAAATCCCATTAAACCTAGAAATAGCTGCAACAAAAGAGATGCTTGGGATTGCTTTAAAAAGCAGACCTTCGTTCATTTGTATAGTTCCAGAAAAAAGACAAGAAATTACTACTGAAGGGGGACTTAATTTAAAATTTAGAAGAAATTTTATCAAAAAATTAATTAATAAATTGAAAAAAAATAATTCAAGAGTAAGTCTTTTTATAGAGCCTAACGCGAAAGATATAAAAGACTCGAAATATTTAAATGCAGATTGTGTGGAAATTCATACAGGTAAGCTTTGTAATTTAATCAACGCAAACAAGAATTACAGTGTGGAAATTAAAAAAATTAAAAAAGCAGTGCATTTAGGTAATAGCTTGGGCTTAGAGGTTCATGCAGGGCATGGGCTTACTTTTAAATCAGCAAAAATTCTCTCAAAAGTAAAAGGAATTAAAGAATTCAACATTGGACATTTTTTAATAGGAGAGTCAATTTTCTTTGGATTAGGGAAAACAATTAAAAAATTTAAAAAGATTGTAAGAAAATGAAAATATTTGGTATTGGCACTGATATCGTTGAAGTGAGCAGAATTAAAAAAAATATGAAGAATAGGTCAATAATAACTCGGTTATTCACAAAAGATGAGATTGTCAAATGCAATAAAACTAAAAAAAATTTTAATTGTTTTGCAAAAAGATTTGCCGCAAAAGAAGCTTTTTCGAAAGCTCTAGGCACAGGAATTTCCAAAGGAATTAAATTTAATGAAATAGCTATTTTAAATGAAAAAAATGGAAAACCTTTCATTAAATTAGTTGATAATACTAAAAAGATAGTCGAAAAAAAGATTAAGAAAAAAAAATATAAAATTTCACTATCTTTAACTGATGAAACGAATTACGCGGTAGCTTTTGTAACAATATCTGTATGACAAAAAATAAATTTATTAAAATAATTATTGATAACTTTAAAACTTTGATAGGAGCCCTTATAATCGCAATTTTTATAAGATCTCTAATTATTCAACCCTTTTATATACCCTCATCCTCTATGGAGCCTACATTATTAGTTGGTGACAGAATATTTGTTACTAAATATACATATGGATACAGTAAACATTCGTTTCCATTTAGTCCAAATTTTTCAAATAGTAGATATTTTGCAAAAATGCCTGACCGAGGAGACTTAGTAGTTTTTAAAACTCCTTTAGATAATAGAACAGATTATATTAAAAGATTAATTGGTCTGCCAGGTGATGAAATTCAATTCATTAAAGGAGATATATTTATTAATGGGATTTCAGTCAAAAGGGAAAATACTGACATTATTGTACCTATTAGATGTGGTACTTTTACAATGAAAACAAAAACATTTATAGAAACGCTTCCTAATGGAGTTAAACATTTAGCAACTTATAATGAGCTAGGTACATTACAAAATACAAAAAAATATAAAGTTCCCAAAGAGCACTTTTTCTTGATGGGAGACAACCGTGATTGCTCGAAAGATAGTAGGTTTCTAGAAGAAGTAGGGTATGTGAATATGCTTAACTTAGTTGGTAAAGCTAAAATTATTTTTTTTTCAAATGATACTATAAAAGGAAGTCTATTGAAATTATGGAATTTGCATAGATCTTTTAGATTTGAACGAACTTTTAAAGCATTATAATGAGCAAATCCTTAAAAGAGCTAGAGAACATTTTAAATTATAATTTTAAAGATAAATCACTTTTATATAGGGCATTAATACATAAAAGTTTTGATAATAAAATTAATAATGAAAAATTAGAATTTTTAGGTGATAGGGTTCTTGGTCTAATAATTGCAAGAGAGCTTCTAGAAAAATATCCTAACGAAAATGAAGGTATAATTGATAAAAAATTTGCAAATCTTGTTAACAAAAAAACTTGCATGAATATTGCGAAAAAAATCAATTTAAAAAAATTTATTTATTTAGGATCTTCGCATCAAAATTTAGAGAGGTCTGCGGATAAAATCTTAAGTGACTGTCTTGAGGCAATAATCGGATCGATATACTTAGATGGTAGTCTCAAATCTTCCGAAAAATTTATTTTAAAATTTTGGAAAACATTTATAGTTAACTCTGTAATTACCTTGATTGATTCAAAAACTAAACTTCAAGAATATAGTCTTAAAAAATTTAAAATTTTACCAAAATATACCTTTTTTAAGAAGACTGGTCCTCAACATAAACCTGTTTTTAAAACTGAAGTTGAAATTCCTGAGTCAAAAAAAGTTTTTGGATCAGGTTCTTCAAAAAAAAATGCCCAACAAAACGCTGCAGCAAAATTAATTAAAATTTTGAATTTATGAACTGGGAAGACGAATGTTATTTGTTATCAAAAAGAAAATTTAGAGAAAATGCTAATATAATTAATGTATTTTCTCAATCTAAAGGGAAAGTTTCTGGTTTAGTTTACGGAGGAAATTCAAGAAAAATTAGAAATTATTTACAGTTATCTAATAAATTATTTATCATTCACAATTCCAAGAATGAAAATAAAATTGGTTATTTTAAAACTGAATTGATAAAACCAATTTCCCCCCAATATTTTGACGATAAAGAAAGAACATCAGCTTTAATTTCTTTATGCTCTATTTTAAATGTTTTGTTACCTGAATCCCAGCCTAATAAAAATATATATAAATCTTTTGAGAAATTTCTTAACTCTATCAATTTAGAAAATTGGATAATTTTATATATCTTCTTTGAATTAAATTTAATTAAAGATTTAGGTTATGAGACAGATTTAAATAAATTTAAGACGACTAAAATGAATCTTTCAAATATTAAAAAATTAAAAATTGACTCTTTCTCATATGAAGTTCCTGAATTTTTGATTGAAAAAAAATCTCCAGATAAAATAAATAATAACCTAATTAAAAAATCACTTTATTTTACAAGAAATATTATACAAAATAGATTTTTTATACCAAATAATTTACCGTTTCCTAAAGCGAGAGTTATACTTGAAAATTATTTCAATTAGATAATTTTATTTTCTTTGCTATTTCAATTGCAAAATATGTAATAATTGCACAAGCGCCTGCTCTTTTAAATGAGGTAAGGCTTTCAATAATTGATTCTTCATTTAATTGATTATTCTTTATGGCATTTTTAATTAAGCTATACTCGCCAGATACTTGGTAGGCTAGAACAGGAATATTAAAATTTTTTTTTATTTTGTCTATAATATCTAAATATATCATTCCAGGTTTTACTATAATCATGTCTGCTCCTTCTTTAATATCAAGACCTACCTCTCTAAATGATTCATTAGAGTTTCTATAATCCATCTGGTAACTTCTTTTGTCTTTATTTCTTAATTTAGATTTACTTCCAACTGCTTCTCTAAATGGTCCGTAAAAGCTTGAAGCGTATTTAACAGCATAAGATAAAACATTCACATCGGTGAATCCGTTTTTGTCTAGAGCTTTTCTGATGACACCAACTCTTCCATCCATCATATCTGAAGGAGCAATAACATCGCAACCCATTTTAGCTTGTAACAAAGCTTGTTTAGTTAAGATTTTAATTGTTTCGTCATTATGTATTTTATTATTAATTAATATCCCATCATGTCCGTGTGATGTATAAGGATCCAAAGCTACGTCACACATCACTCCAATTTTTGGAAATCTTTTTTTTATTAAACGTAAACTTCTGCAAACAAGATTATTAGGATTTAAAGCTTCGGAACCTGTTGTATCTTTTTTCTTACTTTCTGTGCAAGGAAACAATGCTACCATCGGAATATTATAATATTTTACGTGTTTCAGAACCTTTGGTAATTTATCAACCGAATATCTATAAACACCAGGCATTGTTTTTATCGTTTCCTCAATATTTTTACCTTCTTTAATAAAAATAGGTAATATTAAGTCTTTACTAGACAAATTATTTTCTGACACGAGATCCCTTATCCATTTAGATTTTCTTAATCTTCTGAGCCTTGTTTTAGGAAAAGAGCCAATAATTTTCATGTAAAATCCTGATTTTTATAATGTAATGCGACAAATATATTATTATAATTTATTTTAGTGTAATTTAATTACTTAATATGAGCAATATAAAATTAAATAAGATATTTAAAACTGTATGTATTGCCTCAGATCATGCAGGCTTTGATTTGAAGGAAGAGATAAAAAATCATTTGATAAATAAAAATGTTTCAATTTTTGATATGGGCCCTTATGACGATAAGTCTGTAGACTACCCTGATTTTGCAAAAAAGCTGGGTAATAGAATCAAGTTTAAGAAAAGCGATGTGGGAATACTAGTTTGTGGCTCTGGAACAGGAATGGCTATAAGTGCTAATAAAATCAAAACAATTAGGGCAGCTGTATGTTATAATTTAAAGTCTACAAGATTGTCTAGGCAGCATAATAATGCTAATATAATTGCATTAGGCTCGAGATTAACAAATAAGAAACTATCCTTAAAATTAGTTGAGGCTTTTTTAAATACTAAATTTGAGGGAGGAAGACATTTAAGAAGGGTAAAAAAAATATAAATATGTCAATAGCTATAAAATTAAATAAATATTTAAACAGTTTTTTTAAGCTTAACTTAAAAGACGCTGACAGAGAATTATATAAATCAATCGAAGATGAATTTGCTAGGCAGCAAAACCATATTGAATTAATTGCTTCAGAAAATATAGTTTCTAAAGCTGTATTAGAGGCTCAAGGTTCTGTGTTAACAAATAAATATGCCGAAGGTTATCCAGGAAAAAGATATTATGGTGGATGCGAACATGTTGATCTTTCAGAAAATCTAGCAATAGAAAGAGCCAAAAAATTATTCGATTGTAAATATGCAAACGTTCAACCTCATTCAGGAGCTCAAGCCAATGGAGCAGTATATCTAGCTCTTATAAAACCAGGAGATACAATATTAGGTATGAGTTTAAATTCTGGTGGTCACTTAACACATGGTGCTAAGCCCGCACAATCAGGCAAATGGTTTAATGCAATACATTATGAAGTAGATAAAAACACAGGCTTAATTGATTATGATAGTGTAGAAAAATTAGCGATAGAAAATAAACCAAAAATTATAATAGCCGGTGGCAGCGCCTATTCTAGAATTATAAATTTTAAAAAATTTAGAGAAATATGTGATAAAGTTGGAGCATATTTTTTAGTCGACATGGCTCACTTTTCAGGTTTAGTAGCAGGTGGCGCTTATCCAAATCCAACTAAGTATGCAGATGTAGTTACATCTACAACTCATAAAGTTTTAAGAGGGCCAAGAGGTGGTATTATTTTAACAAACAATGAAGAATTGATAAAAAAATTTAATAGTGCAATATTTCCCGGTTTGCAGGGTGGACCTTTAATGCATGTTATAGCTGCTAAGGCAGTTTGTTTTAAAGAGGCTTTGTCAGATGACTTTAAAGAATATACAAAAAATGTAATAAATAATGCAAAAGTTCTATCTAACAGACTTACTGAAAAAGGTATAAAGATTTTTTCCGGTGGTACTGATACACACTTAATGTTATTAGATCTTAGATCTTTTGGAGTAACAGGTAAAGATGCACAAGCTTCTCTAGGAAGAGCTAATATCACATGTAATAAAAATGGAATTCCATTTGATACTGAGAGCCCAATGGTGACTTCAGGTATTCGACTAGGAACTCCTGCTTGCACAACAAGAGGTTTTGGGCCAGATGAATTTAAATTAGTGGGAGATCTGATTTTTAGAGTAATTGAGGGTTTAAGTAAAAATAAAACAGATAACTCTAAAATTGAAAAAGAAGTTCAAAAAGAAATAATTGATCTTTGTTCTTCTTTTCCTATATATAGTAAATAAATTATAATCATGCTTTGCCCGTTTTGTAGAGAAAAAGATACATCGGTGGTCGATTCAAGACCTTGCGAAGAGGGAACCGCTGTAAGAAGACGAAGATTATGTACATGTCATGGGGGAATGAGATTTACCACTTTTGAAAGAATACAATTTCAAGAGCTTTCTGTAATTAAGAGCAATAATAAAAGAGAGCCTTTTGACAGAGATAAAATTTCAAAATCTATAAGGATAGCTACAAGAAAAAGACCAATCGATACAGACGCTATAGACAATTTTGTATCAAAAATTATCATGAAAGTTGAAGGCCTTGGAGAAAGCGAAGTTCCTTCCTCTACAATTGGCAAGTTGATAATGGAAGGTTTACAATATCTGGATACGGTTGCCTATGTTCGGTATGCTTCTGTTTATAAAAATTTTAAAGAAGCTAAAGATTTTGAACAATTCGTTGGCAATTTAGATGAAAAAAAATCATAATTTTTTCTCAAAATTAGCATTAAATTTAGCTGAAAATCATTTAGGAAAAACAAAAACTAATCCATCGGTTGGCTGCATCGTTGTGAAAGATGATGCCGTAATCAGTTCAGGTGTTACATCATTAAATGGCAGACCCCATGCGGAGTTTAATGCTTTAAGCAAGAATTTAAATTTTAAAAATTCTATAATGTATGTAACATTAGAACCGTGTACTCACTACGGTTTAACACCACCATGCACTAAAATAATTAAAGAAAAAAAAATTAAGGATGTTTATTATTGCTTTGACGATCCGGATATTCGAACTTTTAAAAAAGCCAAAAAAGAATTAAAAAAAAATAGAATTTCATTAAATAAGGTTAATATTGGAAATAAAGATTTTTATAAAAGTTATTTTTTAAATAAAAAAAAATCACTACCTCTAGTTGATGCTAAATTAGCAGTTTCAAAAGATTATTTTTCAATAAGTAAAAGATCTAAATGGATTACAAATGAAAGATCTAGAAAAGTCGGTCATTTATTAAGATCTAGATATGATTGTATCATTTCCACCTCGACATCAATTAATAAAGATAACTCATTATTAAATTGTAGAATAAACGGTTTAAATAATAATAAACCAGATTTAATAATAATAGATAGAAATTTAAAGTTAAAAAAAAATCTTCGATTTATAAATATAGCTAATACAAGAAAAACATATATCTTTACTACAAGTAATGACAATAAAAAGATAAATTATTTTGAAAAGAAAATGATTAAAGTGATTACAATTAATAAGCTTGATAATAAAAAAGATTTTTCACTATTCCTAAAAAAAGTTTTTAAATTAGGTAATAGCAGAATTTTAATTGAAGCTGGAATGATTTTTTTTAAAAAATTAATAACATTAAAATTAATTGATAACCTATATATATTTCGATCTAATCTTAAACTAGGTAATTATGGTAGAAATAATATAAATTCTAATTTTATTAAAAAATTTAAATTAAAAAAAAGAATTGACGTCAATCTTGGGGGCGAAGATCTTTTTAAAGTAAAGATAAAATAATGTTTAATGGTATAATTTTTAATACAGGTAAAGTCAAAAGTATTAGAAAAAATAAAAATAGTTTATTTTTGGGAATTAAAACAAATATTCCATTTAAAAAAAAAGATTTAGGCTCTTCAATTAGTTGCGATGGTGTTTGTTTGACTTTATCAAATATTAAAGGAAAGATAATCTTTTTTTATTTATCAAAAGAAACAATCAATCGATCCAACTTTAAAAATATAAAGATTAATCAACAAATAAATTTAGAAAAATCTATAGTGTATGGTCAAAAAATATCTGGTCATTTCATTCAAGGCCATGTCGATACAACAGCAATTATTAAAAAGATAAATTTCATAGATAAATCTTGGGTTGTAAGATTAAAGCTTAACTCAAATACTTTTTCAAAGTTTTTAATTGAAAAAGCATCAATTTCTATTAATGGAGTTTCGTTAACTATTTCAAAAGTCTTTAAAAATAATTTTGAATTAAATATTATCCCACACACTTTAGAATTAACAAATTTAAAGAATCTTAAAGCTGATGATTTAGTTAATGTTGAGTTAGATATCTTTGGAAAATATATATACAAGTATAGTATTTAAAATGTCAAAAAATAAATTTTCTCTCATAACTGATATAATTAAAGACGCAAGAAAAGGAAAGATGTTCATCCTAGTTGATGACAAAAATAGAGAAAACGAAGGAGATCTTGTTGTACCAGGCTCAAAGTGTAATAATAAAATTATAAATTTTATGGCTAAACATGGAAGAGGATTAATTTGTTTAGGTCTAACTAAAAAACAAATAGATAGGTTAAAACTTCCTTTAATGTCACAAATTAACAAATCAAGAATGCAAACAGCATTTACTGTTTCCATTGAAGCAAAAAAAGGAATTTCAACTGGAATTTCCGCTTTTGATAGAGCCAAAACTATAAAAGTTGCAATAAATCCAAATTCCAAAAAAAAAGATTTAGTTTCACCTGGTCATGTTTTTCCTTTAGTGGCAAGAAACGGAGGTGTTTTAGAGAGAGCTGGTCACACTGAAGCCTCGATCGATATTTCAAAATTATCAAAATTAAATCCTAGTTCTGTAATTTGTGAGGTAATGAATGAAGATGGTAGAATGGCTAGATTAGATGATCTAATTAAATTTTCCAAGAAACATAAAATTAAAATTGCTTCTATAGCAGACCTTATTGCTTATAGATTAAAAAATGAAAAATTAATATACAAGTCTCAATCTAAAAATATTTTAATCAATAGAAAAATAAAATCACATCTTAGTGTTTATAAGAATAAGCTTAATCAAAATGAAAGTTTTGTTATCTCAAGGGGGAATTTTTCTAGAAAAAAATCGGTTCCAGTAAGAGTAATTTCAAAGAAAATCACAAGACTTAACCTATTAAAAAATAAAGATATTAAAAAAAATTTAAGAATTTTAACGAAATTTAAAAATTTCATTTTTGTAATTATCAATAATCAATATAATAAACTGAACAAGGATGCGAATATTACTCTAAGATATTATGGTATAGGTGCACAAATTATTAAAGAGTTTAAAATAAAAAATATGATACTACTATCAAGATCTAGAAAGAAAATAATTGGACTTGAGGGTTTTGATCTTAAAATCAAAAAGCAATTGATAATAAAATGAAAAAGATTCTTATTATTGAAGCTAATTATTATAAGGATATTACTAGTAGATTAGTAAATTCAACAAAAGCTATATTAAAAAAAAATAAGGTTAAAACTAGTTTAATAAGCGTTCCTGGTGTGTTCGAAACACCTTATACAATAAAAAAAAATATAAAAAAGTTTGACGCATTTATTGTTTTAGGATGTGTAATTAAAGGAAAAACTCCACATTTCGATTTAATTTGCCAATCTACATTTAATGCTATTTTACAACTTGTAATTACTCATAATAAGCCCATTGGTAACGGTATAATTACAGCATTAAACAGAAAACAAGCATATGAGAGAAGTGGTAAAATTAAATCAACCAAACAAAACAAGGGATCAGAAGCTGCTTTAGCAGTTTTGTCTATTTTAAAAAATGTACCAAAAAAAATTTAAAAATCCCTCACCAAGAATTAAAATAATTCAAAAAATCTATAATTCATTCATGAATCCTGGTACTGAAATCGAGTATCCAAAAAACCAATATAAAAAGTTTATTAAAGACGTAGTTTCAGGAACAATAGAAAGGACTGATTTAATCGAAGAAACTGTTAAACAGCATTTAAGTAAGGATATAGAATTAAAAAAAACAGATAACTTATTAAGAATAATACTATTCGCTGCTGTATTTGAACTTTTGTTTATACACAAAAATCCAAAAAAAGTGATTATAAGTGAATATTTACTTGCATCAGAATTTTTTTTAGAAAAAGTTCAAATTGGTTATTTAAACGCCATTTTAGATAAGATTTCTAAAGAGCTCAGAAAAGATGAGTAAATATGTTTATAAATATAAGAAGTTTAGCTTGCGTTTTTAATTCTTTTTTGGCATTTATCCGATTATTATAATGACAAATTATTTAGAATTACTTTACTTAGTTTCGTTTACAGGTGTTTTAGCAGTTGCTTATAGCTATCTCCTATCTGGTCAAATTATTTCATCTAGTCCAGGTAATACAAGAATGCAAGAAATAGCTGAAGCTATACAAGTAGGAGCAAAAGCTTATCTAAATAGGCAATATAAAACAATAGCAGTAGTTGGAATAATAGTTTTAGCTATTGTTACTTATTTTTTTAATTACTTAGTTGGTTTTGGTTATTTTATTGGAGCTTTTTTATCTGGTGTTGCAGGATATGTAGGGATGTTAATTTCTGTAAAAGCCAATGTTAGAACTGCTGAAGCTTCTAGACACAGTTTGCAATCAGGGTTAACGATAGCTTTTAAATCTGGCGCAATAACAGGATTATTAGTGGCAGGTTTAGCATTATTAGCTATAACTATTTATTATATAATCTTAATTAATTTTAACGTTGATAATAGAGAAATTATTAATGCATTAGTTGCTCTTGGTTTTGGCGCATCTTTGATATCAATCTTTGCTAGATTAGGTGGTGGAATTTTTACAAAGGGAGCTGACGTTGGAGCTGATTTAGTAGGAAAAGTAGAAGCTGGTATTCCTGAAGATGATCCTCGTAATCCTGCAGTTATTGCTGATAATGTTGGAGACAATGTTGGCGATTGTGCTGGTATGGCCGCTGATTTATTTGAAACTTATGCTGTAACCATAGTAGCTACAATGGTACTTGCTTCAATTTTTTCACCACAAGATTATAATTTAATGGTTTATCCATTAGCAATAGGAGGCGCTTGTATAGTCACATCGATAATAGGTACTTGGTTTGTAAAACTTGGTAAAAGTAAGAACATCATGGGAGCATTGTATAAAGGATTTATAGTGACAGCTATAACTTCTTTAATTGTGATGTATCCAGTAACTAATTCTATTGTTGGATTAAATAGCACGTATAATAACAATGCAGGAGCGATCTTTTCAGGTTTAGATTTGTATATATGTGGTATTGTTGGATTTGCTATTACTGGATTATTAATATGGGTTACAGAATATTATACAGGTACTAATTATAGACCAGTAAAAACTGTTGCTAAATCATCAACAACTGGACATGGAACAAACGTAATTCAAGGTCTTGCTATTTCAATGGAAGCAACAGCCATCCCGGCTCTTATAATTGTTGCTGGTATTTTATACACTAACAGTTTAGCGGGACTTTATGGTATTGCAATTGCGGTCACCGCAATGCTTGCTCTTACAGGAATGGTAGTTGCGCTTGATGCTTATGGTCCTGTAACAGATAATGCAGGCGGAATTGCAGAAATGTCTAAGCTTCCTAAAAATGTCAGAAAAACAACCGATGCATTAGATGCAGTGGGAAACACTACAAAAGCGGTAACAAAAGGTTATGCTATAGGCTCAGCAGGTTTAGGAGCTCTCGTTTTATTTGCGGCTTACACGGAAGATATTAATTATTTTTCAAAAGTTAAAGGTTCAGCATTAGAGGGTGTTAATGTAACATTTGATTTATCAAACCCATTTGTAGTTGCAGGTTTACTAATAGGCGGAATGCTTCCTTATTTATTTGGTTCAATGGGCATGCAAGCAGTTGGCAGGGCAGGTGGTGCTGTAGTAATTGAGGTTAGAAGACAATTCAAGAAAATTCCTGGAATAATGAAAGGAAAGAGAAAACCTGATTATGGTAGATTAGTTGATTTACTCACAAAGGCAGCAATTAAAGAAATGATAATTCCATCCTTGCTTCCAGTTCTTTCTCCAATAGTATTATATTTTGTAATTTTACAGATTGGTGGATTAGAAGCCGCTTTATCATCTTTAGGAGCAATGTTGCTTGGAGTTATTATTACAGGGTTGTTTGTAGCAATATCAATGACTGCAGGTGGTGGAGCATGGGATAATGCTAAAAAATATATTGAAGATGGAAATTATGGCGGTAAAGGTTCTGAGGCTCATAAATCTGCTGTAACTGGTGATACTGTAGGAGATCCTTACAAAGATACAGCTGGGCCTGCAGTTAACCCGATGATTAAAATTACTAATATAGTAGCTTTATTATTATTAGCTGTAATAGCTCACTAGATTTATTTTCTACTATTATACATTTTCTCTCTTACACTTTGTAAAAACTT
>MDTD01016406.1_pt1 | contig 12815 bp, 7 predicted proteins | sample 811221 | NCBI WGS metagenome assembly MDTD01 (sample SAMN05326646, study PRJNA326480) | marine metagenome | isolation source: seawater | place: Pacific Ocean: South West | collected 2011 | reverse complement strand
ATTCGGAATTGTTTGCCATGATGAAGTCGTCTCAGTGCATACCGTTTGTTTTTGGGTATCCGTATATTGTATGGAATCAACAATATTGGGTCGATGGGTTTTTCACGTCTTTTATGTATCGCCCCACCTGTGGAAACTGGATTTTCATCAAATCCTATCATTTCAGTGTCTATTATTATATAACCGGGTTCCTTTTGTTTCATAAATTATTTGAGAAAGGTTACCACGAACAGTTATTTAAGCAAGGATATATTGACGCACAACGCAAACACGGACGTTTTGTACGAATGGGTTTCATAGAAAAGAATCCATGATCTAGATTTGATGTTTCTTTTTTATAGAATGTTATATATAATGGCAAAAAGAAAGTCTTCGGTGAATTACAAACTCAATCTTAAGAAACTATGCAATCCTTCCATGTTGTATTTTGTCTTGTCTTTAGTGGCCTTGGTGGTGATGGGTATCCAAAACTTGAACGGGAGTGACGATACGTTTTGTTTAGGTCAGTACGAATGCAACTTGGGTAACAAAATGGTTGTGTTCCTTTTGAACGCGGTGTATATCCTATTTTGGACGTTTGTACTGGATTTAATGTGCAAGGCGGGTTATAGCGAAATTTCGTGGTTCATTGTGCTCATCCCCTTTATGCTGTTCTTCCTGTTTTTAGGGATTGTTATGTATAAGTCGGTATAATTTATTTACTGTATGTTAAGTGAGTAAATTATATTCTTTTGATTATATATAAGATTATTATGGCTCTGCAACCAAAATACCATGAAGAAGATGTCATAAAGCAACTGATAAAGATGTCGGTGAAAAAGAATAAAATGACTAACGAAAAAGCTAAGGAGATTCTTACGAGTGGATTGATAGGATCATTATTAACAACCCAGGATTACAAAACAAATATTATAACAAGGGAAATATTTGAATTATTACCATCTGATGTGATAAGTGAAAATTATTTAGAATCTATCACGTTTATGGGTGGTTCAAATTCAAATAACAATGAAGTCAAAAATGCCTATAATGAAAACAAAATTGAATCTTTAGAAAAAACGCCTGAAGAAGGTTCGTCATTGATGCAATCGTTAACCATTGGCAATGAACTAGGAACGGGCGCCGATGAAGAAAAGAATGCAAGAGATGAAAATAATGAAGAAGGAAATAATCAAGATTTGAATCCAGTTTTGGATTTGTTTGACACAAGAAGTAAGTTCAACGAATTAAGAGAATTAAAGAATATTTTTGCGAGGACAAATGAAGAAAATCTTTTTGCTCGATTGTCGGGTTTTATTCGTAAAGGAAATGGATTGTCTAAATACACATTTCTAGTTGCCTTTGTTTCTTTCTTAGAAACCATTTCTTTTTATTATAATGAAAACGTAGATGGATTTGCTTCTTCTACAATTATCTTTTTATTGTCAGCGGTTTTGATGCAATTTCAAAATGATAGTAAAGAACGAAAGAAAATCATGAAAAAAAGAGAACAACTTCAAATAGAAATAGAAAGTAAAGTGGATGAAATTGCTTCAACGTTTCAATTGTATCATGGAAGTTATCTTGAAAAACCAGAATCCTTTTCATCTAGAAGCAAAAGTGATCAACCAAGGAGAACTAATGCCTTCAATTTTCCAATTCCAACACTTGAGAGAGCAGTTACTGATAGTATTTTATCTAATAAAAACGTTCAAATCAAAATTAGCAAAGAAGAAGCAATACGTCGTTTGTTGGAATCCCAGGAACTAATAGATAATGGAATTGAACCTAGTACTGTTGTGGTTGTTCCTGAGAACTATGTTGAAAATAAAAATTTCTTATACCAAAAAATAAAGGATGTGGTTGATGCTTATAATGAATTGCGAGAAAAGTACAACGCCGCGATTGACCAATATGAAGAGCCGAATAGTATTTTAGATGATTTTATCAACGAGTATCCTGAATTAACCACAAATTTAAGTGAAAAAATGGGTGATTTGTTTACATTTATTGGACGTGCGACGATATCCATGAGTAAAATTGTTGGTAAATCAACTTTATTTTTATCAAAAGCATCTATTTATATTTCAATACAAATTCTACGTGCGATTCATATTGGTTTACGAGAAACGGGTATGTATCCTTATGTAATAGGTGGTACCTTTATATGGATAACAAGACAACAAATTTTATATCCGGTCATACAAAACGCAGTATTTCATTTTCTGAAAACGAATGTTGCAAACCGTATTATAGATGGGGTTCAATCGAAATTGGCGCAAGCCGCAACTGAGGTATTAAGAGAAATCAGTGTAGAAGCAGCCCAGACCGCGGCAACTGCGGCAGCACAGGCAGCGACAGAAGCTGCAACAGAAGCTGCAACAGGTGTTGTTCAACCATTGTTAATAGAAGCGGCCACTGAAGCGGCAACCGAAGCCGCCACCGGTGCTGCGACAGCAGTTGCAACTCAACTCATTGAGGATCAAGTTAAAAGCAAAGCGTCTGGAGCACTTGTGAATGCGTTAACAAATTTCGTTACAAATCCACAAGTATTTCAAACTCTAACAGATGGTGCAACAGGATTACTTCAACTTACATCTGGAGGAAGAGGTAATAGAACCCGAAAGATTAAAAGAAATAAAAATATGAACAAAAGATATTGTAAACGTACAAGAAGGAATAGGTAGATATATCAATATAAGAATTTATTAATACTCGTATATATTAATAAATTTAATGGCCGAAACATTAGAAGAAATCCATTTCAACATGATTGATGCGTATTTCAAAGAAAATTCATTGGTTCAGCACCACCTTCAATCCGTGGATCAGTTTTACGAACACGACCTCAAAAGCGTGCTCCAAGATTTGAATCCGCTCTCCTTTTCCATCTTGGACGAAACCACGAAAGAAGTGCAACACACCATGAATTTATACTTTGGGGGGAAACAGGGAGACAAAATCTACTACGGGAAGCCAACCTTATATGAAGGCGGGAAAACAAAGCTCCTCTACCCTAACGAGGCCCGTTTGCGAAACATTACCTATGGCGTACAAATCCAATGTGATATTGAACTGGAGTTCCTACATTATCCCATGCTGGGGAAATCCAAGGTCGGTTTAGACAAGGAACCCGAAAAGAAAAAGGGGTTGATTGAAAATTATGATTTGGGAGCGTTCCCTATTATGGTACAATCCAAATTGTGTACACTTCATTCCCTCCCGCGTCAATTGAAATACTCTTTGGGAGAATGCAAGCATGATTATGGGGGGTACTTCATCATTGACGGTAAAGAAAAGGCGCTCGTACCACAAGAAGTGTTCTCCGATAACATGATCTACATTCGCCCCGTGAAAGACAATATCCATGACTACAGTGTGGAAGTTCGCTCCATTTCTAGGGACGAAAGCAAGCCAAAGCGGAAATTCGCCATTCGGCGGGTGGCGAAAAAGGAGACCGAAAACGACATCATACCCAACGAATATCTAAGCGTGTTTATTCCAAATGTAAGAAAAGAAGTCCCCTTGTTTCTTTTATTTCGGGCACTTGGCTTCAACAGCGACAAGGAAATCATCAAGATCATTGTTGGGAATTTAGATGATTCGGAACGGTACATTGAATTACTTCGCTCAAGTGTGATCAACGCGGCGAACTTTTACGACCAACATAGCGCACTGCATTTCATCAAGGAACTCACGAAAGAAAAGACCATTGAAAACACGCATTTGATTTTATGTGATTATTTGCTCCCCCACATTGGCGTGACCAATTTCCACGCAAAGGCCCATTATCTTGGGTACATGGTGAAAGAACTCCTTAAAGTGATTCTAAAGGAAAAGCCCGTGACCGATCGTGATCACTTTAAATACAAACGGGTACAAACCAGCGGTAACCTCATGAAACAATTATTCAGCGAATACGCAAATATGATGTACAAACAGTTCTATAAAAACATTGAAATGGAATTTTATTTCAAGGGGAGCAAGTACAGCGAGAACGAGGAAGAAAAGGGACAAGAAGAGGAAGAAGGACAAGCCTATTATGGCCGATCCCAAGAAGCCTTTCAATCGCTCATCATGAACAATCACGAACTCTTTTTCAAGGAAAAGATCATCCACCGGGGCTTTCAACGCGGATTCAAGGGCAATTGGGGCGCGTTTTCGCACACGAAGAGTGAAGGTGTCATCCAGCCTTTGAATCGTTTGTCTTATTTGTCTGCTTTGTCTCATTTAAGAAAAATCAATCTCAACATTGATGCGAGTTCTAAAATCACGGGCCCCCATCACCTACATGGATCGCAATGGGGAGTCATTGATCCGGTAGACACCCCCGACGGCGGGAACGTTGGTTTACACAAGCACATGGCACTCATGTGTCATATTTCGCACGACATGGAAGAGACGCCCTTGATCCAATGGATATTAGAAAACATGAATGGTGATTTCTCACTTCAAGGAAGTCCCCTGCTTCTCAAAACCATGGTGTTAGAAGAAACCAGTGACGAAGATATCAAATACAATGCGAAAATATTCGTCAACTCCAAAATCGTAGCCACGACGAACCATCCCTATTTGTTTAAAAAACTCTTTGTATCTGCCCGCCGTAGTAATTTTATTCCCCCCTATGTCAGCATCTTATTTGATGTAAAAGACAACTACTTATTCATTCAAAGCGACGAAGGGCGATTGATGCGACCAGTGGTGTATTTTGAAGAAAACGGAACGCTCAACTATATGGACAAATTAAAAGACATCAAAGACAAAAAGGTCTCGTGGAAGGAGTATATCTATGGCACCGAAGACTATAACAAGAAGTGTGTGAAACTGGACATTATGGATAAAAAGAAACCCAAATCTATTTTGGAATTGTTAGATAAAAGCGAAGAAGAATCCACGTACATTTGCATGCATGCGAACGAAATCAATGAAAAAATAAAATACGAATACACGCATTGTGAGATTCATCCGTGCATGATGTTTGGTGTCATGGGGAGTCATGTGTTGTTTCCGGAACACAATCAGCTTCCGCGCGATTTGTTTTCATGTGGTCAATCGAAACAGGCGGCTTCTTTGTACCACAGTCAGTTTCAACACCGCATTGATACGATTGGACTGGTGTTGAATTACGGGGAAAAACCATTGGTGCGGTCGCGCATGTTGAATTACATCAACGAAGAACAACATCCGTATGGATTCAATGCCATTGTGGCCATCATGTGTTACAACGCGTATAATGTGGAAGACGCCATTTTAATCAACGAAGGTTCGCTCAAACGCGGGATGTTTCACACGACGTATTATAACATGTATGAAGCCTATGAAGAAAGCGATGAAACCACTCATAGTATTGTCAAAAACATCAACAATGAAATCAATTTGAAAACGAAGCCCGGTTATGACTACAGCAAGCTCAATGAACACGGGTTGATTCGCGAAAACACGCCCATGGATGACAAGAAAGTGGTCATCGGTCGCGTGACGTTTCCCGACTCGGATCCGGAGTTGCGGGGGGATACATCCGTGACACCCAAGAAAGGACAATTGGGGTTTGTAGACAAGAGTTACATCACGAATCAAAGCGAAGGCAGACGTATTGCGAAGATCAGAATTCGCGAACAACGGATTCCAAGTATGGGAGACAAATTCTGTTCTCGTTGCGGGCAGAAAGGGACGATTGGCACCATTGTACCTGAAGTCGACATGCCTTTTACGAAAAATGGAGTGCGTCCAGATCTCATCATCAACCCCCATGCGATTCCCAGCCGAATGACGATCGGACAGTTGGTGGAGTCAATCATGTGTAATTTGGGAATCAAATTGGGGTGCGCCATGGACTCAACGCCTTTTACGACCGACAAAAACAAGATTGATATGATTTCTAGCATGTTATCGCAAAACGGAATGCATAGTTCCGGCACCGAATATTTATACAACGGTATGAATGGGGAAATGATTGAGCATTCTATTTTTATGGGACCCACCTATTATTTGCGGTTGAAACACATGACCAAAGACAAAATCAATTATAGGTCTGCGGGGGCTCGCACGTTATTGACGCGCCAAACGAACCACGGCCGGGCAAACGATGGGGGCCTACGCATTGGGGAAATGGAACGCGACGGAGTCATTGCTCACGGATGTAGTGGGTTTATGCGCGACTCTATGATGCATCGCGGAGACAAATACAAGATGGCAGTGTGTAATCAAAGTGGTACTATGGCGGTCTATGATAAAGAACGCAATCACTACTTTAGCCCGGGTATAGATGGTCCCATGGAATACGAATACGAAGGCAAGAATGAACCCATTCGTTCAAAGATGGATACCAAACACGGAAAGGACTTTAGTGTGGTGGAAATCCCGTATTGCTTCAAGTTGCTCATGCACGAATTGTCGTCCATGAATGTGCAAATGCGCCTCATGACGGAGGCAAATATTCCCATGAAGAAAGCCCTCATTAAGACAACCTCTTCAAGACGCAAGGGCAACAATGAAAATACAAATGCAGAAATCGTGGACGTGACCAATGAAAAGAAGGAGGAAGTAGAAAAGAAAGAATATGCGTCACAAAAACGACTCATTGCGCCGGCGGATCTCGATTTATGGAAAGAAACCACATTGGAAGATGGGCGGGTATTATTCGTGTCGTACATTTTAGGAGACCAAGGGGTGCCAACCGATGTGTACATGGACCCCAATTCAAACGGGAAGAAACCCACCTTTTATCCGGATCATTGGAATAAAAATGATATTTTGAATGAGTTCAATGGCGAATTGAAAGAGAAAATGGTGGCGGAATCACTCAAAGTGAACCAAATAGAAAACAACTGGCAAAAGATCCTTGATAAATACAAGTACCGACAAGAATACGGATTGCCCTTGGATGTAGTATTGATGCCCGATGACTACAAGCCACCGGCAAATCAAGCATCCTTTGTGCCTGCTACCCCCACGCCAAATACACCTCAAGAATATCAATATACGAAAGAAGACATTGAAGACATACGAAAGCTAGAAGACGGTGAAGAACTAATTCAAATGTTGAAAGACGAATTGAATCCGGAACAAATCCAGTATTTATTTGGAAGGGAAGAGACAAAAGAAACAAAAGACAAGGAACCCGAGGAAAAGAAAGAGGATAATTCAGAGTCGTCTTCTTCAGCGTCGTCGTCTGAATCATCATCATCTAGCTCTAATGGTAGTACCAGCAGTTCCAATGAGAATTCAGAAAGCAATCTGGATGGTGGTGGAATGATTGTGGTCAAAAAAGTGTAATAAAATTGAATGAAATGAATATAAAAATAATCAGTCCATAATACATAATAGATGAGTTCACAAGTTGCCAATGTTTCGGATTTGTACACTTCCCGGAAAAACTTACTTCGCTATTTGAAAAACCAGGGCTACAACACGGAAGCATTTGAAAATGTCACCATGGCGGAAATTCAGGCCATGAATCCAACAAGTCCCAATGAGTTGCCCACGACCTTGGATTTTGAAGTGTTTCATGGCGAAGACGCAGAACGCAAATGTAGCGTGTTTTACTATTTGAAACAAAATCAATCCATCAAAACAACGCTAGAAAACAAGGTCATGAATTATTACGAAGAAAATGAAGATAAATCCAAGAATACGTTTATCTTCATCATGCAAGGTGTCATGAACGACACGCTCCAGAAAACCATCAAACAGTTGTGGAAAAAGTTTAGTGAATACGTGGTTGTATACGAAATCAAACATCTTCTGTTTAACATTTTGAAACATAGTTATGTACCAAAACATGAAAAGTTGTCTTTAGAGGAAAAAGAGGAATTATACAGGAGCAAGAATATCAAAGAAGATAGCCAAATGCCCGAAATCAGTGTGTTTGATCCCATGGCGAAAGTGATGTTATTGCGCCCTGGAGAGGTATGTAAAATCACGCGATACAACAAGATTGCGTTTGAAGATATCTATTACCGAATTTGTGTCATTTAAATTTAAATCTATATATAGTATAATTGATGGTAAAGATTACATACAACGGTGAAGATTATGAAGAACCCTCTTATAACGATTTGTATGACATTTTGAAAAGCGAAAGTGAGAGTCAAGATGTCATTGATGCCATGGAGTTATTGAACAATCAACTCAAGCGAAGCAACGCAAACAAAATGAGTCAAATGATTGCTTTGTTTGAACAAGAAAATCTATCCCTATCCGAAGTCAAAAAGAAAAATGATTTTAGAAACTCGCAAAACGAAAATACGAAAGCCACCTTTGTGGAGAGATATTTATTTTTGATCATTAAGATTTTATTTTTTGTGGTGTTCTTCTGTTTTTTCTTGTATACATTGAAAGATTCATTTGTGGACTCTGCAACCTTGCCACCAAATAAAAATAGTATATAAATATATAGATGAGTTTATTTGAAAGTACTACATTTGATATTTTAACTAGTTTTGATGAAAATGTGAACAATTATTTAAAGACTCTTGATAGTATAATTGATCCTGAGGATGTTAATTATAATGGGAACTTGCAAACTAGTATTACGACTTCTGATAATCGTTTAACAGAATTAACGGGTTATGTTGGCGACATAGATGACGCTTTTATTTCTAAACTCGACTCGGATCATACTGCCATGAAAGCTAAAATTAAGACTTATGATGATAAAAGAGAAGAGTTAAAAAACAATGTGATGATTCAGAAAACCATGCGGGCACGTAATTTTGAGAGCCAAAGAAAGCCCACATATATGCTTTTCTTATGTTGGGTGTTTATATTTTTATTGTTTGTTGGTGTCCTTTTATTGCAACTAGTGGAGATTGAGTTCAAGATCCCCTTTGTCTTCCACATTGTGTTTTTGATTGCCTTTTTAGTGGTTGGTTATTCAATTGTTAAAAACATTCAGGCCTTTATTCATAGTATTCAGCGTTAAGAAAGTTTGATGTAAAATTTATATGTTCTTATACTATAGTTGGCATGCTAAAGAGAATTTCTATATTGTATGGCGTATCTTTTTTGGCATTGATTTTGTTTATGGTATCTTTTATAAGTGATCAGTATGCTTTAGAAGAAGGATTCAAAATTGGCAAGGGACTTCGCAAGGCGGCAAAAAAGGCCAGGCGAGCTGTCAAGACCGTGAAGAAGGCAACAGGTGGTGGAGGAGGCGGAGGCGGCGGAGGAGGCGGAGGCGGCAGAGGAGGTGGTAGGAAAAAAGAGAAAAAGAGGGAAAAGAAAAAGAATAAAGGAGATGGCAAAAATGATGGCGACCATGAACATGAACAATATGAAACGCCTTTAGAAATGAAATCCTTTCGTTGCGAAGGGGTCAGTATCAATGATTCTGTATTGAAGTGCACGGATATAATTATTGACGATTGAAGAATAAAAAATAATGGGCTAATATAATAGAATTCATGCCAGAGTCAGCAAAGGTAAATCATTTGAATACTTTAAAAGGTACATATAATGGAGCAAAAACGAGTTATATCGCCGCCTTAAATAAATATAATAATGCTTTGAAACAATTGAATTTGAACAATAAAACCCCTAATGCTGATAATGGAATCACAGGTGGTGTGGTGACCACGAAAGACAAGGTCAAAATGGGAACCACTTCCGCCGTTGGCACAGATGAGTTAAATACTGTTGGCACTGACATTTTTTTTCAATCAAAGTTGACTCACACAGGTGCCACAGCAGGAGGAACGATATATAGCAATCAATTTGTACAAAGAAATTTAGATGAATTGACGAGTGATGTTGATTTATATGATACTGGCCCAAAAAAAATTGTAAGGGATGCTACCGGACTCACCGCAGTCATTTCAGATACAGATTGTGATATGACCATGTTCAATCGTTGTGATGGCTATGCGAAAATGACAAATAGGAACTATTATGGGTTGTCCAAGAACGATGATGGTTGTAGTTGCTATGTTTTTGATAATACCCTAAGCGAGGCAGACGATCAACTTGTTGATGTTTCGGCTACTGGATTAGCAGACATGCATTATTTAGGTATCATGTTTGATGGTGGTTTGTACTACTTAACAGAGAGCAATTATAGCGATAATTTCAATAATCTATATGAAGTGGATCCTGCGAAAACAAATTTGATACCATTTGATTCTGGTAGCAGTAATATTCAAGACACGACGCGAAACCCTTTCACTGGTTCTGGTCCGAATACAATGACTATTCATAGTTTAGGTACGGTTGATTGTTAGGCACAGGATAATATAATATTTTATTAATATAATAGAATATTATGTCAATATTTCAGCACGTGAAAACGAAGCAATGTTTGACAATGGGTGATGCGGGGCATAGTTTTAATACGAACAATAGAACCGAATTGACTTCGATTCGTTTTCAGGATTGCAATCATATTATGGGATATACAGATCCAGTGGACGATAAGAAATATTATTTGAAAAGCGAAGACGGAACATCATGTATTGTGCCGGATAAAACAAGTTTTGAACCTACCTCGTTGCAATCTGCTTATGAGATGATGGTAGATATCAATGAACAAGATATGGCTGTACAAAAAGAAGGATTTTATATAGGCCCTTCATCTGGATTGACACCTTCAAATCATACAATCAGAGACGATAATGAATATGGACAAGGACCAGTCATTAGCAATAATGCTCAATATCGTAGTGACTACAGAAGATGGTGTCCAAATCGTTTTATGAACAAGACGTATAACATTGGAGAATTTGAAATTAAAATAGGCCCTTCCCCTGGAAATACTGGTAAAAATGCTTATATACGAAGAAAGGGCACAAATAAAACATGGGACGAGAATCTTTCAATTGAAGTAGATACAACAGTAGATAAAGGGGGGTTCGGAAATAAAGTGCGAGATTTAGCCACCACGGAATATGGGTTGAACAATAACACACGCAACAGCAACGCAATATGGAAGGCGGCAAATGATTTAGGAAACCTAGGAACTATGGAAAATTGGAACGCTCTAAAACAGGCTTTTGTGACCCTTGATTTTGCGGCGGTGGATGGAGTACGTTCCTATAACATTGATGCGGTGATGGGGGAATGCAATGAAGACGGTCTTTTTCAAGTGTATAAGCAACAAGAGGCCCCGGATACACCCATTGAAGAAATAGATGTGCTGTTTATGTTCAGTGATAACAACAGTGCGCTAATTGATGGAACCAAAAATTTATGGAGTTATGCGATGGAATATCCGGGGGGACATATTCGGGAAAACATTGTAGGTGAACTCGGGTATGCGCCATATGTTATTCAAAGGTACGATTATTTACAAAAAGAAACAATAGGTAGTATAAATTGGTGTGTCAAACGCTGTCCGGCTTATATCATGTCCGGTGAATATTTCATTGGCAAAATGGATCGAGAGCTTCATTGTGGTCGCAGTGAAGAAACTCGTATCCCATATACCTTCAAAATCATTGTTGAGAATCGCGAAGACAACAACAATACCAAAAAAATGAGAATCATGCGAACCGATATTTGGAACAGCACCTGGGGAATACGAATCATTGTGAATTTTCCCATTGATCTTTCTATCTATCGCACCATGTTTGAATCTTCGCCGGAACCCAATGAAAAATATTCGTTTTTAAAGGGAGGACCATGTCATTATGACTATAATGTGGCGATGAACAGCGCCATGGCTACATCCGGATGTGTCGCAATTGGTCAACAAAGAAATGGATGTTGGCATTTATTGAAAAAAGATGTAAATGGCAAAACCATGGCTGAACACACGTGCGGACCTTACGTAAAGGGTTGGGAAATGGTCCCCAAAACAGTATACAATCAAAGTACGAAATATGCGTATTTGGGTTGCTACCACGATAGACCGACCCGGGCTCTCAATGCTTATCATGGAAGGCATGGGGTGAAAAATCAAAATGAAAGGGCTATCAATTGGTGTGCAAACAAGGCAAAACTACATGGTGATAAATACTATGGCGACAATTACTTCGGTCTTCAGAGTGCTTATGCTTCTAAGGGACCGACATGTTATAGCGGACACAGTCTCCACCGAGCTACAAAATATGGTAAAAAGGATTGTGGGTCACAAGGCAGTACTTGGGGTAACGCAATATATGCATTGTTTCCCAGTTCGGATCAAAAGCTAGAAACAAAGGGTTATTATACATTGTATGATATGGAGGAAACCATCAGTGAAAAACAACTGATCATGGAGCATGACATTACGATCACATGTAAGATTAAATACACGGTGGAAGCCATTAACAAAGACAACGTTATTGTTGGAAAGTCCATTTATTATTTGATTCATCACGATGATGGAAAAGTAAATAAACTCTTTTTTTCGCCCATGGAACCGGACTCTAAAAAGGACGAAAAATTAATTGTCAATATCACCCCCGGATATACACAAACCTACGACGATGAACAAGGGAGAGAGGATCAACATACAAAGAATTTTTCGGTGACCACGATTTCAACCAACGATGGGTACAAAGCGCTTGTCAACACGGATATTGTTCCGGACGGGGTGGCCTTGTCCAAAACAGCTCATACCAGACTTCGCACCATACCGCGAAACGATAGTATATTTCCGTTTCTATTTCTCTATCATTATCCAAAAGATCCCGATAAAACGCTCATTAATTTATCTAGTTTTTTGAATCCATTTAAAAAAATAAGGCAACTCGGCTCTGGTGGATTGATCTCACGTAATGAAAACGATGATAGTGAAAAAGATAGTTATATTTTCAAACTGGCGTCGCAAGAAGGATTTACGGAGCGCTTTACATTGGATCAAGGTGAAACGGGGCCGGTGTATAGCATGGGGAAAGTGGGCGATTGGCCTTGGGGGGCGT
>MDTD01033469.1_pt1 | contig 12817 bp, 11 predicted proteins | sample 811221 | NCBI WGS metagenome assembly MDTD01 (sample SAMN05326646, study PRJNA326480) | marine metagenome | isolation source: seawater | place: Pacific Ocean: South West | collected 2011 | reverse complement strand
TATGACGACGATTAAGCCCTCTGGGAATAAACGAAGTGTGATGATGTATCAGAACTTGAGGTTTAAAAGAACATCAGATAACGCGGTCTCTATTGAGGCAAAATTAGAATACGACTGCCGGTACAAAATGCATAGAATGCTTACCGCAACTGCCTATCCCGGTCCAAATCTAATCGGCGACAAGCTTAAATCTAAAAATCCAGGAAATAATTGGAATCCAACATTCAAAATAAGTCGATTCATGTTGAACGCCGTTTGCTCGGTCCCGAGTAGCGGAAAGTTAGAGATCAAGACCTACTGATTCTTTCCTGCTTATTCTTCTTCTGCTTGTCTCGCTTTTTTTCTTTCCACAGCCTAATATCACGCATACTCCACCAATATAAAAAAAGGACTCCGCCGAATGTAATTATTACTTCTATCAAAATTATTGGGAAAAAATCGTTCATATTTTACCTCTTTTCAAGAAATACTCTCGTACAACCATAAGCATAGCGCCTACAACCATAAGCCCGCCAGTTAATAAAATTGGAATGTCATAGCTCCTAAAATACTCTGCTAGAACACCTGTTAAAAAAGGACCAATGATGAGCGCTAGAGCGAAACCGAAAGTGAGCCTTGCCATTTCTTTTGATGCATTAGCTGGATTCAAACGTCCAGCTAAAGTCATAGTCAAACTTACAATGCCAAGATTACTCATACCAAAGAGCAATATTGAAATGAAAAATACCGCAAAATCCTTAAAAATTGCAGATAAGATAAGAGAAGCGGCGTGCATTGTTATTGCAGAAAATAATGCTAAAAACATTGAGAATTTCTTCTCTATAAAATCCCAGAAAAATAGGCTGGGTATACTCACGAGTCCGAAGAGGAGCCATGCTAAAAGGCTGTTTTCTTGAACAAAATCTCGTTCCACTGCTAACGCGATTGCAAAAGTCGCGCTCACCACAAATCCAAGCCCAGCAAAAAAATACATAACTAAAATACAGAAAAATTCAGTAGATAAAGTTCTGTCCTTGCTTTTACTATCGGTTAATACTTGTTTGTTACTAGGGATATCTTTGATAACGGGCCTATATAACCAGGCTGGGAAAAATAAGATTAATGAAAGTACTCCAAAGCCTAGCCAATGTTCATCCCATGAAAAATTATTTCGAGAAAAATAGATACTTGCTATTCCAGATAAGATGATACCGACCCCTATGCCAGAAAAATAGAAGCCTAGTTGTGGAGGGCTATTCGATTTGTCCTGCAACCATCGCATTATGAGACCTGCTCCGATTATTACACCAGCAGATCCGCTAAAACCGGCGACGAATCTTATGGCTGCCCAATATAAAAATGATGTAGTGGTAGCCATCAATACGGTCGATAAAATACTGCTTAGCAAGCCGAACAGCAAAAACCGCTCCTTCTGTTTTATTGTTACCAAAGTGAAAGAGACTACGACCCCAATGAGGTACCCGAGATAGTGGGATGATGTTAACCAACCTCCTGCGGCAACTCCTAAACCCGCCTCAGACTGCATGATCGGTAAAATTGGGGTAAAGCCGAAACGCGCAATGCCGAGAGTTATTGTGAGAATACAGACACTACTAAGAAAAATTTTCAACATTGTTACAAATATAATTCATATATACGTAGACCTTAAAATTTGTCAAAATTTAGCTATACATAACTTTTTTAATAATGATTAACCAGCTATACTCATCGGACCATTACCAATATCGCTTTATCCAAGTCAACCTTCATTATATATTTTTTTATTTAGGCACACCTAGCAGGGAACAGTAAATGAAAAAATCAGTAGCATTATCCGGTATAAACGCAGGAAACACGGCTATATGTTCCGTGGGAGAGCAGGCAGACGATTTGTTTTACAGAGGCTACAACATTGAAGATTTAGCAAGAGCCTGTTGCTTTGAAGAGGTTTATTTTTTGTTGTTAAACGGAAAACTACCAACAGAGAGGGAGTTAAATAATTTTTCTGATGAACTGTTTGAATTGAGAACGCTACCGCTAAGCCTGTTACATTCTCTTGAACAAATTCCCAAATCTGCCCATCCAATGAATGTCATGCAAATGATCGTGTCCTTTATGGGATGTATAGAAAATAAAGCGCATGTTTCTGCCAATGCGGAAGAAATAAGAAGACAATCACGCAAACTCATCTCAGTCCTCACACCGGCGTTACTGTATTGGTACCAATTCTCCCAAAAAAAAATCAAGATCTCTCTTAGCTCTACCCAAAAAAGAATTAGTAGCTACTTTTTAGATCTCCTTCATCAGGGCAACTATGACAAAAATTGGATTCGCCCGATGGAAACATCATTGATTCTCTATGCTGAACATGAATTTAATGCTTCCACTTTCGCTAGTAGAGTCATAGCCGGAACAAATTCAGATTTTTTTTCTTGTATTGCAGGTGCGATTGGAGCATTAAGAGGATCAAAACATGGTGGAGCAAATGAAGAAGCCTTAAAAATTCAAGAACACTATTTCGATAAGGATATTGCTACCAGCAGCATCAAAGATAAATTAACTAGAAAAGAAATAATAATCGGCTTCGGACACCCAGTTTACACAAAGAGGGACCCGCGCAATCAAATTGTTAAGAGCTTTGCGAAAGAGTTATCGGATAAAGAGATTAATTCGAATTTGTACGAAATTGCTGAAGCTATTGAATCCACGATGCTCCAAGAAAAAAACATGTTTGCAAATCTTGATTGGTACAGCGCTGTTTGTTTTTCGCACTTAAATGTTCCAGTAGAGCTTTTCACTCCAATATTTGTCATTGCACGAACAGCAGGTTGGAGTGCTCATATCATAGAACAAAATGAGGAGAAAAAAATAATTCGACCATCAGCTAATTATACTGGACCAAAACCAAAAAAGTTTATTCCATTAAAGGAGAGATGATTAAGTGAATTCAAAAAATACGTCACAGAGGGAATTTGATACACTTTTGAACGAAATAATAAATTACGTTGGCGAAGAAAAAAAATTTAGTGAGGAAAGCTTACAAACTGCTTCTTACTGTCTAATGGATTCAATTGGATGCGCAATACAAGCACTGGAATACCAGGCCTGCAAAAAAGTTCTAGGTCCTTTTTATGACGACGGCTGCGATAGTGGCGTAAGAATACCGGGAACATCATTTTCAGTAAATCCAATAGAAGGGGCATTCAACATAGCCACGATGATTCGTTGGTTGGATTTTAACGACACATGGTTAGCCAAAGAGTGGGGGCACCCATCAGATAATTTGGGCGCAATATTGTCGTTGATAGACTGGAAGTCGCAGCGAGAAATGAAAATTCCTGCGATATCAATATTAGATAATTTGATCAAAGCACACGAGATTCAAGGTGTAATCGCATTGGAAAACTCATTTAATGCAGTTGGTTTAGATCATGTGATTCTCGTAAAATTAGCCTCAACCGCTGTGGGAGGAAATATTTTAAATCTTTCCTTAGAACAACGATTGAACGCAATTTCCCATGTTTTCCTAGATGGCAATCCACTAAGAACATACAGGCATTTTCCAAATACTGGTTCTAGAAAATCTTGGGCAGCAGGTGATGCGGCGGCACGCTCTGTATTTCTAAATCTGTTATCTGCAAGAGGTGAGATGGGATATCCAACGGTCTTAACCGCCGAAAAATGGGGATTCTTTGATACCTTGTTTGAAGGAAAACAATTTACGGTAAACCAGCCTTTTTCTTCCTATGTAATTGATAATATACTCTTCAAAATCTCATTTCCTGCAGAATTTCATGCTCAAACCGCAGTTGAAGCTGCAATAATACTTCACAATAAATTGAAGGGGGATATTGAGAAAATAGAAAAAGTGACTATCCGTACTCATGAGTCGGCCATGCGAATAATTGACAAATCGGGCCCGCTTAACAATCCTGCTGACAGAGACCATTGCATACAATATATGGTTGCAATCGGACTAATCTATGGCAAGCTAGAAGCTAAGCACTATGAGGATTCTTTCGCTGAAGATCATCGGATAGATAAATTAAGAGAGAAGATTGTTTGTATTGAGGACAAAAGATTTTCTCGTGACTATCTTCTCCGTGGTAAGCGCTCGATTGCGAATGGCTTACAGGTTGATTTGACAGGAGGTACAAAATTACCTGAAGTGGTAGTAGAATACCCTTTGGGACACAGAAAAAGGCGTAACGAGGCCATTCCTATTTTAGTTAACAAATTCAGAACTAATATTAGTTTTTTGTATACCGAAGATGAAATTGACTTATTGGTTGATTTCTTCACCAATGTCGAAAATTTTCGAAAATACAAATCTAACTTTTTATTTGAAACATTATGGAAAAGGGGCTCTGCACCCAAAAATTAATTTGATACAGTCTCCATACGAAATACTAAATAACTATCACAGGCTTTCTATCTCAAGACCAGATGATTTTTGGAGAGAGCAAGCTAAATTAGTAAACTGGTTTGAGTTTCCCAGGAACATTTGTGATTATTCAAATCCTCCCTTTTGCTATTGGTTTACGGATGGAAAAATAAATCTTTGCTTTAATGCTGTTGATAGACACCTTACAAAACGAGGACAACAAAACGCGATAATTTTTAAGTCGAGTGAAACCAACAGTGAGGAAGTCTACACTTTCAATCAGCTACATAGCTGTGTACAGCAGTTCTCAAAACTTCTAGTGGCAAATGAAGTTAGGAAAAGCGACCGGGTAATTATTTACATGCCGATGATTCCGGAAGCAATTTTTGCTATGTTAGCGTGCGTAAGGATCGGAGCAATTCATTCCGTTGTTTTCGGCGGCTTTTCGGCGAATGCGCTTGCTCTTCGAATCAAAGATGCAGAACCAACTTTAATAATTACTTGCGATGCGGGCATGCGTAATGGTCGGATAATCAACTACAAGGAAATTGCCGACCATGCACAAATCCAAAACGAGAAAGAAAGAATTAAAACATTAGTTGTGAACAGGAAGTTGGTATCCTTTGAAGAAAAAGAGAACGATTTGATTGTTGAAAGAAACACCGTATCTGAACAATTTAACGATAAGCCTATTGAATGTGTTGAGCTGAAATCCACCGACCCCAGCTACATATTATACACATCCGGTACAACGGGTTCTCCAAAAGGCATTCAAAGAGATACCGGAGGATATGCTGTCGCCCTCGCCGCTTCAATGCGTCTCATCTACGGTTGTAGGCCCGGCGAAGTGTTTTTCTGCGCATCTGATATAGGATGGGTTGTTGGACATTCCTACTTAGTTTATGGACCTCTAATAAATGGTTGTTCAACTGTGCTTTATGAGGGACTGCCTACGCAACCTGATTCGAATATATGGTGGGATATTGTCGAAAACTATTCGGTTTCAGTCATGTTTACCTCGCCGACTGCGATCAGAATTTTAAAAAAAGAGAATTCCCATGATGATAAAAAAAGAAATACCAAATCTCTTAGATCACTATTTCTTGCCGGCGAGCCCCTAGATACTGGAACGAGTTCGTGGGTGAATGAAAAACTTCCATTAGTGACATTGATAGATAACTACTGGCAAACCGAAACCGGATGGCCAATATTATCTGCTCAACCTGGGATACAAAAAACGAAGATCAAACCCGGAAGCCCTAGTTTTCCGGTTTTTGGTTATGATCTAATATTTGCTGAGAATGACAAGCGTGCCACCACGAAAGAAAAAAAAGGTATGCTCTGTCTCAAGGCTCCTTTACCCCCTGGGTCTTTGCAAACCATTTGGAAAGACGATGGTAGATTTTTGGATACATACTTCTTTAAAGAGAAATCTAATTACTTTTATAAGACTTTCGATTTTGCAGAAATAGATGAAGAGGGGTATTACTATATGCTAGGCAGAACAGATGATGTGATCAACGTCGCTGGTCACAGAATCGGAACAAGAGAGATAGAGGAAGCCCTGCAACTTCACGAGCTCGTTGCCGAAACTGCTGTGATCGGTGTCCAAGATAATATTAAAGGCCAGGTGCCTTTAGCTTTTGTTGTAAAAAAAGAGAGTGAAGGTTTTAGCGAGCAAGATGACCATTTAGTAAAAGAGGAATTAGAGGCTTTAATAACTGAGGAATTGGGACGTTTTGCAAAGCCTAAGAAGATGTATTTCGTACCTAATCTTCCCAAAACTAGATCAGGAAAATTACTAAGAAGAGCAATCCAGGCAATAAGTGAGGGTAAAGACCCGGGTGACTTGACCACGATTGAGGACAAAAACGTCCTCGAACCAATAAAAAAAATACTGAATTCATAAATAACTCAAATGCTGAGTTAGTTTAGCAATGTTTTGAAGTCTCCGCTACCTGGCTTCTGATATAAACGGAGCCCGAATTCTGGAAGAATGGCAAAGAAATGTTCAAAGATATCACTTTGAATGTTTTCATAGTCTTTCCATTTCGTCGTAGTGGTAAAACAATATACTTCTAGCGGAATTCCTTCCGCTGAAGACTCCATCACTCTTACGATTCTAGTCATGTCATCGTGGACCAGCGGATGCTCGTGCAAATAAAGGTCAACATAAGCCCTGAAGGTGCCTAGGTTAGTAAGGGAACGTTGATTTAATCGATCTCTTGATAAACTACCGATGCGAAGATGAACCGCATCGTGGTACAGCTTAATGCTTTCTTCTCTTGATTCAAGGTAGGTTTTAATCTTTTCCGCACGCTTTAATCTTGATAGGTCATTCTCTGACAAAAACCTGACTGAGCTACTGTCGATCACCAGAACTTTCTTGATTCGTCTGCCTCCGGACTCAGCCATTCCTCGCCAATTTTTAAAACTCTCAGACATCAGTCTCCATGTCGGAACTGCGGTAATTGTTTTATCCCAGTTTTGCACTCTAACCGTATGCAAGGCAATCTCAGTTACTTCCCCGTCAGCTCCGACTTGTGGCATTTCAATCCAATCACCAACTCTTAGCATATCAGTAGCCGTTAATTGGATACCAGCTACAAATGATGTCAACGTATCTTTAAAAACTATTAGCAAAACTGCTGACATAGCACCAATACCTGACAGGAAAATCAACGGCGAGCGATCAATCAGCGTTGAAACAATTACAACGGTCCCTAATATTATTAATAGTATTTTCGAAAGCTGAACATAACTCTTTATCGCCTTGGGACGTTTCTCTTTACTTGCGTTTTGAATCTGTAAATTTTCAAAAATATCTAAAAGAGCAAGCGCCACGCGCAAAAGATAGAATAGAGTTACGGAAACGGCTATATTTTTTATTGTTGATGTAACATCTTCTGTTAGATGTGGGATTAAACCAATAGCGATCTGGATGATTAGTGAGGGAGTGATTAATGCCACTTTCCTCGTTAAATTTGCACGAAAAAGCGCTTTGCTCCATTCAGATTCTCCATGTTTGTACCAATTGGTGAAACTCTTGTGAACCAGCCAATTAGTTAACGGAAAAGAAAGATAGGCAGAAATTAATAATAGCGTACCCCCTACTGCCGTTTCAATAACGTGCACTGTATTAAAGTCTGAAACAGATAAAATATCCATTTTATGGGGCCTTCTTATTTAAATCGGTTAGACAAAAAACTTTCGATTACGATTTAATCCGCAAATAAAAGTATAATACGTTTATGAGTATTATAAAAAATTGTTGGGTTATGAATTTCCCTGTAATAGTGCTTACCGTCCTGTTTTTGCCCTTTCATAACACAGTTGCCAAAAATGAACCCGAAAAGAAAATCACTGTATCTAGTGGAAATACTAGCGTCATTAGACCTGGACAAAACGTTATTGCTGTTTATATCGACAGCATAACTAATTCATCTCCTGAAGATATTGCGTTGATAAATGTAACTTCCTCCTTGGCACAAAAAGTGGAAATTCACAGTATGCGAATTGTAGAAAATAGAATGAAAATGACGTTGGAAGAAAAAATTATCATTCCTGCTCTATCAAAAACTTCGCTCCGAAAAGGTAATCCAAACGGGTACCATTTAATGCTCCTGAATATATCTCCTGAAATAAAAAAAAGAACTATGCTTCCTTTGACTTTATCATTTTCAAACGGGCAAAATATATTATGTACTGTCACAGTAAAGAAACATTCTGACAATAAATAGAGACGTCACTAAGACTGATGAGAAAAAACTTTACAATAGGATTTTTAGTCGTAATTTTCCTCTTGGTATCTTTGGGATTAATTTATAAGCTTTTTTTGCCAGACATTTTAAAAGCTCATTTGACACGAACGGTTCAGGTCATTGTAAAGAGCAATGTAGAAATTGAAAGAGTAGGTTTTGGGTTAGATGGAAGTCTAAATGTTGAGAACATAAGAATAAAGAATCCCCCTAATTTTTCAAAAAATAATATCATTCAATTAGAAAAATTGTTTATAAAAATTAAACCAGCAACTTTGTTAAGTGATACCCTCTACATTGAGAATATAAATTTCAATAACGTCACGGTTTTAGTGGAGCTAAATCACAAGATCCAGGCGAATACTACAGAATTCGTCAAACAAATAAAGGCTGCAAAAAAAAACCATGATGAAAAAATCGCTAATGATAATGTTGATCAGAAAATAATCATAAAGAGAGTCTCTATTGAGGAACCAACATTGGTGGTAATTTCAAAAAAACTATCGATTAACAAGGAATATCAACTAGAAAATATCGAGATTACCAATATCGGCTCCAAAGAAAATGGCCTATATCCTGAAGAAATTGTGTCTGGATTGTTTGTCCGAATATCAGATGAGGCCAAGCGATATACCATGGGTTTAACGAAAAGGTTTAGATCTAAAATTAAGAAAAAAGGAGAAGAGTTAATAAAAAACATAAAAATAGAAGAGAAAAACCTGAACAACTTAAGAAATGATATCGAAAATAAATTGAAAGAATTTGGTGTTGAATAAAGGCGGAAACATAATTTTAAGAGCGTTACTGCTTTTTACTGCATTTGCCGAGGCATCAGAACACACGGTTGTTGCACAATTAAGCAAAGTTATTGATGGAGATACTGTTTACGTTGAAACAGAGGCAAATAATCGGCTAAAAATACGTCTTGCATTTATCGATGCGCCTGAACTTAACCAGCCTTTTGGAAAGGATGCAAAAGTATTCCTAAAAAAATTTGAGGGGAAGTATGTAAAAATCAAAGCTATAAGTAGAGATCGTTACAGTAGAAGTGTAGCAATTATTTTCTACAAAGGTGATGATATAAACCTCTTAATGATTAAAAATGGCTATGCATGGGCGTATAAAAAATATCTGAAAAACGCGTCTGTAACAACTAGAGACAAATATCTTCATGAAGAATCTGTAGCAAAAGAAAGTGGTTTAGGGCTATGGCGAGTAGACACTAATATTGCTCCATGGGATTGGAGAAAACAAATTAGGAGAGGATATAAACCAGAGTAACCGCCCTTATCGTAAAATAAATTTTTGGACTTGTCTAAACACATGGAAAAAGAGCTCTAAAAACACTCTATGGTGTCTATTGGGTTGTTCAATTGGTGATTTCGGGACAATTTTCTATTTCCAAATCAATAACCATTCCTACAGCTTGATTCAGATAATGAGTTTAGCAATCGTCAATGGGATGTTTACATCTATCGCCCTTGAGACTCTAATTCTCCTAAAGCAAATCCCTTTCAAAGTTGCTCTAGTAACCGCATTCAAAATGTCTTTCTTATCAATGTTCGCAATGGAATTATCGATGAATTTAGTGGATCTGATTGTTGTTGGTGAGGCCAAACTTACCATTATCTCTATACCTTTTATGCTGATTGCTGGCTTTCTGACCCCTCTTCCGTACAATTACTTTCGTTTGAAATTGTACGGCCGTGCATGTCATTAACGTGCTTATAACAAATCGATACCAAACTCGATACTAGGGAAGATAATTGAAACGTTCTCTGGACTCTCAGAGAAATTTAAAAGAGTTACTGCACGTTCCGTTGAAAAATTTTCAAACTGATCGATATAGTATTTTAATTCAAACTCCTGAGGTTCCCTATTTAATACATTTTGGTACAAGGATCGTATATATTCCTCATCAGACTGGTTTTCTCCGTACGTTTTCTTAAATTCTGGAGATAAAAGAAAATTTCTTGCTATGTTAATGAAGTTCAACCCGTCGTTTTCAATATTTCTAACATGGTATCCAACTTCGAATCCATCTGGTGTGCGATTAAAAGCAGCTTTGTATAATCGAAATACTGAACCAGATGATTCACCCTGATTGATATCTAAACCAATGATCCTAAACGGAGAGTCTAAATCTCCGACGTATATTCTTTCAACATTAAACAGCTTATCTACACCCTCAGCTCCGAAACTCTTGACCTGAAAACTTTGTTGACCGAGGAAGGTTATATCGAAATCGGAGGCTGTCCTTACCAAAATATCTACGCCGTCTCCCCCATAAATAAAATCATTGCCCTCTCCAGCCTCGAAAACATCATTCGCTCCAAATCCATAAAGGTTGTCATTACCCTTACCTCCTGCTAAGAAATTCGGTGCAGAATTACCGTGAATCAAATCATTACCAAAACCTCCAAATGCATTTTCAATAATCACATTATCAGCGATATAAATATTTTTAATTTCCACCAAGTTGGCATCATGCTCGGAATAACCTTTGACTCTTTTCCCAACATAGCTCCCGCTCGCAGAATTCAGCAACAATTCGATTGGTTCACTTCCGCTGTATATAATTTCATCAATCCCACCACTATCCCAAATTGTTTCAAAATATGTTGCAGAATCGTCAAAAAAATAAGATGTATCTCCGGAATTGAAGGAGCTATTCGTTCCATATAAATGTTGTATTGCCCTGATATCCTCGATCATCGGTGTAGTAGGATACGCGGTTAATCCGATAACTTCCGAGTTTAATGATAATGAGTAACTCATAATCGTATTATTAAGTAGATTATCACTAACAGCGAGTACACTAAAATTTCGTGCTGAGGTTTCAAAAGGATGTTTAAGTCCTAAGGCATGACCGATTTCGTGCACCAAAATCGAATACGAAAAAGACGTTTCATTGAACGATGATTCAGAAAAATTCCCAATAAATTTCCCATTAAGAATATCTTTTGTAGTTGTATTGAGCCATATGTCGCCCGCCGTGTCGTTATTTGCTGGAAAAAAAGCAAACGCCGAGGAATTATCAACCAACAAATCAACAGTATTGCTCAAACCAACGCGTATAGTACCTACCGATCCTTCCGTTTCTTTTATCTGACTAAAGTTAATATTTGCAACGTTCGACCATGTTTTAAAAGCACTTGAAATAGCTTTTGCTTGGGTAGGACTTACATGCATTTGGCCTTTAATCAACTCATTGAGGTTATTATTCAGTGTGTAATTTTCCGAAAAATTGGATTCAGGCCCCTCTAAAATGCTGTACGTGATGTTATTTAAGCCCCAGTGAAAACCATAGAGTAGAGCATTGTATGTCTCAGAAGTGAGTTGAGAAATCTCAGAATATTGCGTTTTTAGAGACGCACCTGTAAAGGACACTTTATTCATCAATTAGTACCTTTGAATAATAAAAAAATAAAACCCATAAGCGATTAATAACCATAAAAAGATCACAAAAAAGGCCCCTATAAAAATCGTAGGTTCTTTCTTATTTTTTTCTACAAATTGTAAAGCAAGAGCTCTACATCTATCAATTACCCTGACTGGTAACAATTTAACGGCAAAAAAAATAGCGGTCGCAACTATGAGCAAATCATCCAATAGTCCCAGAATTGGTATGAAATCCGGAATAAGATCTATTGGGCTTAGGGCATATGCGACGACGAGCCACAACAATATTGTTACAAAAAAAGGTGTTTCCGGATGTCTCCGGGCAAACCAAAGCGCTAGAGAATCTACCTTTATGATATTGACAAATTTTGAAGTGAGTTTTTTAAATTTTTCTCTCAACTCGGGCATTTAGACAACTTAACTAATTATCCATATCACTGAAAAACTTAACATATCGCGAAAATTAAAAAAAAATCGACCTGCTTAATCGTGGTATAGAAATTTTTTAGCAAGTCGCCGACAATCTATCCAGAACCCTTTTGTCCAAACGAGCCATTGGTTTACCTGCACAATCTAAACCCAGAAAAGCCTGAAAAAAATACAGGAGAGAAAATTTGTCCGAGGAAATAGTTAATACAATATCCGCTAAGCAGCCTCTAATGCCTGATCTAGATCATTAATTAAATCGTCTACATGTTCAATACCGATAGAAAGCCGTACCATATCCTCAGTTACACCTGCCAACTCTAACTCTTCCGGAGCGAGTTGCCGATGTGTCGTACTGGCCGGGTGACATGCAAGCGATTTGCAATCTCCAATGTTGACCAGTCTCGTGAACAGATTCAGAGCGTCCTGAAAAGAAGATCCAGCTGATCTACCTCCCTTCAATCCGAAGTTTAATATTCCACTTGCCTTTCCGGACATATAAGTATTCAGAAGGTTTTGATCAGGGTGATCATTCAATCCTGCGTAATTGACCCAGGCTACTTTTGAATGACTTTTCAAATAATCTGCTATTGCTAGCGAGTTGGAGCAAATTCTTTCCATTCTAAGCGACAGCGTTTCGATACCCTGAATAATCTGGAAAGCGTTAAACGGACTAATGGCCGCACCGGTATTTCTTAAAGGGACAACTCTGGCTCTTCCAATATAGGCCGCTGGTCCTAATGCTTCTGAATAAACAACTCCATGGTAACTAACATCGGGTTCATTCAATCGCTTAAAGCGACCTTTATGTTCGCCCCATGGAAATTTTCCTGAATCCACGATAATTCCCCCGAGAGTAGTTCCATGT
>MDTD01125716.1_pt1 | contig 12818 bp, 11 predicted proteins | sample 811221 | NCBI WGS metagenome assembly MDTD01 (sample SAMN05326646, study PRJNA326480) | marine metagenome | isolation source: seawater | place: Pacific Ocean: South West | collected 2011 | reverse complement strand
CATTACTAAAAGAGCTTAATCAATTAGAGCTTGGTTGGATAGAAATAGATTTTGACAACTTCGAAAATATAAAAGAATTAAAAGAATCGATTTCAATTCCAATTTGTAGTGGAGAAAATAATGTTTCATTTTTTCAATATTTTCACTTAATAAATTCAAAAACAGCTGAAATTATATCAGTTGATCCATCTTGGAATTCTGTTCAAGATATTTTGCAGATATCAAAGTATGCTAATTTTCACAATCAAGAAATAACACTACATAATCACTATTCAAATTTAAGTACACATATTGGTTTATCAATAAGTAAACTAATCGAAAACTTTTCATATTTAGAAGTAGATTATGATGATGTCTCATGGAAGGATGAATTGATACCATTACCAAATTTAGAAAATGGTAAATTTCAACATACTTCAGAATTACCAGGTTGGGGTTTTCAAATCAATTGGGATGTATTGAACGATAAGCTTGTTAAATCATCAAGTATTTCATTAGGTTAGTTTCAATCTTTTAAATCTTCAAACCAAATTAAATCGTCTTCATTGAGAGTCTTTTCAGCCTTTTTTCCAATTATTTTATTTATATTATATGGTTCTAATCCATCATTAGGTGCTGCAAATTTTACATCTTCATTCTTTATCACTTCACCAATTTGAATTGTTCTTTTTGCCCTTATTGAAGTTGCCATTTTCCTTAAAGGTTCATTCTCACTAGGATAAGTTTTCTTTATACCGTCTCCCATTGCTACTTGAGCTCTGGAAATATCTCTTACCATTTTTTTAAAACCGGTTGGTTCTAATGAAAATGCATTATCTGTACCTTTATTTGCACGATTAAGTGTGAAGTGCTTCTCAATGACCCTTGCTCCTAAAACATAAGAAACCAGTGCCATAGCAATGCCGTTATCATGAGAAGATAGTCCAATTACATTATTGTATCTTTCTCTATACGTCGAAATGACACTTAAATTGAGATCTTCCCAAGCAACTGGATAGCCTGCAGTACATTGAAGTAACACAATATTGTCCTTATATTCCTCCGTTGCTTCAACTACTCTGTCTACATCATCTATAGTTCCACCTCCTGTTGAAATAATTACAGGTTTATTAAATGAAGCTACATATTTAATAAGCGGAATGTGCTTAAGTCCCCCAGATGGAATTTTAAACAAAGGTACGTCTAAACCTTCTAAAAAATTTGCACTTGCAATATCGAAAGCCGTGGAAAATAAAATAATTTCTAATTCTTTAGAATATTCGAGAAGTTCTTTCCACTGGTCTTTATCAAAATCTAAAAACTCTCGATGTTTACCGTATGTTTTTTCAAAACTATTTGGATGGTTATATGGCTCATCAAAGAGCTCTTTTGTATAAAAAGTTTTATTGTCTCTTTTTTGAAGCTTTACTGCAGATGCTCCAGCTTCTTTTGAAGCTAGGATAAGTTTTTTACAATGTTCAACATCACCCTGATGATTTGATCCTACTTCTGAAATAAAAAAAGGGAGTGAATCATCATTGATTAAAAAGTTTTCAATTTTAATTTGGTGCATTATTGTCCTTCTTTATAATCTTTATTTCTAATAACTATGATAGTGAGTTCAATTAATACAAATTAGATTATGATTAAATTTCAGCATATAATTTAACACGGTAATAAATGTTTTCATGTGTTATTAACTTCGAATATGTAAAATTAGATATATATGATTGAGAAATCAATTACTTACCAAGAAATTAACAAAAATAGTAGCGAAAAGCTAAATATAGAAAATTTTTTATGGAGAATTCGTAATGATCCATTATCAAGAAAATATTCAATAAATACCTCTTATATACCTTATCAAAATCATAAAAAATGGTTTATTGAAAGGCTCAATTCAAATAAATCTATTATATATGTGTGCAAAATAGAAGATGTAAAAATAGGTATAGTAAGGTTTGAAAATATTGAAATAAACATCTTTGAGGTGAGCGTTATTTTATCACCAGATTATCGCAAACATAGAATTTCTCAAAAACTTCTTTTTGGAGCGATAAATGAATTTTATAAGAAAAATAAAGAAGTTAAATTACTTGCCAAAATTCACAAAGATAATATTTCAAGTTTAAAAATCTTCAAAAAACTTGGATTTACAATTACTGAAAACGATAAATTGATTAAAGATTTTGATAGTTATGTTTTGGAATTCAACAAACTAGTTAATTCCAAAGCTTTGCCTGCTGATAACACCAATAATAGTCAAAAAACTGTAGGAATTATGCAACCTACATTTTTACCTTGGCTTGGATATTTTGCTTTAATGGAACAAGTTGATTATTTTGTTTTGCTAGATGATGTTCAGCTATCAAAGCAGAGTTGGCAAGTTAGAAACAGAATCAAAATGAACAATGACAACAAACTATGGTTATCATTGCCAATAAAGAAAAATAGACTACATACAAATATCAATGAAGTTGAAATAAGTGATGACCAACGTTTAATTAATAAAATATTAAATTCCTTTAAACATCATTATTCAAAAAATGAGTATTTTCTCGAAGCTTTTGATTTGCTTGAAAAGAACATTAATTACAAATACTTAAGTGATATAACTTCTGAAATTATTTTAGATACAAAATTTTGTACTGGTATAAACACAGCTGTATATAAAAGTTCAGAACTTAACTTTAATAGTTCAAGTAGAGAACAGAGGCTCGTAGACATTATTAACTATTTTGATTGTAAAAATTATGTCTCTCCAATCGGGTCAAGTAACTATCTAGAACTTGAAAAATCAAGAGTTTTATTTAATAAAAACAAAATAAAAATAAAATACCTTAATTTTGAGCATCCTGTTTATAAACAACACGGAAAGAAGTTTGTTGATCAACTTGGAATTGTAGATTGTATTTCTAGTGTTGGTTACCAAAATACTTTAAATATAATTCGGTCTGGAACAAGAGTTCCAACAGATAAACCTAGACTTTAATATATAATGATTGAAAGAATAAAATTTTCAAACTTTAGAGATTATATCAAACTCTTAAAACTGTTTTTCAAACAAGTATTATCTCAAATAACAAAAGTAAACTATTTATGGAAATTTGACTTTGACAAACTAGAAGAATCTTCAGAACATAAAATTCTACTATTCGCACCTTCGATGACAATTGACAAACCACATTATTTAAATGTTGGAATAAGAAATTTTATTGAAGAAGCAAAAGCTATAAATATTGATGTTGAATTACTACAGTGCGTTAAGGGTTTAGACATCTGTCATTTGGGCGGGAGTCCATTTAAGAGTAGTAATAAACTTCCCTGCTCTTCATGCAGAAAAGTTAATAAACTTCTCTACAAAGATTTAAATGTTATTGAATTTAAAGATATTAACAAGAAAATTATGCTAAACCATTTAAGTTTCGATGATCTAATCAACTATAAATATAAAGGAATCGAATTGGGTAAATGTTCCCTTACAAGTATTTCATGGATTTTACGTACTTCTATAGTTACGAGTAAGCACAGAGATTATTTGTATAAATCTATAACTTCATCAATAAAGCTTATAGATTTTATCGAAAAATTAGATCTGAGTTCTTTTTCTGGAGTATTGGTTTTTAATGGGCTAACACTTCCAGAATCAATTATGTATCAGTGGTGCAAACTTAATGAAATAAATGTCGCCACATTTGAAAGTGGGTGGTCCATAGATAATCAATATGCACTAGAGTTTAATTACAAACCGAGCTCTCAACATTTCTTCGAATACACAAAAAGAAATTTAAATGGTGAAGAAAACCAAAAGGTTGAGGATTACATTAATAAAAAAAGAATTGGTAAACAAAAAATTACTTTAAATTATCAGAATGTCGTTTCTGTTTTTGGCAATGTCTCTTGGGATACCTCACAAGTTATGGCAAGTAGTTTATTTAACTCAATGTTTGAATGGCTTGAGCATTTAGTACCAATCATAAATGAGAACACCCATCATTTATTTATTTTTAGAGCACATCCTGGAGAAAATAGAAATATTAAAAAAACATGGTTTGGAATGGAACAATGGTATGAAGAAAATAAACATAGATTTTCTAATAACACAATCTGCTATGGTGCCGACAGTAATATAGATTCTTATGACCTAATATCTAAGTCTAAATTTATACTGGCCTACAATTCAACCATAGCAATTGAATCAGCAATATTTGGTAAAAAAGCAATTGTTGCTGCTAATACACATTACACAAAGCTTGGATTTGTTGACTTTCCAAATAGTAAAACAGAACTCCAGCAAAATATACAAAGACTAATAGATTCCGATATGTACGAACTAGAAACTGAAAAACAAGATTTTGCAAAATCATATTATTTTCAATTACTAAATGATGTAGCCTATGAATTTGGAAAGATCAATACCGAATTAAATTTTAATGAACATACCCTTATAAAAAATTACAAAAATGAAAAATCTGCAATTGATTCTTTGGATAATCTTTTAATAAGCTTTGTAAACAATAAACGTCTAGAGAAAAAATTTAATTTTTAAGTTCAATAATTTGTTTCAACTTAAAATATATTGCATCACTCATTGTCTCATCAGCATGTAAAGTCTTGTCTGGAAATGAGTTAGGCTTTGGGTATGTCTGATTTAAAATTTTTTTCAGCAATAAATCTATCTCGTTAGTGTCAACGTTGCTTGTACCCAAACTCATTTCATTTAAAATTTCTTTGATTGGTTTTTTTTCAATTGTATAGACAGACTCTAAATCTTTGTAATATCCCATACCTAATGCAAGAACATTTTTATTCACTATCAACGATTCCAATCCAGCAGTCGAATTTATAGTGATAAGTCCCATACTTTGAAACAATACGTCTCTGAGTGGAACCCATGGGGGTATAACATGAAAATTTGAATAATTATTGATTATATTTACTAACTTTTTATATTCCATCATTCCTGGATTTACAGGATGTTCTTTAATCACCAAATCACAACCATGAGGTATGTTTTCAAGAATATATTCTATGTTCTTATAATTATCTTTGAAGCCTGGCGCTCTTAAAGTAAGTTGTTCATCATATGGCATATTTAATGGATAAAATAGAAACTTATCAGGAAGGTTTTCAGGTTTGATATAAATTTTTTTATTTCTTCGAGATTCTAGAAAAGCTCTTAATCTAAGTTTTGAAAGATAATCAAACTTTATAATTATTTTTAAAATATTTTTAACAATATTTTTAGGTTTTTTAGGTGTAAAGTCTTCTCTTTCAAGGATTGCATTTTGATCAAGGTTAAAATTATCTTCGATTAATGATTTTCTCAAGGCTTCAATATGGTCTTGCGTAGATTCCTTTTCCCAATTGAAATCATATTTTGAATTTACATTTAAATTCCAAAAAGGATCAGTGCAAAACCAGATTCTTATCCCCTTAAAATATGGATTAATATAATCAAAAATATGAAGTTTGTATGACAAGATGTTCATTTCTAGAGCTACTAATTGAGGCACTGTCCAAATAAGATAAGCAGCTGCACCCATAAATATTAAATCGAAGTTTTCCTCTTGGTATATTTTTCGACAACTTTCAACATATTTATATTGATCTTTCCAACTATAATTTTTAACTTTTCCAACATGTAGGGGGTCTGCATCGTAAACTTTCTTTTTTTTCCATATTTCACTATTTAAGTCTGAATAAAATTCATCCTCATTTTTATAATGATCAAACAATGATAAGTAGTCATTTATATTAATAAATTTATGATGAGTTTCTATGTGGCAATTAGCAATTATTGTTATTGAAAGGTTGTCAATCTTATTAAGACTTCTGTATAAATAAGAATTTAATGTATCGTGGTATTCTTGATCTCTTACAAAAATAGCTAATTTAAATTTTTCTAAATTTTTCATGATTGTTACATTACATTCTCTATCAAAACACGTTATATCTTTTTAATAATTTTTTCGACATCTGCAAATTTTGACTTCATACTAAATGAATCTTTTTCAACTGAAAAGATATTCTTTGGTAAGACAATTTCTTCATGAACATTGTTAATGGGGATAACATTTTTTTTATCGATAACATGGTGATCGAGGATCTTGACATTTTCAGCCAAAATCTTGTGTCTAATTAATTCTTGTCTGATTTTGTTTAAATCAATGCTTACTTCGTTGAGTGAAAATGGTATTTCTGCCATTACAATTGTTGTGTCATGCTCTGAAAATTGATTACTATAACTTCCAAAATTGCTACTTCTATAAATTGAATGATGCGGATCAAAATCTTGAACATAATAGTTTTCTAAAACTTGTTTTTTATCAATTTCTAAAACAATAATTTTGTAATTTATAAATTCTGGAATACCGTTTGTTTGATGACCTAAAAGTTTTGAAAGTAATGCATAAGGAAGTGTAGATATTATTTTTTTAGTATGGAACCTATCACCGTCCGTACTAATAATTTCAAAATGATCTCCCATTTTTTTTATTTTTGAAATAATAAAATTATTGATTAAAGAAATTTTATTTTTATCAAGAAACTTTTTTGCACTAAAAGTAAATCCTGTTGTACCATTGTTTTTTGGATACATAGACACTTGGTATTTATTTAAACCTCGTGATTCAAGAGAAGAACAAATTATGTTATCTAAATAAGAATTTGATTGTTTTAGCTTATTTGAAGTAACATCATCACCTAATCTAACTCTATGAAAAACACTAAATTTATCAAACTCATCTGCAATAACGCTTTTATAATTTCTACCTGTAAATTTTGCTTGTATGTTTGAAAGATACTCACCACAAGTTTTACCAAATTTCTTAATGAAAACTTCCCCAATATTTTGATAATCTAATGATTTATATTGCTGATTGTAATCTAACGATTGTAACTCCTTGATTATTTTTTTTATCATTTCTTTATCTTGGATCTCTGGAGTAGCTATATCTTCCGAAAGAACCCCTTGGTTGAAGGATCCATAAATTATATTGTGTCTTTGAGTTCCGCCAACAGTTTCAAAAAAATTGAATTGTTCATCATTTCCATCAAAAAAATGACATCCATTATCTATGTAAAAATTTTTCCATTTTTGCCCAGTCAGTATTCCACCAAGATTTTGTTCACCAAATACTACACTTGGGCTTCTATCAAATAGCTTATAACTAGCATAAATTGATGCAAGACCTCCTCCTAAGATAGTTATTTCAGAATCTAATTTTCTTGTACTCATATGTTTTATATATAATGCTAGCCTATAAATTATATGGGAAAAAAGATTTACCTGGATAATATCTCAATTGGTGCAGGATCCCCTGCTTATATAATTGCTGAAGTCTCTGGAAATCATGGTGGAAAATTAGAAAATGCCATTGAATTAATTAAAAAAGCAAAAGAGATTGGTGCCGACGCTGTTAAATTACAAACGTATACTGCAGATACAATAACTTTAAATTCTAGTAAAGATGACTTTCTGCTCCCAGCAGGCAACGCATGGGAAGATTCAAATACATTATACAATTTGTACAAGCAAGCTTTCACTCCTTGGGAGTGGCATGAAGAATTGTTTCAAGTAGCACACAAAGTAGGTATTGATATTTTTTCTTCACCTTTTGATAGTTCAGCGGTTGACCTTCTTGAGAACTTAAATGCAAAAATGTATAAAATTGCTTCTCCTGAAATTTTTGATTTAAAATTATTAAAAAAAGTAGCTGATACAAAAAAACCAGTAATACTTTCAACTGGAATGGCAACTAGACATGATATTGAGCTTGCATTAAGTACATTAAGAGAAAATGGTTGTAATAATATTATATTACTTAAGTGTTCAACTGCATATCCTGCACCTTTTGATGAAGTAAATCTAAAAACAATGCAAGATTATGAAAATCAATTTGATGTAGTTTATGGAATTTCAGATCATACTTTAGGAATTGAGGTACCCATAGCTGCTGTAGCAATGGGAGCATCTGTAATCGAAAAACACTTCGTATTGAAAGGAGATGAAACGGTTGATAGCTTTTTCTCCTTAACAATTGACTCATTCAAAGATATGGTTCAAAAAATAAGAAATGTGGAACTATCGTTAGGTTCTGTGAATTATGAGCTAACTAAAGAAGTTGAAAAAAATATTTGGGCAAAGAGATCTTTATATTTTTCCAAAGATGTAAAAGAAGGTGAGAAAATCAAAAACTGCTATAGATCTGTTAGGCCAGGATATGGCCTTCACCCAAAATACTTTGATGAAATTGCTTCATATGTTGCTTCTAAAGATGTTGAAATAGGTGACAGAGTAGATTGGGACTCTATTAAAAAACTTAAATGAAAATTCTTTTTTTATGCAATGCGAACCTGAAATCAGGGTTAGGTCACATTAGTAGATGTCGTATTATTGCAAATAACTTATATAAATCAGTTGACGGATTAGAAATTTTCTTTAGTGGAGATATTGAAACTAACCTTATAAATTTATTAAGTTTTGAGCATATAAATATTATTTCATCACCAGAATATGATGAATTTGATTGTGTAATTTTAGATAGCTATGATCAAATTCATTTCAATACTGTTAATAAATTAAACACTAAGAAAATTGCAATTGACGATAGGGAGCTACAAAATTATGAAGATTGGGATTTAGTATTGAATTTTAGAATAAAACCAGAATATTTAAGCTATAAGTCAAAAGAGGTAGGAGTCGGTGCTTCTTTTTTCCCTTTTGACAATAAATACAAAATACTAAGGAATCAAGCTCAAGAAAAAACAGAGTTTAAAAACTTATTTTTTTACTTTGGTGAAACGCAAAAAGTAAAGCTCGATAAAGTTAGTGAAGATTTAATAAAAGAAAATAATGATAAATACAACTTTTTTATATCAAGTATTAACGACTTAAGTGTTTCAAATTTTTATAAAATTACAAATAATAACTTTTTTAAATTGTTTTCAATAGCTGATGTTGTGGTAACTGGAGGTGGTTTAACAAAATATGAAGCTGCTTTTTCCAAAAAAATAAACTTAACATTTTCTTTAAACAAGTTACAAAAAAGAGATACTGAGTTTTTATCTAATCTTTTTTTAACTTACGATTTAGGATATTTTGAAAATATTAATAATTCATTAATACAGAGTTTAAAAAAGTTAGAGAACTTGGAAAATTCAGACCTAGTTTTATTTTATAAGAATTCATCCAAACATTTTGATTCCGAAAGTCTAGATAATATCACAAGTAAAATAACTAGAATATTATTGTGAGGAATTTTTAATGTCTAGTGTGGTTGAAAAACATCTTTCTAAAATACTAAAAACAGATTATGTCTTAGAAACTTCTTCGGGAACTGCATCATTAGTGATTGGATTAATGACAAAATTCTTCGGCGAAAGAAATGAGGTAATAATTCCTTCTGTGACATGTCCAGCTGTTTTGTCAGCTGTTCAACTAGCTGGCCTAAAGCCAGTTTTTGCAGATATGGAATTGTCATTTTTTAATATGAATATAGAAAAATTAAAGGGACAGATTACAAAAAATACTGCAGCAATAATAGGTGTGCATTCTTTTGGAATTAATCTTGATGTAATAAGTTTAAAAGCAACATGTGAAGACAATGGCATAGTTCTGATTGAAGATTGCTGTTTATCGTTTGGTAATAAGTTCAAAAATCAAACTATTGGAACCATAGGAGATATCTCAGTATTCAGTTTTGGTTATGATAAGTTGGTTACTGGTGCTGGTGGTGCAATAGTTTTAAAAAATAAAGTAGACTTTTTAAAATCAAAAGAAATTATTGATAAAAACCAACTATTTCAACATAAAAAATACAACAAGAAGAATATAGAAAATCAATTTTTAGAACTTGAATCAAATATTTTGTTAAGAAATCAAAATGCAAAAAGATTTTATGAACTTCTTGGTAATGAAAAAGTTAAAAAACCCATTTACAGAGATACTGATATATATTGGAGATATCCATTAGTGTTTCATGGAAATAGAACAGATCTTATTAATAAAGCCAAACAAAAAAAATTAATTATAACCTCTCACTACCCATCTTTATCAAAATTTCAGTATGATTCAAATCTTGAAATTGCAGATGTACTAGATTCAAAAATTATAAACCTTTTTGTTAACAATTCAGCTGATAGTTTTTATATAGAAAAAACAGTAGAGTTAATTAATAATGGATGAGAATATACAGTCTCTTTATCAGAATCTTTATAATACCTATGGCATTTCTCCAGAAGCAGTAAAAGCCAGAGACTCGAGTCAGCAAGAAATGCGTTTCACTCATTTATTATCTGTATCTGAATTAAAAAAAGATGATTCAGTTCTTGATGTTGGTTGCGGTTCTGGCGAGTTTCTCAAGTATCTTAGAGGTTTAAATTACAATGGAGAATACTGTGGAATAGATTTTGTAGAAGATTTTATAACATATGGTAATAAGAAATTTAAAAATGACTCTAATGTTTCATTTGTAACAAAAAATATTGCAGTTGATGAATTTGAAACTAATTATGATTGGGTATTTCTTTCTGGTGTATTTAATGACCGTAGAGAAAATTCTGATAGTTTTTTTTATGAGACAATAAATAAAATGTATAAAATTGCAAATAAAGGAATTGCTTTCAACTCACTATCTAAATACGTAGATTTTGAAGATGAGTCTCTTTACTATACTTATCCTGATAAAACTTTAAAGTACTGCATAGAAAACTTGTCAAAATTTACAGTTTTAAAAACCAATTACCAACTTAAAAAAAATACTATACCTTTTGAATATTCACTGAGTGTCTTTAAAAAATGAATAATTTAAATGAATATGACAAGGGTGGATTTGATGATGTTACTTACTGGGTTTTTCAGAAATGAAAGTCGTAGCAATAATTCAAGCAAGGATGGCTAGTAATAGACTTCCAGGTAAGGTTTTAATGAAAGCGGGAAAAAAAACACTCATAGATAGAATAATCGATGCTGCAAAATTTTCAGATAATATTGAAAAGGTTTACGTGGCAACCTCAAATGAAAGTTCCGATGATGTGCTTTATGATTATTTATTACAAAAAAATATTTCTGTATATAGAGGGTCACTAGAAAATGTTTTTTCAAGATTTTACGAGATATCTTTAATGGAAAAAGATAATTTTGAAAATATTGTTCGATTGACTGCAGATTGTCCGCTTTTAGACTCTAATATAATTGATGAAATAATAAACGAACATGTCATTAATGGAAATGATTACACTTCTACAGGTTTGTCACATAGCTATCCTTTAGGACAAGCTGTAGAAGTCATAAAAATTAAAACTCTATTAAGCCTGAAAAATAAGCAACTTGAGGATTTGGACTTAGAACATGTAACAAGATATATATGGAAAAGGCAAAATGAATTTCAATGTGGTTCGAAAATTTATGTAAATGAAAAATTTCCTAATTGTAGTGAATTAAGATTAACGGTTGACCAAATTGAAGACTACATCCTGATAAATGAAATAATAAATGGTTTAAATTACGATTCCCAAAAAAATGTATCTCTAGAGGAAATAGTCGATTTCTTATATTCACATCCAGAACTTATCGAAATTAATAAAGATGTAAAACAAATTCAGGTATAAATTATTTGATTAGTTCTTTTTTTTGGCATCTACTATAAACTTTAAGCCTGTATATTCCTTAAATTTGTAACTAGTTATTGTGATATAGTAACAATAGACTTCATATATTAATTTCAACAAAAATAAGAAAATGGTAAAGAAAACTTTAAGAAAACTAGCAAAGGGTATATCCAGAAAAAATCTATTCAACCATATAGACACCTATATTAAAAAAATTGAACATAAAAATGGCCAGCTAAATGAAATAAAAGTTTTAAACATTGGGTCGGGAGGTGACATTGAAAAGTATCTACGAAATATATTTCAATTTATATATTCTGTGGATATTGATGAAAAAAGAAAACCTGATCTAGTTATTGATATATGCAATGAAGAACAGTTAAGCCAACTAACTTTTAAACCAAAATTAGTATGTGTTTTTGAAGTATTAGAACACACTAAAGATCCCCTTTCTGCTGTAAAAAATATTTACGAAGTACTTGATGATGGTGGTTATGTTCTTTTTTCGTCGCCTTTTATATTTCATATTCATGATGAACCATACGATTTTTATAGATTTACTAAATATGGATTGAAACACCTTTTCAAAGATTTTGCAGAGGTTGAAATTCTTTCTAGAAATGGCTGGTTTGAAACAATTCTAGTTCTATTTGTAAGGCTCAGGTTAGAAAAAGGCTTAGTGGGAAAAGTTATAGGGAATGCATTTATATTGTTATATTATTTACTAACTCCAGTTACGTGGCTTCTTCAAAAGTCTATTACGTCAGATAAAATGACTACTGGATATTTTCTTTACGCAAAAAAATAATCTGTCAAAATAATCCCTACACTTTTAATATTTGTATGAATTTTTACTCTCATTTTTATATAATCATAGAATGACAACTTTATTGTTTAACGTAAATTTTGAATTTCTTAATGACATCTTTAAAACATTTTTTCTATGTAGTGCATTAGGTATTTACATTAGATTTTTAATGTCTGTAGTAAGTGATCAGAAATGGATAAAAAACTTTAGTCAGTTTCTTGTTTTTTCTTTATTACCTCTAACAGGATATTTAATTACTTCTGTTATTTCTAACAATATTGCACTGTCGTTAGGAATGGTGGGTGCTCTCTCTATTGTGAGATTTAGGACTCCTGTAAAAAATCCATCCGAACTTGTGGTTTATTTTATATTAATTACTTTAGGTATTGTCATAAAAGTTGATGGAAATCTAGCACTG
>MDTD01029356.1_pt1 | contig 12819 bp, 11 predicted proteins | sample 811221 | NCBI WGS metagenome assembly MDTD01 (sample SAMN05326646, study PRJNA326480) | marine metagenome | isolation source: seawater | place: Pacific Ocean: South West | collected 2011 | reverse complement strand
TTACCACAAATTGCGGCTGCGGCCGACTTTGCTTGCTCCACCGCATTTGGGACACTTTCTAAACGAAGCCTACAATTCAGTATCTCGTTAGGATGATTTGTACAATCGCCGGCGGCAACGACATCAGGATCCGCAGTTCTCGCATACTGATCAACTAAAATTCCGTTACTAACTTCTAGTCCAGCCTCCTGCGCCAATTCAACGTTAGGAAGGATTCCTACGCCAACCACTACTAGGTCAGCTTCAAAAACGCTTCCATCTGAGCATATCCCTTTAGTTACTCGACCTTTGACTCCTTCGAAGGAAGACACACTTTTTCCACATTGAATTTCAATTCCTTCCTCCATGTGGATGCGAGCAAAGAAGTCCGAAAGTTCTGGCGCGGCGACTCGTTCTAAAAGTCGGGGACCTAATTCAAGCACCGAGACTTTCATTCCAAACTTTTTCAGCGAGGCAGCCATCTCGAGCCCTATGTATCCTCCCCCTACAATAAGGGCTTTTTGTCCTGGTTGGGTTGATTTCTGAATTGATCTAACATCGTCCACGGTTCTCAGGTAATGAATGCCTTGCAAGTCGCCGCCCTTTAAATCAAGCCGTCTCACTCTGGATCCAGTGCATATGGCGAGTTTGTCATAACTGCGTCTAGTTCCATCATCTAATTTAATCTGCTTATTGGCTCGATCAATTTCCACTACTCGACGACCCAGAATAAAATGAACATCAAGCCTCTTATATAGGTCGCTATTGCGGATAAAAATATCTTCAACAGACTGATTGCCCAAGAGAAAAGTTTTTGAGAGTGGTGGCCTGTGATACGGCAGATAAAGCTCCTCACCAAAAACCGTGATATCGCCTTCCCACCCTTCTTTACGCACGGCTGATACAACCTCTGCCGCCGCATGACTGGCACCAATCACAACACAAGAAGGGATCATTTACAGTCTCCTCATAAAGAATTTAATAGCCATTAAAACCGAGACAGTCGCCACTGTATCTCGACGGCCGGTCAAGACTGCTCTTCAGGTAATCGAACTATCAGCCCGTCTAACTCATCAGTTACAATAATCTGACAACTTAACCTACTGTTGGGCTTCGGATCAAAAGTGAACTCCAACATTTCTTTTTCCGCGTCACTAGCCTCCGACAATTTGTCAAACCAAGTCTCGTCGACATAACAATGACAAGTTGCGCAACTGCAGAATCCACCGCATTCCGCTTCTATGCCATCAATCATGTTGTCTAAGGCTGCCTGCATTACAGATGACCCGATTTCAACATCAACTGCGTGCTCAGTTCCGTCTTGAGCAACGTACTTAACCTTAGGCATTTGATTTGCTCTGAGAGTGCAAGAAATTCATGATCTGTCCCGCCTGAACTTCACAAGCATTGCTAGTCTCAGTGTCGATCAAATCACCATCATGATCAAACAACCTTGTCTGTACACTGTTCACCGCGATACCAAGCGGCGTCGGCCATCCCCGAAGCGCATGAATGATCCCTCGAAGAGCCTGAAGGGTCACACCACAACCCTGCCATCCAGCAGCAGTAACAATCGTACCCACGGGACGGTCAGTACAATAGGCCTTGGCGTCATCTCGCAGGTCTTCGAGCAAGTCAAGCGCATTTTTAACCAGGCCTGAAACACCTCCATGATATGAAGGCGAGCCGATGACGAATGCATCTGCCTTTCGAGCAGCCTCCACAAAAGCCTGTTGTTCAATAGATCTCTCATGATTTTCGGGGGCATAGTGAGGTAACTCAGCCAACTCATCTCCTCCGAACATTAGGGTCTTGGCTCCTTGCTTTTCCAAATCAAACAATACTCGTTTGACAAGACGTTCACTTGAGGAGCCTGAGCGAGTCGTACCCCCTATCCCCACAACATACGGATTTAATATCACTGAATAGATCCCCTCATCTCAACGTCTAGAAATGGATGTTACCAACCAATAATTAGTCAAACACCTCAGCATGCGATCATGCCACCATCAATGACATGTTCTGTGCCGGTAATAAAAGAAGCATCATCGGATGCAAGAAATACAGCAAGCTTTGCAACCTCGATTGCCTCGCCAAATCGTTTCATGGGGATCAAATTTACTGCCTCATAGCCCGCCTCGTCTAGAGCATCTTCATTCATAGGTGTTTTGACATAGCCAGGACAGATAGAATTGACCCTAATATTCTTATCCCCGTACTCCACCGCAACATGTTTTGTCATCCCACGAACAGCGAACTTGCTGCAGACATATGCAAGTTGCGGGCAACCAACAACAGCCACAAATCCTGCAATGGAAGAGATATTAACAATTGAACCACCGCCATTTTTCAGCATGCCAGGTATGACTGCCTGCATGCCAAAAAACACAGCATTTTGGTTAACACCAATGATCCGATTATAGTCCTCTTCTTTAAAATCCAGTGTATTTGTTACTACCCCAACAATCCCCGCATTATTGACAAGTATGTCAACCGGACCTACTACGCGTTCGCTCTCTTGTACGACATCTCTCCACGATTCACTTATGCTCACATCCTGTTCGATAAAGTGCGCTCCATCACCCAGTTGCGATGCCAAAGATCGTCCTTTATCGGCTTTAACATCAGTCATCACCACCCTCGCGCCACTCTCTATAAAGGCTCTAGAAATAGCCTCACCTATGCCCTGCGCCGCCCCTGTCACAATTGCGACCCTTCCATTCAGTTTACCCATAACTTTCATCCCTCTTGTGTTTGCTCCGCAAATTTTTTAGTAATTACTTTTATCGCCGACCGAATATTTCATTAATAGTTGTGGAGACCTGTTCACTTCCCTTCAAAACTCGCCTTACGCTTTTCCAGGAAGGCCGAACAACCCTCATGAGAGTCGTCAGTGTCGAGCACCAGTCCAGTCATAGTTTGCTCGTGAGCAAGAGCTGCCGGAAGCGACATATCCTGACCATGCTGAAGGTTTCGCTTCATAAACTTTAAAACTAGCGGAGAATGACTGGCTATCCGCTTTGCCATCTTCATCACTTCATTCATAAGATCTTCGCGATTCACAATATGGTTAACGAGACCAATTCTTTCCGCTTGTTCTGCGGTTATTCTATCACCAGTAAACATCAGTTCTCGCGCCTTACAGGGAGCCACCTGCCGCATCAACCTCTGAGTACCGCCAGCGCCAGGAATCAGCCCAAGCGTAATCTCCGGCAGTCCAAGCTGAGCCTCTTTAGCCGCAATACGAATATCCGTTGCTAAAAGCAACTCAGTGCCCCCACCAAGTGCCCAACCATTGATTGCGCAAATAGTGGGCTTATCACTAACTTCAATCTTGCGGAAAACTTTATGGATGACCTCAGCAAATTCGAGGTAGTGAGCTAAACCTCTTCGAGAATTAAGATCAGCAATATCCCCTCCCGCTACAAACGCCCTATCGCCAGCACCTGTGATTACTATAACATGAACAGAATCATCATCTTCAAGCTCGGAAAACTTCTCGGAAAGTTCCTCTAAAGTGGGGATATCCAACGCATTCAATACCTCAGGTCTATCTATGGTAATTAATCCAACTCGTTCATTCACGCTCGTCAAAATTTTTTCACTAGCCATATAATTTCCTCAGAATAGTCATAAATCAGAATCGTTTTTAATAATTGCAGCAATCAATCAACAACTTTTTCTAACCAATTACTCCCCTCTCAATGAAATCTTCAATGACATCATGTGACAGGCCAAGAATTTCGTTAAAAACTCTATTGCGCGCCATATCTGGCTCATTAGGGGAATATTGGTGGTTTTCTGCATCTTTGATTCGCCACGGAGCTGAAGCCACCCAGCCTATGCCGTCTACATATTTGAAAAATTCTCGTGCGCGCAGATGGTCGTCCTCCCAGATATCTTGGGCATCCGCAGATTGAGAGGCAGGGATACCGAGCGCTTGGAGTTCTTTCATGGCATCTCGAGGATCACGTGTGGACATCCAAGTTTCAATATACTTATCCAGCTGTTTTTTTTCAGCGTTAGTTAGATTGTCGCATTGCTCCTTATCCTCGCCAATCCAGTTAACCAACCGATATAAAGATTCCCTTTGCCTATTATCTGTAATAGCGAGCGCAATCCATTGATCGTGACCTTTGCACTTGTATAATCCATGTGGAAACAACCTTTTGTGTCCGTTTCCCGCCCTTTTTGACTCCACTTCAGACTCAGCGAATGACGAAGTCAGAGTCCAAGTTAGAGCATCTCGAGCAGCAAGATCAACGTAAGTTCCGCCACCACCTTGGTCCGCCAACCCCGCTAGCGCAGCAAATGCCATAGTCGCGCCACTGGTTATATCGGACGGATAACGAATTTCAGTCGGCCGACCGTCCTCAAATCCCGTAACGTCAGCTAAGCCTGATAACGCACTGAATATGGGTGCATAGCCAACGTAGGACGAATCTTTTCCACCTCTGCCTAAAGCAGATCCTGACACCATTACCAATCGAGGATTTTTTTCCGTTAAGGACTCAAAATCGAGTCCCAACCCTTCTACTACTCCGGGTCTAAAATTCTCAAGAAAAACATCTGATTTGCTGATCAGATCTAATAAAACAGCCTTGCCATCATCATCCTTAACATTAATTTTTACGCAGGTTTTACCGACATCAAAGAATTGAGTGATAGCTGCTGTTGTAGACGATGAGTTTTTGAGTGGGCGGGAAACTTGTATCACCTCAGCGCCAAGCGCTGCTAACAGATAGCCCGCATATGGACCCATAGCAGCCCACGTAAAATCTACAACTCTGCAACCCCCTAGCGGGCCCGAATTTACTTTCATATCAAGGCCTCAGATAAAATCAACTCATCGACTTCTGTTTTAGTCATTGCCAGCAAATCAGTCATTACGTCAAAGGTATGTTGTCCTAACAAGGGAGCATGGGCCCAATTTTCCATGCTGCTTGTTGTTTGCCTCCACATCGGACCGAATATTACCTCTTTGCCCAGCACCGGATGATCAATATCAATGAAAGTGCCTCGTTGGACAAAATGCGGGTCCCGCATAACATCATCCGGCCCCAAAAGAGGCATCGCGGAGATACCCTCTGCCTGCAAAGCATGGAATAGTTCGTCCGTTTCACGCAAGCTCGTTAACTCGGAAAGGGCCTGATCAAGAATACCTCGATTTTGGTTCCGCATTTCTTTATTTTGGAATGACGAGGAAACGGCAAGATCAGGTTTTCCTAGCACGCGGCAAAGACTAGCCCATTGCTGTTCAGACTCGACTGCTATCGCAATCCATGCATCCTTACCTTTCGTGGGATAGTGCCCACAAGGAACATACCCATATCGAAAATTACCTTGGGGTTCCATCACAGTATTAGTCATTGAATAATGCAGGAAAGCTTCCCCAAGAACCGAAACAGCTGCCTCTGTTTCAGCCAGATCTACATGCTGTCCCTCTCCAGATCGCTTTCTATGCAATAACGCAGTTATGAGTCCAAAAGCTCCAGTAACACCAGCATTTGTATCTGCATACGGCTGCTGTATGCCCAAAATATCCTCTCCGGGGTATCCTACTAAGCTGTCGAGACCCGATAATCCAGACAAAAAAGGCGCATAGGCCGGTATATCACTTAGCGGCCCAGTTTGGCCGACACCCGACATTGAGAGCATAACCAAGCTGGGATTGATTGTGGACAGCGAATTATAGTCCATTCCGATCTTCGCCAAAAATCCTGGCTTGAAATTCTCGATCACTGCATCACACTTTCCCACCAGTTTCTTCAGAATTTCGAGCCCAGCAGTGGATTTCAGATTTACGGCAATGCTCTTTTTATTTCTATTCACCGCATGAAACCAAGGATTCTGTTCGACGTCCGGGTCTGTGCCGATAAGTGGTCTTCCTAACCGCATATAATCAATGCGTTTTTTGGATTCAACTTTTATGACCTCTGCACCCATATCGGCAAGTATTTGGCCAGGAATCGCTCCTGCCCACACCCATCCCATGTCAAGCACCCGCAAACCTTGCAATGGCCCTGCTGATGATCTAACGCTGGCTACTTCCTTAGCTAAAGAACCGGACTTTAGCAAGTTTCTCTCAGCGGAATTTATTTGTTCCGAGACGCTACCTTTTCTTGGAACTAACAAATCCCGTTTGGCTGGGGTTTTAGACAGCGAACACCCGCTCCCCGGCACCAAGTATCTCTCCCCATCATGAAATCTAATGGAAGTAAAAAAGTCACGTGAAAGCAATTGATCATCTTTTACGATTTCGTCCACTGTTCTGACGGGGCCTGAAGGGACCTCGAATTCCCGGCATAATTTATAAAAGTCTTCCTTGGTGTAATCTTTTAGCCATTCTTTAAACTTATTGTCCAGCTCCTCTGCCATCGGAGATCTACTGTTTTTCATTCGACTTCGATATCGTTCCTCCTTCGACCATTCTGGTGATCCCATCATTTGCAGAAGCCGTTTCCATTGAGAACCTTCGGGGGTATTAAGCTCCACATAGCCATCGGAACAAGGCAATACTGTTTGTGGGTAGGGGAGGTTAGATAAACGATGTCCGGCTCTTTTGTCTAGGATGCCGGCACGTTGAAAACGCGTCACAGCATAGCCAGCATGCACAGTGGCCATCGCCTCTGCTTCAGATACTTCAACGATATCACCGTGGTTAGCAGTGTCTCTTTGAATAAGCGCGCAAGCTGCTCCTGAGGCTCCTGCATACCCAGCCTGAAAACCTGCTTGCGCTAATGGCATGGTAAGTGGAGGCCTACCAGGCTTTCCCATCCGTTGAGTAATTCCAGACAGTGCATTAGATGTCAGTTCAGTACCTGCATACTTGGAGTAAGGGCCCGTCATTCCGTAAGGGCTGATATGGATAGAGATGAGAAGATTATGCGATTTGCTCAGCCGATCAAACAACTCAGTCTCTTTCTGCGAATAAACGCTAGCAGTTCCAAAAATAAGTATATCTGCTGAACAAACTAATTCATCCAACTCATGTACATTTCGTCTATTCACATGCAAGCTTTTTTTTCCAGCATGAAGGTATCCGAACAAACCACTTTTTTCAGGATCGACAACATCGGGGAATGGTCCCAAGTGACGCAGATAATTATCAACGGTATCTTCAACAAGAATAACTTCCGCGCCGAAGCCGCAAAGAAGCTTTCCGCAAAAGCCTGAACCAATCCTCGATCCGATTTCAACAACTTTGTATTCAGAAAATGGGAGCACACTAGCACCTAAACATATTGCAAAAATTATCTTGGGCTGTAATAAAATTTTCGGTATTCAGACAGCGTCCTGAAAAGCGCCACGTTTGAACTGTCATTGCCCAGAAAAATAGTCATCGGGGCTAATCTCTTTTAGCACCTGTCATAAAAAACAACATCACTGCCTCTTCAGCAGAATTATTCTGCCAAGCATGTTCTGCTCCGTTCAGCACGATCATATCACCGGCTTCGAGCGACACGACTGAATGATCAGACATAACACAGTCTAGCGTTCCGGATAAGAGCATATTGCAATCGACAGTCGCAGAACTGTGCAGATCACTGGCCGAGGGAATATTCTTGAGATTTTCCGGCATATCATTCCCGCCTGCAAGAGCAGTCTCATTGGGGGCGAAACGCGTCATAAATATCCGAAAGCCACCAACGGGCGGGAACGTTCCCTCAAAAGAAGGTACATTTCCAGAATCCGGCAGTTCTATGACATTATCGGTACCCCAGAGGGTAAACAGTTGACCTATCCCTGGAAATGCTGAAGGCTGAAGCACATCCTCGCGCGCAACAATCGATGACCCGTCAGAATCTTCAGCCAAAAATACTCTTCTAACAGTTTCAGGAATATTAAAACCTTGATCTTTCCTCATTTTATCTCTCCCTACCGTATCGTAATCTATACTTAGTAAACTAATTATTTATACCATAGGATTCATTAAGCTGAAAACACTGATCCATCCCAGCGTGGGAGTCCACCTTCAACCTCATCACCGCGGGAAAATAAGCCCCGTCTAACAAGGTCCTCATCATTTTTAATGTCAGCAATAGTTAGGATCGGGGCTATGGGCACTTTTAAGGCCTGCCCCTCTCTGAACAAATATTCCTTGGCATATTTTCTAGTTTCCTTCGACAACAAATCAGCCACCTCCTCCCAACGCGACACTCTCATTGCTTGTGTTGCAAGATCGGGAGAGAGCATCCAGTCTGGTTCCCCCAACAATTTTACCAAGGACTCCCACTGATGTTGCTCTAAACAAACGATTTGAACATATCCATCGCTTGCAGGTTGAATGCCTCCTACAAAGGTAATCGTCGGTTCTAATCTATCTACTATTTTTCCACTATTAGGATATCGGACTAATTCGGTCCAGTGCATTTGCAGCAAAGCTTCTTGTTTAGAGCAATCTATAATATTGCCTTTCCAATCTCCATTGCCCGTCAAGACCGCGATGGCTACAATTGATGCAATTAGACCACTTTGGGATTCTCCCCAAAAACCTCCTGCTTGCAGTGGAGGTCGAGTTTTGTATTCAGGCCAAAGAGGATCACATGGAATTTGCTGAGCATGACCCGCAGAATGGTAAATATTAAGTGGTTCCGCAGCATAATTCGCACGAGGACCAGTCAACCCATTCGGAGAAATGCACAACGCGGTCAAGGAGGAATTTTTACCCATTATTCTGCCAGATATTGGTTCACCTAAGGGCCATCCCTGACTGGGCCTTTCCTCGATGATAAGCTGGGCCCCATCGCAAAAACCAGCCAACGTGTCAAAGTACTTCGGATCGTAATAATCCAATTTTTCAATATTTTTTATTGAATCAAGCACTTGCATGTGCTCGAAATCTGGATTGGAGCACCCGCCTGTTGGATTGGGTCTGAGTGCTAAAACGGAAGCACCTATTTGAGCAAGCGCATGACCACAAAAAGCTCCTGCCAAACCAGCAGACAAATCAACCACTCGAAGACCACTTAGCACGCCAGTTAATTTTTTCTTTTTCATTTCCATGGCTTTATTCAGGAAGTTGCACTACTGCCTCGCCTTGAGCTACAACTTCTTCACGTTGGTTTACTGCCACAACCTCAATTGTGACTTCATTTCTACCCTCAATTTTTTGTTTCGAGATGACTTTGCCTCGACACCAGGTCGTATCTCCCATTATTACTATCTTACCAAGTTTCACATCAAGCATGCTTAAAAAGCCTGAATCACCCATCCAATTAGTCACCGTTTGACTTAACCAGGCAATTCGTTGCGGACCCATATCATATGCACCTCCCAGACCGGAACGCTGCGCCAGGTAATCATCCCAATGGACTGCCTCTGGCGAGTCTGGTATGCCTGCTTCGTTTTGAATAACTGCATGGGGATGTCGCCGCCTGAAGCCACTGCCAATGGCATGCGTATACATAAAAAAGCCACCTGCAACCCCACCAAATCCAGACCGCATATACCCTACCATATCAGTCACAGTTAGAGGTCCTTTAACTACCGGCTGAAGTACTTCTCCCACCTCGACATCATCCCATGACCTAGCAAGATCGCCCCTAGTAATTTCTCTGAACATCTCATTTTCAAGACCACGAATTTGATCGGGGGTATAGGTTTGTCTTTCTATATTCCGTTCATTTGATCTTTTTCTCGCTTCGCCTCGTTCAGTCCGGATGTTCCAGTGCCTAGCAGTGCAAACCAAATCGTTATACTGGTTTGTATAGTCTATTTTGACGCCCTGCAAAGCCGTTTGTCCCGCAAATCGGCTTGGTTTAACTGAAATATCATCTATACAACCCGTACTATCGAGTCTATCCCCTTCGAAAATTGGTTTGTACCACTCCACTCGGCTTCTCGTAAACAGAGCATGTACACCGGGAAATCCGGTCCCTACATCCCAACCACTCAAAACATAAATCATTGATGGAGGCGCCACCTGAGATCCATAAGGGCCTCTTCTAGCATATATTTCATCGGACCAGAGCGGATTAAGGTCCGCCACCCCAAGAACATATCGTTCAATCCATTCTGCAGAAACGATTACGCTTCGCTGCAGATGTCGCATTGGTTTCCCAATGCGCGCACGCATTTCTTCCATGGCCTTTTCTGTAATTTTTCCCTCACCAAGACTGGCGCTTGATTGTTTATTTGTTTGCATAACTAACTAAAATCCTATTGAAGTAAGTTCTAACGTAAACTGCTATGCACTAAACTGCTCGAACCCATTGAGCAATTAGGTCACAGCATCAATTTCTTCCTGAGACAAACCAAACTCTGAAAGCACCTCAAGGGTATGTTGACCCAATTCTGGCGCAAACCCACTTACATATGATTTGGTCTCTGACCATGTCTCGGGGGGATTCATCATCCTCAACCGACCCTCCGTCGGGTGTTCTTGTAAAGTGAAAAAACCGACATCGTTTAAGTGCGGATCTTCAATCAGAGATTCAATCGTATTCATTAACATGGCTGGGATATCATTTTCTTCAAATAGAGCCAACCATTCAGACGTTGTTTTTTCCTCTAATTTTTTTGCCACAAATGCATATACAAAATCAATATTATCGGCTCGAGAGGACTGCGAAGAAAAACGGTAGTCCTGAGAAAACATCTCTGGTTGGCGAATAACATCAAAGAAAGCTTTCCAATGACTATCATTATAGATTAGTGCGCATATATACCCGTCTGCGGTCTTATAGGGGTGACGGTTTTTTGATATTAATCTGGTGTAGTATGCCCCCCCCTGAGCGGGCTCATAACTTAACCCAGCCATATGATCGCCCAGCACATACTGAGAAAGAACCTCGAACATGGGAACCTCTATCGACTGACCACGACCTGATCGCTCTCGGGAATAAAGGGCAGCTGAAATCATACTGGATAGATATAATCCAACTGATCTATCCGCCACTGGAGTAGGAACATATCTTGGCACTTCACTACCACCCTCATATACCAAAGTCGGGATGCCTACTATTCCCTGAATCAAATCGTCATAAGCCGGCTTGCCACTGTAACGACCTCCCGAACCAAACCCGACGGCTGAAGCAAAGATAACCCTGGGATTTACCGCCGAAATTGAATCGTAATCTAACCCTAAACGCTCAAGGGCCGCAGGACGAATATTATGAACGAAAACATCACACTTTTCGGCAATTTTCAGGGCAACTGAACGAGCCTCAGTTTTTTTTAAATCGAGAACGATGCTGCGCTTTCCATGATTAGCGTTGACAAATGAATGACCCATGAGTTTATTCTTCATTGGACCAACGTGCCGCATAATGTCGCCTGAAGGCGGTTCCAGTTTTATTATGTCCGCGCCCAGATTTGAAAGTATCATAGTGGCATAAGGACCCATAACAACTGTGGTTAAATCGAGAATTCGAACTCCTGAGAGCGGGCCGGTATGCTTTGGATGAGCACCCTTTGATAGTTCAGGTAGTGTATCCATAGTCCTTCAGGGCTTGATTTATCAGAAGCGTAAGGTCAACATCGCCAGCCTTTGCTGTAATAGACGGGTAGCCCATTCTATCTCGGCCAGTAATCTCATAAGAAATAAGTTGATCCTGAGCGCATCGCTGCAAGACAGTTCGCATTGCTGAACCACCAGCGATACCCACTCTGGGAACTCGCACACCCTCTAGAGTGACAGTTTGCAGTTCCTCCAGAATCAGCATACCACCATCAACAACACCAATGCATTTTTCAACAGTAACGCTCATTTTAGCTCCAGAAAAAAGTTAGATAGTTTATCCCGCTGAAATCTTATCCCGCAAAACCTTTCGATTTACCTTACCTGCCATAGTTTTCGGCAAATCTTCCACAAATTCTATTTCTCTTGGGTATTCATGCAAACTCAAACGTTTTTTAGAAAAATCTTTCAACTCTTGGGCCAGTTCTGCTGAGCCAAGTCGATTTGATACCAAATATGCCTTGGGTATGAGACCTCTCATCTTGTCAGGCACGCCAATAACTGCAGCTTCTAGCACAGCGTCATGTTTCAATAGAACATCCTCTATCTCGATCGCGCTCATAGTCCAACCCGCAGAAATTATGATGTCATCGGACCGCCCACCGTAATAGAAGTAGCCATCGGAATCCTTACTGCCCCTATCCTTGGTTGAAACCCAATCAGCCTTTCGTCGCACTACCAGCTCGCCTTGCTCACCCGGCTCACAGGGGTTACCCGACGCGTCATGAACATCGACTTCCGTTCCTGGAATTGGCTTTCCGAGAGACCCTCGACGCACGTCATAATCCTCTGCGCCAGGGTAATTTACCAAAACGGTGCCCACCTCGGTTGTTCCATACATGCTTCTCGGCACGGTACCAAAGATATTTTCAATGAATTCGGCAGTTGAGGTGTCGAGTGGTTCACCGGTATAAGATAATTTATTTACGGTATAATCAAAGTCTTGAGCTACACCACTACTTTTAAGCATTCTAAAGTGCGTTGGGGCGGCCGAAAGCGCTGTGATTCTATAATCAGAAAGTGCTTTTGCAAATCGCTTTGGATCAAACTTGCCGGAGATAGTTCCTGTGGTTATGCCCAGCGTCAGGGGACCAAGCGTGCCATGCCACAGCCCATGCCCCCAAGCCGTCGATGAGGGACAGAAAAAACGATCGCCGGGCCGAATACCCGTAGCATAAAGCGCCGCAATCATGAGATAGACTATTGATAGGTGAGTATGCTTAACCGCTGTGGGCATCGCCCTTGTGGTTCCGGATGTATATTGATAGATCGCATAATCGCTACTTTTGCTATTTGTCGAAAAACTGGTTTCAAACCTATCAAGATTAGATAAATATGTGTCGTCTGCCACCGAGATATGAATACCTTCCAGTTCTCGA
>MDTD01174094.1_pt1 | contig 12821 bp, 11 predicted proteins | sample 811221 | NCBI WGS metagenome assembly MDTD01 (sample SAMN05326646, study PRJNA326480) | marine metagenome | isolation source: seawater | place: Pacific Ocean: South West | collected 2011 | reverse complement strand
GGGGATCGATGGAACGAATCACTAAGGCCACCCCCTCGATACCTGCGAACGCCCCTAGTTCCTGACGGCCCACGGAAAGAAAGGCCCTGCCGCCGATATGCGGCAAGGCTGTGGCCGCGGATGCGATATCGGGAACGACATGCCAGTCGTCGCCCGATAGCGGTTCCCACGGGGGCCGCATAAGTTTGAGATGCGGGAGGCTGCGTTCCACGCAGGCAAGAACGGCGTTGCGGGCGATGGTGTCGGCGAAGGGGTGGGTGGCGTCCACGACGGCGGCTATCCGGTAACTAGTCAGCCAGCGGGTCAGTGCGACCGCCCCGCCAAATCCCCCGCTGCGCACGGTGACGTCCGCCGGCAGGGTTGGCGTTCGCGTCCGGCCGGCCAGTGAATAGGTGATATCGTGGTCTGCGGCGGCCGTATTGGCCAGTTCCACAGCCTCAGCCGTGCCACCCAGTATCAAAACCTTTGGCCGATTAGCCATCGGACTGCCCGACAAGATTTCCCGCACGGTCAAAGACCAGCACCTGCACCGCCGATCCCGTATCGCCGACGGTGTCCTGCGCCACGGCACGTGCACGCCGGGCGATCTCGTCCGCCAGCGGCAGCCCGGCGTTTCCTGACAGCGACAGAGCTTCCGCCGCGGTATTGGCGTTTTCGATACCGGTTTTGACGGTGTGGTCAGCGCCTAGCTTCGCGGCGACGCCGGCCAGCCAGCCAAAATCCACTTGGCTGCGGCCGGAATGAAGGTCCAGGTTTCCCTGTGCCAGCTTGCACAGTTTGGCGAAGCCGCCGCCGATGGCGACATTCGGCACCGGGTGCGCGCGCAGGTATTTCAGCATGCCGCCCACGAAATCGCCCATATCGATCATGGCGTGATGGGGTAGGCTGAGCAGCGCCTGGGTTTGGTCCTCCGACGTTTTGCCGGTGCAGCCAGCGATGGTCGCCTCGCTCGCGGCGCGCGCAACGTCGATGCCGCGATGGATGGATTCGATCCAAGCCGAACAGGAATACGGTACCACCACGCCAGTGGTGCCGAGGATGGAAATCCCGCCGAGAATGCCGAGTCGGGGGTTCCAGGTTTTCTCCGCCAGCGCCGCGCCGCCGTCGACCGAGACGGTGACGGTCACGTTGCCGTCGCCGCCGTGATCCTCGGCGGTTTCTGCGATGGCTGTTTCGATCATTTTGCGCGGGGCCGGATTGATTGCAGGCTCACCGACCGCCAGTGGCAGCCCGTCGCGGGTGACCGTGCCCACCCCGTCGCCGGACCGGAATTCGATGCCGTTTCCATCTGTTTTCAGGGCAACGTCCACCCGGATCAGGGCGCCGTGGGTTACGTCGGGGTCGTCGCCCGCATCCTTGACGATGGCGGCAAAGGCGGTGTCGCCGTCGATCCCTTCGCGGGCGAGGGCGAATGTCGGGGTCTCGCCCTTCGGCAGCGAAATCTTTACAGGATCGGGGAATTCCCCGGTCAAAAGCGCCGTATATGCGGCCTTTGCCGCCGCGGTCGCGCAGGCGCCGGTGGTCCAGCCACGGCGCAGTTCTCCTTCGAGCTTACGTGCCATTCTTAACTTATATGTGGTATCCAAGATTGATGGAACGACTGACCTTCGAAATGCCGCAGCTCGAACCGGGCTGGGTCTGGCTGACCGGCGCCGGGCCTGGCGATCCGGGCCTTTTGACGCTGCATGCGCTGAACGGCATCCGCCAGGCCGACGTGATCGTGCATGACGCTCTGGTCAGCGACGAAACCCTGGCACAGGCGGGCCTAGACTGCGAAATCGTCTATGCCGGCAAGCGCGGGGGCAAACCGTCGCCGAAGCAGCTGGATATCTCTGCCCGTCTTATACAGCTTGCTCGCGACGGCAAAAAGGTTCTGCGTCTGAAGGGCGGCGATCCGTTCATATTCGGGCGCGGCAGCGAGGAAGCGCTGGCGTTGGTTGCGGCTGGCGTTCCGTTCCGGGTGATCCCCGGCATTTCGGCGGGCGTCGGCGGGCTGGCCCGTGCTGGCATTCCGCTGACTCACCGCGAAACCAATTCCGCCGTCACGTTCATCACCGGGCACGGCGCGTCGGGCGATATCCCCGACGGGATCGACTGGCCGGCGCTTGCGGCCGGTTCGCCGGTGCTGGTTATTTACATGGCGATCAAGCATCTGGCGATCATCCGTCAGCGCCTGTTCGACGGCGGCCGCCATCGGGACGAAGCCGTTGCCGTCGTGTCCAACGCGACACTGGCGGAAGAGGTGGTTCTGGAAACCACCCTTGGCCACTGCGTCGAGGATGTCGCAAGTTCGAACATCGAGCCGCCTGCGATGGTCGTCGTCGGTGAGGTCGTGCGCCTGCGCGATGGTCTCGACTGGGCCGGCGCACTGGGTGGCAAACTACTGGCCGCCGATCCGCTGGGGACGCGCAGCGCCCGCGAAGTCGGATAAATTTTGTTTCTGATCGCACCGGCCCACTACCCCTCCCGGCCACCCACAGGATCATCCTTATGGGCGGCCGGGAGGGGTTGTGGGCTGGCACCGCCAAAGACATGACGGGCGCAGCGGGAGCGGTGATCGCCGCGCCATCGTCAGGCAGCGGCAAGACCACAATCACGCTTGGCCTGCTGCGCCATTTTGCGCGCAGCAACGTGCCGGTGTCATCCTTTAAGGTCGGCCCCGATTACATCGACCCAGGATTTCACACCGCCGCCAGCGGCCGTCATTGCTATAACATCGACGGCTGGGCCATGCGCCCGGATACGGTCGCCAAGCTGTTCGGCCAAGTCGCCGCCTATGCCGAAATCGTCCTCGGCGAGGGGGTCATGGGTTTGTTCGATGGCGCGCAGGGCGGAGCCGGAATCTCATCCGGATCAACTGCCGATGTTGCCGCTACACTCGGCCTGCCGGTAATCCTGGTGGTAGATGCCGGCGCGCAGGCGCAGAGCGCGGCGGCCACGGTGCATGGTTTCGCCAGTTTCCGGAAAGACGTTTCGGTGGCAGGCGTGATCTTCAACCGGGTCGGCAGCGCCCGCCACGCGGACATGCTGAAAGACGCAGCGGCACCCCTGCATATCCCGGTGCTCGGCTGCGTACCGCGCGCGCCTGACATTGCGGTGCCGGACCGCCATCTCGGCCTAGTGCAGGCCAGCGAGATGTCGGCGCTCGAAAATTTTCTCGACGCTGCCGCCGATCTGGTTGCCGGGCATATCGATATTGGCGCCCTGCGCGGCTTGTTGGTTCCAGCGGGACCGCGGCCGGGGGGAACGCCGCCGCAGCCGTTGCCGCCGATCGGATCGCGGATCGCCGTCGCCTCTGACGACGCATTCCAGTTTCACTACCGCCACATGCTCGATGGCTGGCGCGCAACTGATGCCGAGCTTATCCCGTTTTCGCCGTTGGCCGACGAGGCGCCGGATGCGAACGCGGACGCGGTGTACCTGCCGGGTGGATATCCCGAACTCTATGCGGGAACATTGGCGGCTGCGGGTGGTTTTCTGCAGGGGCTCAAGGCGGCGGCGGCTCGCGGCGCGTTGGTCTACGGCGAGTGCGGTGGCTACATGGTGCTGGGAGAGGCAATGACCGATGCCGACGGAAACACCCATGCGATGGCCGGGCTTCTGCCGCTGGAAACCAGTTTCGCGGAACGCAAGCTGCATCTCGGCTACCGCGGCGCCACGCTGGCCGCCGATACCCCGCTGGGACCCGCCGGCACGGCCTTTGGCGCGCATGAATTCCACTATGCTAGCATCACCCGCGAAGGCGATGCAGATCGACTGTTTGCGGCAACCGATGCCACGGGTGCGGAGCTTGGTGGCGTCGGCCTTCGGCGTGGCGAGGTGATGGGCTCGTTTATCCACCTGATCGATGCGCGGTAAAAGGCTCTCACCTGGTTTGACTCGCTAATCTGTGCTCTCCATAAGAATTCCATGATCGAGGTGATGATAGAACGTTGGTCTCAGCGCGACGGATCGACAGACTGGCTGTGGTCGATCTGGCAGGACGGTAAGCGCAGGCACATTGGCGGCGCAAAGGCCGATGCCGATTCCGCGGAAATGGAAGCCCGCGCTACCTGCCAGCAGATGTTTGGCAAAACACCTGACGACATCACTGTGCTCTAATTTCTTCGGGCACCGGCCCCTTCCTCCTATTGGCTACCCGCGGAGTCATCCTTTTGGGTAGCCGAGAGGAGGAAAGAGCCGGAACCGTCCATAAAGGGATATACACATGACAAAGGTAGTCCGCATTCACGAATTCGGCGGTTCCGACGTACTCAGCATCGAGGATGAAGAGATCGGCGCACCCGGCCCTGGAGAGGTTTTGCTCGACCAGAAGGGCATGGCGCTGCACTACGCCGACACCATGCTGCGCGAGGGAAAATACCACCTGAAACCCGAATTGCCGGCCGTGGTTGGACTTGACGGCACCGGAATCGTAGAGGCTGTCGGCGACGGGGTGACGGATTTTAAGCCGGGAGATTCCGCCTGCTACATGTTCAATCTCGGCGCCTATGCCGAGAAGCGCATCATCGCCGCGGGAGCCCTGATTCCAGTGCCGGACGGGGTCGATCCGAAGAATCTGGCTGGTACGTTTCTGCGCGGGATGACCGCGCAGTACTTGCTGCGTCAGACCTATCAGGTGCAGAGCGGCGACACAGTCCTAATCCATACGGCAGCCGGCGGCATGGGACAGCTGCTGTGCCAGTGGGCGAAAGCGCTGGGCGCGACCGTCATCGGCACGGTCGGCAGCGACGACAAAAAAGCCATTGCCACCGATTGCGGCGCCGCGCATGTGATCAATTCGCGGACCGAGGATATCGCCGCAGGCGTCGATGAGATCACTGGTGGAGCGGGCGTCGCGGCTGTCTATGACGGTATCGGCAGGGACGTGTGGGATGCCAACGTGGCGGTCCTGCGGCCCACCGGTTACCTGGTCAATTACGGGCACATGTCCGGGCCATTGGCACTAATCGACCCGATGCAGCTGAACGCAAAATCCCTTTTTTTTGCCAAGGTGTCGCTGCCGCACTTCATGCTGACGCCGGAAGCCAAGCGTGCAATGGCCGACGACGTGTTCGGGGCGATCGCCGAAGGTATTCTCGATATAACCGTCACCCGAGAATACAAGCTTGACGATATCGTGCAGGCACAGGAGGACATCGTGGCACGGAAAACCACTGGGTCCGTTATCATCGTGCCGTGATTTAGACTGACGCAACGCACTAACCCTCTGCCCCCCAGTGATCCATGGAATTATCCTCGTAGGTGGCCTGGTGGGGGAGAGGGCCGGAACCGTGAGGAGATATCAATGACTGCAGACTGGACCATATGGGCGTTCCGCTATGCGCGGTCGGATATGCCGCGCGATTTCTTCGGCGGCACGCTAGTCAATTCCAACAAGGGCCGGATCAACAACCCCATGGTCTATTCGCTGATTCACGGTGGCGAGGCCGGGGCGGAGCGCCCCATCTTGATCGACACCGGGATGAAAGGGGACTGGTCGCCCAGCGGCAAGACTTACGAAAATGTCGAACACCCGGATACTATCCTCGCCAAGGTCGGCTTCGTGCCGGAAGATATCGAGGACGTCATTCTGACTCATCTGCATTTCGATCACGCCGGTAATCTCGACCGATTCCCCAACGCGACGTTCCACGTTCAGCGCGCCGAATACGAGGGCTGGAAACGGGTTTACGAAATGCCCGGCGATCTGGGATCGGATACCACCATGTGGCCGCTATCGTCGATGCAGAAAAAGGATCTCGACACTGTGGAGGCGCTTCTGGCGGCTGGCCGGGTCAATCTGCTGGACGGAGATGCCGAGTTCGCACCCGGCGTCTGGTGCCGGCTGGCCTATGAGTCCCACACATTCGGCTGCCAGTGGGTCGAGGTGCAGACCTCCGGCGGGCCTTACGTGGTCGCCGGCGACTGCGTCTACTGGTACGAGAATATCGAGCGCATGTGGCCGCCCGCCTACGTGCAGGGCAACACCTGGAACCTGATCAAGGTCTATCGCGCCATCCGCGACGCCGTGAACAACGAGACCGACCGGATCGTGCCCGGGCACGATCCGGAACTGTTCCTGCGTCACCCGGTGTTCGAGGCCGGACATCACCCGGTGGCGGAAATCCATCTCGCTCTAAACCGAAAATCAAAAATTGCTTAACTCGGTCTACGCGACCGGCGGTATCGTTACCGCCCCCCATCACCTGGCGGCCGATGCAGGGCGAGACGTGCTGCGCGCGGGCGGTAATGCGGTCGAAGCGATGATCGCAATGGCCGCCGCCATCCCGGTGGTCTACCCGCACATGAATGCCATCGGCGGCGACAGCTTCTGGATCGTCAAACCGGTGGGCAAAGACCCTGTCGGCATCGATGCCTGCGGCGCTGTAGCGGCAAACGCCACCGACGATTTATACCAGGGCGCGGGATTTGGCGTGATTCCGGCGCGCGGCCCATTGGCGGCCAATACCGTGGCAGGGACGCTGTCGGGTTGGCAGGCGGCGCTGGGCCTGGCGGCGGAGCTGGGCGGCACCAAAAGCCGCGAATACCTGCTCGAAGCAGCTATACATCATGCCGAACGGGGCTTTCCCACGACCGGAAACCAGTCGCGCACCACCGCAGATAAACTGACTGAACTCAGTGGGTTGCCGGGTTACGACGAGAGTTTTCTGCTGGACGGCATGCCCCCTGCCGAGGGGGATATCTTCAGGCAGCCGCGGCTAGCCGCAAGTTTACGCAAGCTGGCGTCCGATGGGTTCGAGAGCTTTTACGAAGGACCGTTGGCGGACGCCATCGCCGCCGACCTGGCGCGCGCCGGATCACCCGTTTCGGCTGCTGATCTCGCCCGTCACCGGGCGCTGACTTTGACGCCGCTGAAGCTGCAGCTTTCGACCGGTACGGTATGGAACATGCCGCCGCCGACGCAGGGCTTGGCGTCGCTGATGATCCTTGGTCTGTTCGACCGGCTGAAGATTTCCGACGCGGATGGCTTCGAGCACGTGCACGGACTGGTCGAGTGCGTGAAGCGGGCCTTCATCGTGCGCAACGCCCATGTACAGGACCCGGCGGCGATGACGGCCGCGCCCGAGGATTTTCTTTCCGACGCCGATCTCGACGTTCGGGCCGCGAGCATCGATCCTGAAACGGCACTGCCCTGGCCGGTGCCAGCGAAGGATGGCGATACAATCTGGATGGGTGCGATCGACGTAGCCGGCAATGCGGTGTCGTTCATTCAGAGCATCTACTGGGAATTCGGCGCCGGCGTGGTGCTTGAAGATACCGGTATCCTTTGGCAGAACCGGGGATCGAGTTTCTCGCTGCGGGATGGCGAAGTGAACCGTCTTGCCCCGGGCCGGCGGCCATTCCACACGCTTAACCCCGCGTTGGCCGCCCTGTCGGACGGGAAAATCCTGTCTTACGGCACCATGGGTGGCGAAGGACAGCCGCAGACGCAGGCGCAGGTCTATTCCCGGCATGTGAATTTCGGCCAGACCCTGCAGCAGGCCATCACCGCGCCGAGATTCCTTCTGGGCCGTACCTGGGGCGATACCGGCACCAACCTCAAGTTAGAAGCCCGTTACGATCCGGCCCTCGTCGCCCGGCTAAAAGCCGCCGGACACGATACCGAGGTGATTGCGCCGTATTCGGACCTCATGGGCCACGCCGGTGGCGTCTCTATGCGCCCGGATGGGGTGATGGAAGGCGGCGCCGATCCGCGAGCCGACGGGAAAGCGGCAGCGGTTTAGTCCTTCGTGACGCATGCAAGAAATGCCCCCTCTTTCCTCAGGGCGGGAGGGACTAGGATATTTTGGGAGGAAATTGCCGACTCTCATCCTGAGGAGCGCCCGTCGGGCGCTTCCCCTCACTCCACCCAGTAGTCGGAGTCAGGGTCACCTTTGATGGTTTCCTCGGGCGACCATTCGCCGATGATGATGCCCTGCTTGGGCGCGCCACCGGTGCGGTTGCGCACGGCTTCCTCCGAGATTGTGATCCGGGTGGCGCGGGTACGCAGCCAGCGGAACAGCCGTTCGTGCAGCTCTGCGCGGATATTGACATGATCGGCTGACTCGCCCAGGTCGTCGAATTCGTTCGGATCGTTTTCGCGATCGAACAACTGCGACCGGTAGCCTTCCCACAGCAGGTACTTCCAGCGGTCGGTGCGGATCATGAAGCCGCGCGCCTCCGCTGGCTCTTTGCCGGTGTATTTGCGTGCCGGCTTGAAGGAATAGTCGATCTCGGCAAAGACGGCATCGCGCAATTCGACTTCCTGCGCACCGCGCATCGTCGGCAGCAGGCTCTCACCTTCTAGCAGGTGTTCCTTGTCGACCAGCCCGCCGACTGCATCGAGGAAGGTCGGGATCATGTCGAGGGACTCGACCAGCGTTTCGTCTTTTGTGCCGCGGGTGCTATCCGCTGCCGTGTCCGGATCGTAGACGATCATCGGTACGCGGATCGAACATTCGTGCAGCATTTCCTTTTCGCCCAGCCAGTGATCACCGAGATAGTCGCCGTGATCGGAGGTGAAGACGATCATCGTGTCGTCCATCCGTCCTGCGTCTTCCATCCACGCAAACAGGCGGCCCATCTGGTCGTCGATCTGTTTGATCAGCCCCATATAGGCGGGCATCACATTGTCGCGAACGTCGTCCATGGAAAAGTTCAGGCTTTCCGGATGCTTCATGTGCGCTTCCAGCACGGGATGCGCTTTGTCGCGCTCCGCGTCCGACCGTACCGGCGGCATAATCTGGTTCTGGCCGTACATGTTGTGATAGGGCGCGGGTACGATATAAGGCCAGTGGGGCTTGATGTAGGACAGGTGCAAAAGGAACGGATCGTCGCCCTGTGCCTCCATGAACTCAATCGCGCGACCTGTCATGTAGGGAGTTTCTGAATCCTCTTCCCTCACCCGCGCCGGCAGGTGGTTGGAATTCAGATAGCAGCCCGACAGGATTTCGCCGTTGGGCCCTTCGGCGGCGTTGGCCCAGTCGTGCCACGGGTTGTCTCCGTCGTATCCCTTGGATTTCAGGAAATTGTTATAGGCATAGTTGGGATCGACTAGTTTGTCTGGCCATAGCCCGTCATCGCGTTCCACCGGTTCCAGCCCGCATTCCGAAGTCAGCACACCGAGCGCAGACATTTTGTCGACGCCAAGGCGCGCCATGCCGGCGGCGTCCGGTTCCATATGGGTCTTGCCGACTAGCGCGCAGCGCAGCCCGTGGGGCGCATGAAATCGCCGATATTGGTTTGGCCGACTGACAGCGGCACGCCGTTCCACGTCGCCCCGTGGGAATGGACGTAGCGCCCGGTCAGGTACGACATGCGCGACGGCCCGCACAGCGGCGACTGCACGAAGGCATTGACGAAATTCACACTCTTCGCGGCCAGGCCGTCGATATGCGGTGTGTCCAAGTGCGGATGCCCGTTGCACGACAGATAGTCGTAGCGAAGCTGGTCGCACATGATGAAAAGGATATTGCGTACTCTGCCCATGGCCCGGCGTGGCTCCCTGAAATCAGTCTTATTTTATAGGTAAGGTTTTAGACGCCGGGAGGGAAACTACCAAGGCGCGTAAAACACAAAGTGCGAAAAGGTTTTGAATTTACTATGTGAACTTCGTGTTTATGGAGGCTTTGTATTTCTTTTCTTCGCCGCCCTATAGCGTCATCAGAAACGCCACCAGATCGGCGATCTCGTCATCCGACAGGTTTAGCGGACGGAGGAGCTTGTCGTCGTCCTGATGCGGGCGCTTTTCGGAGATCTCAGAATAGTGGCGCACTACATCTTCCAGCGTCGCCTTCGATCCGTCGTGCATATAGGGCGCGGTCCGCGCTACATTGCGTAGGGAGGGCACGCGGAATTCGCCCCAGTTGCGCAGGGTTAGCCGCACGTGGCGGGTGAAGCCAGCTGTGGTGCGCCCTGCATCATCGTTAAACGGGCCCAGCAGGTTGTAGCGGCTTCTCCGCAGCACCAGGATACCACCGTAGCGACCCTTGTCGACGCGACCTTGCTCAGGGAAATGCGGCAGGCTGATATCGTGGAACTCGCCATTGGTGAAGTTGGTGCCGAAATGACACAAATCGCAGCGCGCGCGCCCCACGAAAAGCTTTGCGCCGCGCTGTGCCGCCGCCGGGTAAGCGGCGATTTTGGCGGCATCGTCCGCCGCCAGCGCGTCGCGAAAGCGGTCGAATGCCGATCTGCCGGATGTAAGCGTTTCCTGATAAGCGGCCAGCGCTTTGGCGATATTAACCATTGCAGTCTCGGCGTCGTGGGCCGTTACGTACGCGCCGAAGATATTGCGGTACGGGTTCGCCAGCGCAGGGGTTTCCGCGATACGCGACTGGAGCTCTTCGGGCGTCATGCCCAGTTCGCGCGGGTCGAGGATCGGCGAGATGGACTGCGCCCACAGATTGTCCGACTTGCCGTCCCAGCCGTACCACGTGTTCAGGCGCAAATTGAAAAGCGGCATGGTGTTGCGGTCGACGCGGACACGGCCGATCCCGCGCGGCTTGTCGTCGCCGTGGCCGAGCGCTGGTTCATGACACGTCAGACAAGACCGTCCCCGGTCTATCGACAGGTCGGCGCTTTCGAACAGTAACTTGCCGTAGGCGATGGCCGCCACATCGCCGGACACGCGATTGCTGGGGTCCGGCCCGATTTTCACAGGCCATGGGCCGCGCGACAGGATTAGCGCTTTTTCGTCGTCGGTGAAGTAGACGGGTGTGTCTGAGGCCGCGGCGGCGCTGATTAGAGAGCAGCCTGCCGCCAGAAGCGGCCAAAGGAGGCGTCGCAAGGAACGGGGGAAACCCAACGCTCGACCTTGACCTTTTCGGTTAGGCTCCAGCGTTTGTCTCCCTCGTAGACGTCGAGGGTAATCTGCCGGGCGCCCGGCAAGGGGAGAGCCATCCCATCGAATTTTGATTGGCCGAGACCGAATTTTTTCGCTCGGCGTGTGGGCAATGCCGTGACCGTGCGCCGGCATGCCGGCGACGACCTCGATGCTGAAGGGTTTGCCGACGGCAATTTTGGCAGATTCGGTCTTGTAGGTGACCGTGGTGCTGTCGGTACTTAACCGGTTTTCCATCGCGACGAGCCTGTCTTTCGGATAACGCTCAGCGAGCGTCGGGGCAGTTCCGGCGAGACCAAATGCAGAGGCGGTCTCCTTCGTAACGGGCACAGGCGCCTTCCTCAGAAGGAGGCGTAAACAGAATCCCCTCACGCGCAATGGGGAGGGGAAGAACAGGAAGAGAGAAACCGAACTTCTCACCCCGGCAAACCGAGTAACCGCTTGGACAGGATGTTGCGCTGGATCTCGCTCGACCCGCCATAGATCGTTGCGCGGCGCACCTGCAGGAACAGTGGCGCGATCTCGATCGGGCCGGCTTCGGTGTCTATGCGGTCGATCAGCGCCGCGTCCGTGCCGGCGGCTTCCAGCAACAGATCGCAGATGCGCTGAAGCAGTTCGGTACCGTTTATCTTCATGATCGACGCGTCGAGGCCGAGCGAGCGCTCAGCATTGGTGATCTTAACCGCGTGGGCGAACATGGCGGCGAAACCTACGGTATCGATGTCGAGCTCGGCAAGGCGCTCGCGAAAATACGGATCGTCCGCCGCCCCGGTCGCTGCGGCGACTTTTTTGACCCGTTCGATCGCCTCGAACAGCAACTGGGGATTGGCGGTACCGAGCCGTTCGTGGGCCAGCAGCGCGTTGGCGACCCGCCATCCGTCATGCAGATCGCCGACCAGGTTTTCCATCGGCACGCGCACGTCATCGAAGAACACCTCGGCGAACTCTTCGTCTCCGGCGAGGGTTTTGATCGGGCGGATGTTGATGCCGGTGGTTTTCAGGTCGATCAGCACGAAGCTGATGCCCGCCTGCTTGCGCGGTGCGTCAGGGTCCGAGCGCACAAGGACGAATATCCAGTCCGAATGATGCGCCCAGGTGGTCCAGATCTTGGAGCCGTTGATCACGAAGTCGTCGCCGTCGATGTCGGCGCGCGTGCGCAGGCTGGCAAGATCCGATCCCGCACCCGGCTCGGAATAGCCCTGACACCAGGTTTCGTCTCCGGTTAGGATTGGCGGCAGGTGACGGTTTTTCTGTGCGTCCGTGCCGAAGGCCATCAGGATCGGGCCGACATGGTTGATCCCCTGGGCCGAGATTTCCGGCGCCCCGGCGCGGGCTAGTTCCTCTTTCAGGATGATCTGCTGGTTCAGCGTCGCTTCCATGCCGCCATAGGCTTTGGGCCAGGCGGGCGCGATCCAGCCCTTAGCGTGGAGCTGGCGGTGCCACCACAGGGCGCGGTCGAAGGGAGGGCGCGTCGACCAGCCGCGAAGATCGTTGGGCAGGGTATCGGTGACCCAGCCCCGCACTTTGGCGCGGAAGGCTTTTTCGTCATCGCTGTCTGTTCTGAAGCTGATGGACATTGTGCAAACCTATCTCAACGGGCGTCGATGCGCCAAGCAACGGACGTAGGGATTTTTCATTGCATTATGACACGACTACACCGGCGTCGCCGTTGAGATCGACAAAGAAGGCATCGCCTCGGTCACCTTCAACCGGCCCGAAAAACGAAACGCCATGAACCCGACCCTCCACTACGAGATAGAGGAAATCATGATGCATCTGGAAACCGATGCTGTGGCCAAGGCGATCGTGCTTACCGGCGCCGGAAATGCGTGGGCGCAGGCATGGATCTGAAGGAATATTTTCGCGAAACCGACAATGATCCGGATGCGTAATACCGCTCGTTCATCGCCCACCGCCCCTGGGGCTGGAACAACCTCGTAGCGTCGCGCAAGCCCACCATCGCCTTGGCCCGCGAACTGATAGAAAAGAACCCATT
>MDTD01133359.1_pt1 | contig 12821 bp, 9 predicted proteins | sample 811221 | NCBI WGS metagenome assembly MDTD01 (sample SAMN05326646, study PRJNA326480) | marine metagenome | isolation source: seawater | place: Pacific Ocean: South West | collected 2011 | reverse complement strand
TGGTGGGCGGTAAAGGACTCGAACCTATGACCCTCTCGGTGTAAACGAGATGCTCTACCAACTGAGCTAACCGCCCTATAAAATAAATGTGAGATATACAATAAAAACTTGTTAAAGTAAAAAAGTATTTATGATAAATATATAATCAATAATATTTGATTAAAATGATAATTGAGTGCAAATCTTGTGGTAAAAAATTTAATGTTCCTGATAGCGCAATATCAGAAAAAGGAAGGCTTGTTCAATGCAGTTCTTGTGGGAATAAGTGGACTCAATTTCCAAGTAATCAAGTCGTAAAAAAAACTAAAAAAATACCGGTAAAAAAAATAACTTCAGTATCAAAAGAAAGAAATAATATAAAACCTATTAATGTAATACAGAATGAAATAGGCTCAAAAAGAAAAAAAAGAAAAAAAATTAAATCACGAACTGGTCCAACTTTATATTCTGCAGAATATTTGCAAAAAAAACACGGTTTAAGTTTAGATGAAAAAGTAGATAAAAAAATTACTAAAGCAAAAAAAGTTGCAAATGTAGGCTACGGTTTTTATTCTTATATAATAACGTTTGTTGTATTAATTATTTTCTTTTTTGGTATTTTAAATTTAACTCAAGATATTCTTATATATAACTTTCCTTTTTTAGAGAAATACATAGAGTATATTTTTGAAACAGTAAATAATTTAAAGATTATTATAAGTACGTGGAATTTATTAGTTTTCTAAACTTTTAATATTTATTATATCGGAAGAAAGTTCAAAATTATTTTTTTCTATTTCATTAAAAAAATTCCAAGCTAATACTATCAAAATATTATCTTTATTTTTGATAACTTTTTTGTCTTTTATCTCTATTTTCACACCAGGTATAAATTTATTATGTTTTAATTTATTGTCCTCAACTATAAAATCTAACTGATCTTTTATTCCAAAGAAATTTAAAGCAGTTGTGGCTTTAGCTGGAGCACCGTAACCAATTATCTTTTTCCCTTTTTTTTTCAATTTTTCAATATTTTTAATAACGTTATTTCTAATTTTGTAAACTTTGTCGCCAAATTCTTGATAAGTTTTAAATTCTTTAATCCCAAATTTTTCCTCCTCTTTTAAAAGATTATTAACACTTTTATCAATTTTTGTTTTCATATCTTTTTTTAAATAAATTCTTAGTGACCCACCATGAGTATTTATTTTTTCAGCTTTATAAATTTTAAGATCAAAATTTTTAAAAAAGTTTTTTAAAGATGTAAGTGACCAATAATTGAAATGCTCATGATAAATATTGTCAAATGTTAAATCTTTTAAAGTGTTTAATAAATATTGAACTTCTATTATTAAAGAACCTTTTTTACTTAACAAACTCATCATACAATCTGTCATCTCCTTAAGATTGTCAGAATGAGCAAATACATTAGATGCTAAAATTAAATCTGCATTTTTTTTTATCTTTTTAATGTTTTTTTTTGTTAAAAACCCATTATAAGTTCTGATTTTATTCTTATTTGCTAATTTTGCTAAATTTTTTGCTGGCTCTATACCTAAAATATTTTTAAAATTTTTTTCTTGGAAAGGTCTTAAAGCAACTCCATCATTGCTACCTATATCAATTATGTATGATTTTTTAGGCTTTAGATTAAACTCTTTAATATAAGACTCAGCTGCACTAATAAAATGATTTCTAAATGTTTTAGATGTTGAAGATGTATACAAATAATTTGAAAACATTTTTTTTGAGTCAACAGCAACTGACAATTGGCAATTACAACATTTCGGACAATAATTCATTTCAAGAGGGTATAGCTCACATTTATCATTTTTTTTATTCAACAAATTATTAGCTAATGGCTGATAACCTAGAGAAACTACTCTTTTCAAATTTGTATTACCACATGATCTGCACTCAAATTTATAGCAACTTAAAAGTAAATCTCTTTCTTTTTCATCAACAAATATATGTTTAATTGTATGTGTAACCCCGTAATTTTGGTGTTCTCTATCACCTCTTACCAAATTTAAAAAAGTAGTATCTTTAGTAAATACCATTGTGTGCGCAACATTTGGTTTGATTACAGATAACTGACCTTCGTTTACTACTTGAGTAATTTTTGGAGAATTAGGATTAAGTATATCTTGAAAAACTTCTATAATTTGTCCTTTTGTAAACAAACATTTTTGCTCCTGTTGAGGGTGATAATGATTTGCTCTTATCGTACCTTTTTTTGAATTTATTAATCCTATCAAATTAATAGGTTCTGTTAATTCATGATTGCTTATTTTTCCTCTATAATCTTCAAACTCATTTTCACCATCTTTTACATACTCTAGGTCTTTTTTAAATTTTTGTTTTGACCATTTACTAATCATTTCTTTAATACTTTCATCAAGAGCATAAAGAAACTTAAAACCGGTTTTTAAAATTTTTTTATTTGATAATGAAAATCCTAAATTTGGTATTTCGTCATTAGTTTCTCTTAACGTTACTTTTGGATTATATTTTTTACAAATTTCAGCTACTTCTTTAACCGTGACTGTATCCTTGGTTAAATTAAAAATTGCAGAAGATATATCTTTTCTTTCCTCCATAAATTTAAAGCATCTTGCAACATCTATTAATGGCACCAAACTCTTTACTTGTTTTCCTCCGGCAAATAATTTTAATACACCGTTCTGAGAAGCCATTTTAGAAAAGAAATTAGGCATTATATCTATTCTTGCTGTATCAGTAGAGTAACCGTAAACAGAACCGAGTCTAAGAATAATATAATTTTTTCCAGAATTTTTAAGTTGTTTCTCATTATAATCTTTTGATTTGCCATATGATAAAACTGGTTTAGTCTCCTCATCTTCGCGTATATCGTTTTTTACTTCATCAATACCTTCAAATACAACGTGCGTAGATGGCATTATGATTTTACAGTCTTGATTAATAGAATCTAAAATATTTTGTGTTCCCTCCTCAGCTACTGCTTTAATAAGTTTATCGTGCGTATCGTTGGCCTCACTTTTAACTCTTGGAACATTAGTTATGCCGGCTAAATGATGTACAATGTCAGCATCTTGACAATATTTTTTTATTAAATCTTTATTTAAAATATCGCCATGAACAAAGTTCATATTCCAGTTTCTAAGTTGATTAACTCGCTCAGATATAAATCTATTATCTATTACTGTAATTTGATCATTCCAACTATATCCAGAGTAAATTTTACACAGTTCTGTTCCTATGTAACCTAGACCTCCTGTAATAACTATTTTTTTTCCCATAATTTAAATTTACTTAAGTAATAATTTACTATAACCAGACGTAAATATGAATATTTTTGATTGTTTCATGTATTGTGGTGAAGACATGTTGCTTGATATCAGATTAAATGTTTTAGATAAATATGTTAAAAAGTTTGTCATCACAGAAGCTAGTTATAAACATAATGGCAGTAAAAAAAAATTAAGTTTTAATATTAAAAAGTTTACTAAATTTAAGAACAAAATTATATACATACCAGTTAAAAATCAACCTCCAAATATATTAAAAATTACTAATAAAGATAATGACGATATCAAAGGAGAGAAACTTATACTTAATGGATGGGCAAGAGACAAATTTCAAAGAGATTTATTGAAAAATGGAATTGAAGAGGCAAAAGATAATGATTTTATATTTATAAGCGATGTAGATGAGATACCTAATTTGAATAATTTCAATATCAATAAATATGAAAATAAAATAGTAATTTTCAATCAAAAAATGATTTATTACAAGTTAAACTTATATTTTAAAGGATTTAGTTGGTTTGGCACAAAAGCTTGTCAGAAAAAATCTTTCTTATCTCCTAACTGGCTAAGAGATATTAAAAATAAAAGTTATAGTAAATTTAGAGTAGATACAATTTTTTCAAGAAAAAAATATTCTAATATAAATTTTATCTCAGATGGTGGTTGGCATTTTACAAACATTAAAACACCTGAGGAAGTACAAAAAAAATTAGCGAGTTACGCACACCATCACGACTTTGAAGAAAGTGGGTTAAAAATAAAAGATGTAAAAAGAATAATGAAAGAGAAAAAAGTTATTTACAATCATTTTTTAGATGAATCAGCTCCAGCCAAAAAAAAGTGGGGAGGGTTTAAAAAACTTACAAAGCTCAAACAAAACGATCTTCCATTATATGTCTTAAGTAACAAAATAAAATTTAAAAAATGGCTAGATTAACTAATTTATATCTCTTGTTGTAATAGAGGATTTGCTTTTACTTTTCCCTTGAATTTGATCTACTTCAACCCACTCTACTCTCTTTAGGGGTTTTGTAAGAGACACTTTTAATACTTCGTCGACATTTTTGACTGGGATAATCTGTATTTGTTTTTTAATAGCCTCTGGAACTTCGGTCAAATCTTTAGTATTTTCTTTAGGTATTAAAACTTTTTTTATACCCGCTCTATGCGCAGCTAACAGTTTTTCTTTTAATCCTCCTATTGGTAAAACTATCCCCCTTAAAGTAACCTCTCCAGTCATAGCAACATTTTTATCAATTGGGATTTCAGTAATAGCTGAGATTATTGATGTAACAATTGCTATACCTGCTGATGGTCCGTCTTTTGGTGTAGCACCTTCAGGAACATGAACGTGAAAATCTTTTTTATCAAATATTGGAGGTACTATTCCATAGTCTAAACTTTTAGATCTAATATAAGATTTTGCTGCTTTGACTGACTCCTGCATTACTTCACCCAATTTTCCAGTAATCTGCATTTTTCCTTTACCAGGCATAACAGCTGACTCTATTTTCAAAATTTCTCCGCCGACTTCTGTCCAGGCTAGACCAGTAGCAACACCCACTCTATTCTCCTCTTCTATTTCTCCATAATTAAATTTTTTAATACCTAAATAATCAGAAAGTTCTCTCTCTTTAATTGTAGTGGAGACTTTTTCTTTTGCATCAATTTTTTTAACTAATTTTCGTGCAATCTTGGAAATTTCTCTTTCTAAATTTCTAACTCCAGACTCTCTTGTATAATCCCTTATAATTTTTTTATTTAAATTTTCACTTATTTTCCACTCATTTTTTTTTAAACCGTTATTTAAAGTTTGTTTTGGTATTAAATATTTTTGAGAAATATTGATTTTTTCTTCCTCAGTGTAACCAGAAATTCTAATAACCTCCATTCGGTCTAACAGTGGTGGAAGAATATTTAGAGTGTTAGCTGTAGTAACAAACATTACATCTGATAAATCATAATCAACCTCTAAGTAATGATCATTAAATTCTTTATTTTGCTCAGGATCAAGTGCTTCAAGTAATGCAGAAGAAGGATCACCTCTATAATCATTACCTACCTTATCAATTTCATCTAACAAAAATAAAGGGTTATTAGTTCCAGCTTTTTTCATTTGTTGTATAATTTTACCAGGCAGAGAACCAATATAAGTTCGTCTGTGTCCTCTTATTTCTGCTTCATCTCTTATTCCTCCTAGGGATATTCTTATGAATTTTCTATTAGTCGCTTTAGCAATTGATTTTCCTAAGGAAGTTTTTCCAACTCCTGGGGGGCCAACTAAACATAAAATTGGGCCTTTCATTTTTTGAATTCTTTTTTGAACAGCTAAAAACTCTATAATTCTTTCTTTTACTTTCTCTAAACCATAATGGTCTTCATCTAATATTTTTTGTGCATTTTTTAAGTCAGTATTTATTTTTGTTTTATTGGACCAAGGTAATTCTGTCATCCAATCTAAATAATTTCTCACCACGGTAGCCTCTGCTGACATAGGGCTCATAGACTTTAATTTTTTAAGTTCAGACATACATTTTTCTTGCGCAACTTTAGGCATTTTTGCTTTTGTAATAGCTTTGCTTAAATTGCTAATTTCATCTTTGCCCTCATCAATTTCACCCAGCTCTTTTTGGATTGCTTTTAGTTGCTCATTTAAATAATACTCTCTTTGTGTTTTCTCCATTTGGTTTTTAACTCTACCTCTAATTTTTTTCTCAACAGAGATAACACTAGTTTCTTTATCTATAAGTTCGTAAATTTTTTCTAATCTTTTTCGCAAATCTCTCATTTCTAATAAATTTTGTTTATCAAATAATGAAATGTTTAAATTAGCTGAAATATTATTTGCAATTTCACTTGAGTTTTTAAGATTTTTTAAGTTGCTTAGATTTTCATTAAAATCTTTTTTATTAAGGATTATTAGTTTTTCAAATTTTTTAACAAGTGAATTAGCATATTCGTTTAGTGAGTCAGAAACATTTGTATCTTCTGAAAGTTCATAATTACAATTTAAAAAAGTCTTTTCTTGCTGAACATTCTCCAAACTAAGAATTTTTACTCTCTTTACCCCTTCTACAAGGACTTTTACAGTACCATCTGGAAGTTTTAATAGTTGAAGAACTTTACTTAGACAGCCAAAGCTATATAAATCTTTTTCAGCTGGATCATCAACTTCTGATTTTTTTTGAGCTACAAGCACAATAGATTTATCTGATTTCATTGCCTCTTGAAGAGCTTTAATTGATTTATCTCTGCCCACAAAAAGAGGTATGACCATAGAGGGAAAAACTACTATGTCTCTTAAAGGTAAAAGAGGTTTTTTGTAAGATATGCTCATATCTAGTTTATATGGCAATTAATCACCAAATATCAAGAAACAAATTTGCATATTAAGCAACTGATGTTGATGTTTTTTTGCCGTATGTGACTATTGGCTCTGAGACACCTTTTACAGAATTTTTATCAACTGTGACTTTTAAGACATCATCCATATCTGGGAGTTCAAACATCGTTTTGAGCAAAATATTTTCCAAAATCGATCTTAAGCCTCTTGCCCCAGTTTTTTTACTGATAGCTTTTTTGGCTATTTCTAGTATTGCTTCCTCTTTAAATTCAAGTTGCACATTTTCAAATTCAAACAATCTTTTATATTGTTTAATTAATGAGTTTTTAGGTTCTTTAAGAATTTTTATTAATGATTTCTCATCCAGCTCGTTAAGAGTTGCAATTATAGGCATCCTCCCTATGAATTCTGGTATTAAACCATATTTAATTAAATCTTCAGGTTCAAGAGATTTCATAATTTCAGTTAAATTTTTTTCCTTATAAGTTTTTACTTCAGCTCCAAAACCTATTGAACTTCCTTTTCCTCTACTTTCAATGATTTTATCAAGTCCGGCAAATGCTCCACCACAAATAAATAATATATTTGTAGTATCAACCTGCAAAAATTCTTGTTGAGGATGTTTTCTTCCACCTTGAGGGGGAACGCTAGCTATTGTTCCTTCCATTATTTTTAATAAGGCTTGTTGAACCCCTTCTCCAGAAACATCTCTAGTGATGGATGGATTTTCTGATTTCCTACTTATTTTATCAACCTCATCAATATATACTATACCTCTTTGAGCTTTATCTACATTATAGTCTGCTGCTTGAAGAAGTTTAAGAATGATATTCTCAACATCTTCTCCAACATATCCAGCTTCTGTTAAAGTAGTGGCGTCGGCCATTGTAAATGGGACATCAAGAATTCTAGCTAAAGTTTGGGCTAAAAGAGTTTTTCCACATCCTGTTGGCCCGACCAACAGAATATTAGATTTGGATAGCTCTATATCTTTATTATTTTTAGTTTCGTGACTTAACCTTTTGTAATGATTGTGAACAGCTACAGATAAAACTTCTTTTGCAAATTTTTGACCAATTACATAATCATCTAAAACAGTGCATATTTCTTTTGGAGATGGCACTCCATCTTGATGTTTAATCAAAGAGGATTTGTTTTCCTCTTTAATAATATCCATACACAATTCAACACATTCATCGCAAATAAACACTGTCGGTCCAGCGATTAATTTTCTAACCTCATGTTGGCTTTTGCCGCAAAATGAGCAGTAAAGAATATTTTTATTATTTTTTTCTGACATAACGAATCAATGATCTTTATAATAATTGTCTTGCTATCTCTTATCAAGTAGAAGTTGTAATAGAAGCTATATATTGTGTGTTATTTTCTCTTCTCCACAACAGAGTCGATCAAGCCAAACTTTTTAGCATCTTCAGCTGTCATAAAATTATCTCTTTCTAAAGCTTTCGAAATTTCTTCAATCGATTTACCTGTATGTTTAGAATAAATCTTATTTAACCTATCTTTTAATGATTGAATTTCTTTTGCATGAATTTGAATATCGGTAGCCTGACCTTGAAAACCTGCAGAAGGCTGATGCACCATAATTCTAGAATTAGGTAATGAATATCTTTTTCCTTTCTCTCCAGCAGCTAAAAGAAAAGACCCCATTGAAGACGCTTGACCTATACAAAGAGTAGATACTGGTGAATTTATATATTGCATAGTGTCGTATATTCCTAGACCAGCAGTAACTAACCCGCCTGGACTATTAATATAAAAGCTAATTTCTTTTTTCGGGTTCTCAGATTCTAAAAAGAGTAATTGAGCCGTAACCAATGAAGCAACGTTGTCATTGACTGGTCCAACTAAAAAAACAATTCTTTCTTTTAATAATCTTGAATATATATCATACGCACGTTCACCCTTACTGGTTTGTTCAACAACCATGGGTATTAAACTATTCATATGTTCTTCTATGAGACGACTCATAATGTTGTTTTATACAACTATTAGTTACTTTTTGCTAATTTTTTTTACTTTAGATTTATCTTTGTTCTTTGATGGGATTTTTTGTGATTTTATTTGATCTGAATGAGCTTTATTTGATTTAGAGATTATTTCTTCGGCTTCTTTAATTGAAATAGATTTAATTGATGATTTAACCTTTGATTTAAAAAGATCTATTATTTTTTCTTCGTATATTACACCTCTTAAACTTTGTGCTGCGCTGGGGTTTTTTTGATAATAATCAAAAATCATTTTTTCTTGACCAGGCATACTTTTAATTTGTTTTTGAATTTCTTCCTTAATTTCTGTTTCAGATATTTTAATTTTATTTTTTTCTCCATATTCGTTTAAAACAAGTCCCAATTTAATCCTTGATTTTGCAATTTTCTCATTATTTTTTTTATTTTTATCAAAGTCTTCTTTTGATAAATGTTGTGTCATAACTTTAATTTCATTATCTACTAAATTTTCTGGTAGTTCTAAATCATGAAATTTTTCTACTTGATCTAGAATATTTTTTTTTGTTATTGAATTTAAAGCTTGAGTGTATTGAGACTCAATTTGTTTTTTAACCATTTTTTTAAAATCTTCTAAATTCGATGCTCCCATTTGTTTTGCAAATTCTTCATTAACTAAAGTTTTAATTGGTTTCTTAATGTTTTTAATTGTACATTGAAATTCACTTAATTTATTTGCTAATTCTTTTTTAGGATGATTGGCAGGTAAATTAACTTTTATTTTTTTCGAAGAACCTTTTTTGGAATTAAGAAGTTGTTGATCAAATCCTTTTAAAAAAAGGTCTTTACCAAGTTCAATTTTGACATCTTTTCCCTCACTTCCTTCAAATTTTTTATTCTCAACTGTTGCCGAATAGTCAAAAACTATTTGATCACCATTTTGTGCCTTCTCTCCTTCTTTTCTATTTTCAAAACTTTTATGTTGATTTGCAATTTCTTTAACCTTTTCATTTATTGTAAGATCTTCAATTGAAACTTTAAATATTTTAATCTTATAATTTTCGAAAGGTTTAAGCTTTATTTCAGGCAAAGTATCTATTTGAAGTTCATAATTTAAATCTTTGCCTTCTCCAAAAGTTTTTAAGTCTATTTTGGGTGTACCTGCAATTTTAATTTTATTATCTGTAATTGCTTTGGAGGAACTTTCTTTTAAAATACTATCAACTACTTCTCCATAAATTGCTTTGCCAAATTGTTTTTTAATAACGAGTGGGGGGACTTTACCAGGTCTAAATCCTTTTAAATTTACTTTTGACTGAAGCTCAATTAATTTTTCTTCTAATTTGTTTTGAATAGTTTTTTTATCAACAATAATTGACATTGTTAATTTTAAACCTTTTTTTGTTTGAATATTTACTTTCATAATTTCATGGTGGGCAAGAAGAGACTCGAACTCTTAAGCCTTGCGGCACTAGTTCCTAAGACTAGCGCGTATACCAATTCCGCCACTTGCCCAATCTTTTTAACGTGATTTATATATCAATTTTTTTTTTTGTAAAACTGTAAAGTCTTGCATAAACAATTAAATAAATACCTAAAAGAGAAAAAAACCAATACTTACAGATTATTCCATTATTCAAAAATATAATTGAGGGTAAAACTAAAAGGCTATATCCAAAATTTATAAACAACGAATTTACATAATTAAGATCGTTCAAATTAAGCCTGGTCTTAAGAAAATTATATAACAACATGTGTAAATGAAGATTATCTGGTTTAATAGGAGATTTTTTTTGGTAAACTTTTCTTAAAAATGAAAAGAACACTTCAAAAAATAAATAAAATAATATTGTACAGAAAAAAAATGATGAGACTAATGGATTAAAATTATTTGTAATAATAACATTTAAAGCAGTTGCAGAGCCGAATAAATAAGCGCCTCCATCACCCATAAACATTTTTGGTTTTGGAAAATTAAATAATAAAAAAGAAAGTAAAATTATTATTTGAGATATTATTAAAATTGAAATATCAATTAAATTATTACTTAAATTTACGTATAACAAAATAGAGTTAATAATAATTAAATGAATACCTAAAAGACCATTAAAGCCATCAATTAAATTAGCACCATTAACAATAAATAAAAAACATAATGAAATAAATAAGATTACAAATAATTTATTTTGTAATAAGACATTTAAAAAAAATAATTCAATTTTAAGAATATCTATTGAAAAAAAATTCACTGAAAATAATAGTAAAACTGTCATCAAAAATAATCTAATTTTAGGACTTAAATTAATCTTTAAATCTTCCACAAAACCAATAAAAAAAAGGCCCGAGCATATTACTAAATATTCGATATAGAGATTTGAAAAAATAGAATTATAAAAAAATATAAAAATTAAAAAAACTATAAAAGAAGAAAGACCTCCACATCTAGAAACAGGAAAAGAATGAAAAGCTTGAGGTTTGTTAAAATCATCATCCAATAAAGCTCCATTAGAGATTTTATGTGAGAATTTTTGAATAATTAAAAATACAAAAAAACTTATTAAAGCGATCAAAGAAAGAAAACTAAGTTCTAGAGAATTATTTTGCATTAGCTTACTTTTAATCCTTTATTATTTTTTTTTACTATATAAATGCCTGATATTATTATAAACAATGAGACAATAACTCTCCATGTAATAATCTCATCCATTAAAAAATATCCAAAAAAAACACCAAATATTGGTATTAAAAAAGCTACTTGAGTTTGAAATACCAATCCGTTAACAGTCAAAATTCTAAATCTTATTAACCAAGCTACGCCAGTAGCAATAATCCCCAAATAAAGAAGTGAAAGTGTAGATTGTAAAGTTGGTTGTGATGTCCAAGGAGTATCAATTATAAGTGATATGGGTAATAGAAATATAATAGACCAAATAGTTGTTGAAGTTGTAACATTTTCATTTCCTTTATCTTTTAATTTTAATGTTAGAAGTCCCCCTACAGAGTAAAAAGTAGATCCAATAATCGTAATTATTGCAAAAATATAATTATTTTCATTAATAATAACTTTGTCGAAAAATAAAAAAAGAATACCAATAAATCCTAGTATGATACCAATAGATTTAAAGAGTGTAATTTTCTCATCTGATGTAAAATAATGTGCAAGTAAAGATCCGCTCAAAGGAGTAGTGCTCATTAAAATGGCTGCTAAGTAACTATTTATTTCCCTCGTTCCAAAAGCAATTAGAGTAAAAGGTATTGCTATGTTACAAAGCCCTATAAGTGCATACGATTTCCACTCTTTGGAAAAGGCTTCAATTTTAATTTTTTTAATTTTGCACAAAAGCAGCAACGGAAATATTGCAAAAATAACTCTTACCAACGCAAGAGTAATTGGTTCGTAGCTGTAACTAGCTATTTTAATATTAAAAAATGAAGATCCCCATATTATAGCTAGTAAAACTAATAAAAAAATATCAAAAGATTTGGCTTCTCTCATATGCAATTAAAAATTGTATTGATGCTCTTTACGCATAGCTGATATCATTTTATTAGATGATATTCTATGTTTTAATTCTGCTATAAAGCCCCCTAAATAAATTATGAGTACAAATAAAATAAAAAAGCTAATGTCTGACAAACAAATTGAGTTTGTTGATCTAAGATTTACTGATCCTAAAGGGAAACTTCAACATCTTACGATGGATGCAACTGTAGTTGATGAAGATATGTTGGAAAATGGAGTATTTTTTGATGGATCTTCTATAGCTGGCTGGAAAGCGATTAATGAGTCAGATATGATTCTAAAACCCGACTTAGCAAGACCGATTATAGATCCATTTAATTCTCATGGTACATTGAATATTTTTTGTGATGTTTTAGATGCTATAAAAAAAGATTCTTACGAGAGAGATCCAAGAGGAACAGCAAAAAAAGCTGAGTCTTATTTAAAAAAAACTGGTGTGGGAGATAAAGCTTATTTTGGACCAGAGCCTGAATTTTTTGTTTTTGATGATGTCAGATTCAAAAACGATATGAATGAAACAAGTTTTTCTATTGATAGTTCTGAAGGTCCATATAACACAGGAAAAAAATATGAGAATGGTAACTTAGCGCATCGGCCAGGAGTAAAAGGAGGGTATTTTCCAGTTCCTCCTGTAGATAGTGCTCAAGACATGAGAAGTGAATATTTAAAAGCTCTAAAAGATATGGGTGTAAAAGTTGAAAAACATCATCATGAAGTTG
>MDTD01181633.1_pt1 | contig 12822 bp, 11 predicted proteins | sample 811221 | NCBI WGS metagenome assembly MDTD01 (sample SAMN05326646, study PRJNA326480) | marine metagenome | isolation source: seawater | place: Pacific Ocean: South West | collected 2011 | reverse complement strand
ATTTAATTCTTTTTTATTTTTTTTATAATCATTAAAAAAATTTGTATAATCAACAGCTTGTGTAAATGAATTTTTCAGAAAATTTTCAGGAATCGAAACTATAAAAGATGACCTATAAACTACTTCATTAATTCCAACTTTTAAAAATTTTATAATTCTAAAATCTAAATTTGATAATAAAATTGTTAAAATTGATAAAAGAACTAAGGTAAGAAGCGAAAATTTTTGTTGAGTACTTTTTTTTAAAAAAGCAGATCGAATTGCAATAAATAAATCATCTCTGCTTGACGCCATTGCCCTTAATATTCAGTCAGCATAGTAGAGAATGTTTGCTCTTGGTCTAAAGCTTTTCCTGTTCCAATTGCAACACATGACAATGGATCATCAGCAATATGGACTGGCAAACCTGTCTCTTTAGAAAATCTTTTATCGATATTTTTTAAAAGAGCTCCTCCACCAGTTAAAGTAAGTCCCATGTCAACTAAATCAGCTGATAATTCTGGCGGTGTACTTTCAAGAGCATCTTTAATACCATTTACCATTTCTTTTAAAATTACGTTTAATGCTTCGGCAGTATCCTCTTCTGTAATATTTACTTCTTTTGGTGTTCCAGATCTTAAGTCTCTTCCTTTAACAGCATAAGTATTATTATTTGTAGGAATCGCTGTTCCAATTTCTTTCTTAATTTTTTCTGCAGTACTATCACCTATCATTAGATTGTATTCTTTTCTCATATAATTAACCATGGCTCCGTCCATTGCATCACCAGCTACTCTTAGTGATTTTGAATAAACTAAACCACCTAAAGACATCACGGCAATTTCACTTGTTCCTCCACCGATATCTACTACCATTGATCCAGTTGCTTCAGATATTGGAAGATTTGCGCCAATAGCAGCTGCTATAGGTTCCTCGATTAATTGAACACGTCTTGCTCCAGCAGCTAGTGCGCTATCTTGTATAGCTTTTCTTTCAACGGGCGTTGAGCCTGTTGGAACACAAATCAAAATTCTTGGGTTCGCAAAACTGCTGCCTTTGTGCACTTTTTTAATGAAATGTTTAATCATTTCTTCCGTGACAATAAAATCAGCGATAACACCATCTCTTAAGGGCCTAATCGCTTGAATATTTCCTGGGGTTCTACCAAGCATTGTTTTTGCTTCATCCCCTACCGCTAGTACTTGTTTTTTTCCTGATTGTTCAACTATAGCTACGACAGAGGGTTCGTTTAGAACTACTCCCTGCCCTTTTACAACAACAAGTGTATTGGCTGTTCCTAGATCTATGGCCATATCTTGGCTCCAAACTTTTTTAATTCTATCAAATATTCCCATTATATACCTTCCTTTATTTTGTGATGTTCAATATCTTTATAAAGAGATTTTTTTTCTCTTTTAATCAACATTTTATTTAATGCATTTAAATAAGCATTTGCCGATGCAACTAAAGTATCTGTATCTGCAGATTGACCAACTGTAGTTCTATCATTTTCTTCAATTTTTACGCTTACTGTTGCTTGAGCATCTGTACCCTCCGTTACTGCATGTACTTGGTATAAAGATAATTTTACATCATGGGGATAAAGTTCCTTAATACATTTAAAAATAGCGTCGACTGGTCCATCCCCTGTTTGGGTTGTTTTCTTAATATCACCAAAAACATCCAATGTCATATCAGCTCTTTGTGGCTCTCCTGTTCCAGCAAAAACTTTTAATGATTTGAGGTTTATTGCATTAATTTTATTATCTATAATTAAACTATCGTCGACTAATGCAACAATATCTTCATCATAGATATGTTTTTTTTTATCTGCCAAAATCTTAAATTTTCCAAAAGCTGCTTGAACTACGTCATCAGTCACATCTGCATAACCTAAATCACTTAATTTATCTTTAAATGCGTGTCTGCCAGAGTGTTTTCCCATTACTAAAGATGTTTTTTTAACACCAACACTTTCAGGGGTCATTATTTCATAAGTTTCTCTATTTTTAAGCATACCATCTTGATGAATGCCAGACTCATGAGCAAAAGCATTTTTTCCCACAATTGCTTTATTGAACTGGACTGGAAATCCAGTTGCATTTGAAACAATTTTTGAAGCCTTACTTATTAATTCTGTTTTAATACCAGTTTCATAAGGTAATAAATCATCTCTTGTTTTTATTGCCATTACAATTTCCTCTAAAGCCGCGTTACCCGCTCTTTCACCTATTCCATTTATTGTACATTCAATTTGTCTTACTCCTGCTGATAAACCAGATAATGCATTTGCAACTGCTAATCCTAGATCATTGTGACAATGAGCTGAAATAATTGCTTTATCAATATTTGGTACATTATTTTTTATAAGGTTTATGGTTTTTGCAAATTCCTCAGGTATTGAATAACCTACAGTATCAGGAATATTTATTGTTGTTGCACCACATTTAATTGCAAGCTCGATTGTCTTGTACATAAAATCAAGATTTGTTCTTGTGCCGTCTTCACATGACCATTCAACATCATCTGTAAATTTTTTTGCATAAGTAACACTTTCTTTAATAGCACCTAAAACTTGTTCATCACTCATATTGAGCTTATGCTTCATATGTACAGGGCTAGTTGAAATAAATGTATGAATTCTAAATCTTTTTGAATGCTTTAAAGATTCGTGGCATGCATCTATGTCTTTTTTTGTAGCTCTTGCTAATCCACAAGGTATCGAATTTTTAAGACTTTTGCTTATTGCACTAACTGCCTCAAAATCACCTGGTGACGATATTGGAAAACCAGCCTCAATAATATCGATTCCCATTTCATCAAAAACTCTGGAAATTTGAATTTTTTCCTCAACGCTCATTGAAGCGCCTGGTGATTGTTCACCATCTCTCATTGTTGTGTCAAAAATAAATACTTTATCTTTTTTAGCCATATAAAAAATTTTTATAATAGAAATATACAACCTATCGTTTAGATTGCAAAATAAAATACCTTAATTAACCCAATTTGGATCTAAAATTTACTTCTTATCACTATCAACTAATTTCTTCTTGCCTATCCAAGGCATCATAGCTCTTAAATTAGCTCCAACTTTTTCAACTGGGTGCTCAGCTAATTTAGCTCGTGTCGAAAGAAAGTTTTTCTGACCATTTTTACATTCATCCATCCACTCTTTTGTAAACTTTCCTGACTGAATATCAGCTAACACTTCTTTCATTCTTTTTTTTGTGTCCTCTTTATTTATAATTCTTGGACCAGATTGATACTCACCATATTCAGCGGTGTTTGAAATTGAATAATTCATATTTGCTATTCCACCTTCATAAATTAAATCAACTATTAATTTTACTTCATGAACAGTTTCAAAATAAGCCATTTCTGGTTCATATCCAGCTTCTACTAAAGTTTCGTATCCATTTTTAATCAGTTCTACTAATCCTCCACAAAGAACTGTTTGCTCACCAAATAAATCTGTTTCTACTTCGTCTTTAAAAGTTGTTTCTATTATGCCAGATCTTCCACCACCCACAGCAGAGGCATAGGACATAGCTAGATCTCTTGCCTTGCCAGAACCATTTTGGTGAACCGCAAATAAGCATGGCACTCCACCACCTTTTTCATATTCACTTCTAACTAAATGACCAGGTCCCTTAGGCGCAACCATAAAAACATCTAAATCTTTTCTGGCTTTAATTAAATCATAATGAATATTTAAACCGTGAGCAAAAGCAATTGATGACCCTTCTTTTACTCTTTGTTCAATATGATTTTTATAAATTGTTGCTTGTAATTCATCTGGTGTGAGAATCATGACAACATCAGCCCATTCAGCAGCATCAGATAAGTTCATTACTTTTAAGCCTTTAGACTCTGCTTTTTTTATACTTGACGATCCATCTCTTAAAGCAACTACAACTTGTTTTACTCCGCTATCTTTTAAATTAAGCGCATGAGCATGTCCTTGACTTCCATAGCCAAAAATTGCGATTTTTTTATCCTTAATAAGGTTTACATCAGTATCTTTTTCATAAAACATTTTCATTTTTTTCTCCTAATTTATTTATTTGAATGTATCCGCACCCCTTGTCATTGCTATGGCCCCTGTTCTTGAAGTGCTAGTAAGACCAAGGGGTTTCAATTTTTTACTCATCATGTCAATATCTCTCCTTAAGGCAGTAACCTGTATAACAATAGATTTATTTGTTTTGTCTAATATTACTGGATTAAGGTTTTTACAAGCTTTAATACATTTTTCTAACTTTTTTTGTTTACCAACGATTTTAAGTAAAGCCATTTCTTTAAATATCACTTTTTTATCTTCTCTTTTGAAATCAGCAACTTTATGAACTGGAACTAGTTTTTTAAGTTGTAATTTGATTTGATCTATAACTTGAGGAGTTCCTGTTGTAACGATTGTAATTCTAGAAATATTTCTTGTTGCATCGACTTCTGCTACTGCTAAAGACTCAATATTATAACCTCTTCCTGAAAACAAACCGACCACTCTTGCTAAAACACCAGATTCATTATCTACCCATACTACAATTATATGAGTGTCTGATTTTCCTTTTTTAGTTGGTATACTATATGCTGATTTTGGACTTGCCATTAAACTAATGCTTTTCCTTTACCCGTAATCTTATTTTCATCCTTATCGTTTGGACCTAAAATCATTTGATTGTGAGGTTTTCCAGAGGGTATCATTGGAAAACAGTTTTCGTTTGGATCAACATGACAGTCAAATATTACTGGACCATTATGATTGATCATTTCTTGAATGTTTCTGTCTAATTCATTTGGGTTTTCAACTTTAATTCCTTTACATCCATAAGCTTCAGCTAATTTTACAAAGTCAGGTAAAGCCTCAGAATAACTTTCTGAATAATTTTTTTCATGAAGTAATTCCTGCCATTGTCTTACCATTCCCATATATTGATTATTAAGTACAAATATTTTAATAGGTAAATTATATTGAACAGCAGTTGACATTTCTTGCATTGTCATCAAAACAGACGCTTCACCCGCTATATCTATTACAAGCTTGTCTGGATGAGCGATTTGAACTCCCACAGCAGCTGGAAGGCCATAACCCATAGTTCCCAACCCACCAGAAGTCATCCATCTATTTGGTTTGTCAAATTTATAATGCTGTGCAGCCCACATCTGATGTTGGCCAACCTCAGTAGTGATAAAAGTATCTTGATTTTTCGTTAATTCATATAATCTTTTTACAGCATATTGAGGCTTTATAGTTTTATCGCTATTTATAAAACCTAAAGAATCTTTTGATCTCCATTTTTGTATTTGTTCCCACCATTTAGAAATATTTTGTTTATTAGATGTTTTAAAACCATTTCTTTTAGTATTAATTCTTTTTATACTAGCTTTAAGAACTTCATTTACGTCACCAACAATCGCTAAATCTACTTTAATAATTTTATTTATAGATGATGGGTCAATGTCAATATGAACCTTTTTTGATTTTGGTGAAAATTCATCTATCTTTCCAGTAATTCTGTCATCGAATCTTGCTCCAATATTAATTAATAGATCACAATCATGCATAGCATTATTTGCCTCATAAGTTCCATGCATTCCTAACATACCGATAAATTGATTATCATTTCCTGGAAAAGCTCCAAGCCCTTGCAATGTTGACGTAATTGGAAAACCAATCAGTCTTACAAACTCTCTCAATGTTTCACTCGCTTTTGGTCCAGAATTAATTACTCCTCCACCTGTATAGATCACGGGTTTCTTGGATTTAGAAATGAGATTTATTAATTCGTCTATTTCACTTTGAGTAAATTGATTAAGTAATTTACTCTTAATTTTTTTTTCTTTTTTGGGTTTTGAATATTTCATTTTAGCAAATTGAATATCTTTAGGTATATCAACTAACACTGGACCTGGTCTCCCTGTAGTTGCAACTCTAAAGGCCTCATGTAAAATTTTAGATAAATCTTTGACATCCTTAACTAACCAGTTATGTTTTGTACAAGGTCTTGTTATGCCAGTGGTGTCACACTCTTGAAACGCGTCCGTTCCAATCAAGTGAGTTGGAACTTGTCCAGAAATACAAACTAACGGAACAGAATCCATGTAAGCATCTGTCAATGCGGTAACTACATTTGTTGCGCCAGGCCCTGAGGTTACTAAAACAACACCAGGTTTGCCAGATGATCTTGCATATCCTTCAGCAGCATGACCAGCTCCCTGCTCATGCCTTACAAGAATATGTTTGATAGTAGAATGATTTTTAAGTTCATCATAGATTGGTAAAACAGCACCTCCAGGATATCCAAAGATAAATTCTACATCTTGGTCTTCAAGACATTTAAAAACTATTTCAGCACCTGAGTATAATTTAGACATTCATGCAATCTAGCTGAAGTTGTGCTAATTGGTCAAGGCTAAGTATAAAATATCTAAACTTTTTTTAAAAATTGATCTAAGCCCTCAGGCTTTATTCTCTTCCAATCGATCATGTTTCCTCGTCCCCAGGTAACCTGCCTTTTAGCATATTGTCTAGTCTTTACTGATATTTTCTCAATAACTTCATCAATTTCTATTTTTTTATCTAGATATTCTTTAATTTCTCTTATCCCAATTGCTTTATATGAGGTTTTAGTCTGAGGAATTTTCAATTTAATAAATCTTTTTACTTCCTGAATAGCACCCTTATTGATCATCTCCTTAGTTCTTAAATAGATTTTATCAATTAACTCAGCTCGGGGGTGGTCAATGTATATTTTATAAAAGTCTTTATTTTGATAGGGTGAGCTTGTTTTTTTAAACCAGTCAAACAAAGATTTTTTAGTAAATTTTTTTACTTCATATGCTCTAATTACTCTTTGGGAATCTAAATAATTTAAATTATTTTTCGCTAGAGGATCTAATTTGACTAATTTTAAAAAAAATTTTTTGGGACCAAGTTTATTGTGAAGAGTACGAACTTTTGTTCTTAAATTTAAAGGTATATTAGGAATGTTTACAAGGCCATATACTAACGCATTAAAATATAAACCAGTGCCTCCAACAAGAATTGGAATTTTTTTTCTTTTTTTGATATCAAAAATTTTTTGATTTACTAATTTTAACCAATCACCGGTTGAAAAATTTTTTTTCACACTTTGAAAACCGTACAAATGATGTTTTATTTTTTGATGATCTTTTTTGAAAGGTCGTGCAGATAAAATTTTAAGTTCTTTATACAGTTGCATGCTATCAGCATTAATAATTTCACCTTTTATTTTCTTTGCCAAATTAATCGCAAATAAAGATTTTCCTGAAGCTGTTGGGCCGTAAATTAATATTATTTTGGATTTTAAATCCATATATTAGTCAAGTTTTACACCAATATATCTTCTTTGATTTTGACTATTATATATAACTAACAGAATAGTTTTTTGATTACTGTTCAAAACTTTTTTTATAGCCTGATTTAAATCTCCAACTGATCTAATCTTTTTTTTCTGTGCTTCTAAAATTATACTATTAATCTCTATAGAGCCAAATACTGGACTATCATTTTCAATCTTAGTAATAACAAGGCCTGAAGTTTGATTGGGCAAATTTCTAGTTTTTATATCTTCGTTATTAAGTTTTCTTACAGAAATTTTTAAACTGTCGATTATTGTCTCTTTAAGTATCTCGCTCTTTTCTGCAACTTTAAAATCTTCTGAAGTTTCCAATCTTCCTAATGTAATATTTTTGATTATTTCTTTTTTATCTCTCCATATTTTTACTTTAACTTTTTTTCCAACTTCAGTTCTAGCTACAATTATCGGTAACTGTTTCATTTCATCAATTTTTTCACCATTAAACTCTAAAATAATATCTCCTGCTTTAACACCAGCTTTATCTGAAGGGCTGTTCTCTGCTACACTTGCAACTAATGCCCCTCGGGGTTTATCTAATTTTTCTACTTCAGCAATTTCATTTGTGACATCTTGAATTCTTACTCCCAACCAACCTCTTTTTGTTTCTCCAAATTCAATTAATTGATCAATAACTATTTTTGCACTATTTGAAGGTATAGAAAAACCGATTCCAATTGAACCATTTCTCCCTAATATAGCAGTATTAATACCAATAACATCTCCATTCATATCAAATAAAGGACCGCCTGAATTTCCAGAATTGATAGATGCATCAGTTTGAATATAATCCTCATACCTTGATAATCCTATCGACCGATTTCTTGCAGAAATAATTCCAGAAGTAACTGTTCCACCTAAGCCAAATGGATTTCCAATTGCAATTACCCAATCACCAATTCTTGCTTTATCTGAATCTCCAAATTTTACTGGAACAAATTCCTCTTTTGTTTCTAATTGTAATACAGCAATATCAGATAAAGGATCAGCTCCTATTACTTTAGCTTTATATTCTTTATCACCATTCACCCTTACTATTATATCTTCAGCATCACTAATAACGTGATTGTTGGTAACTACTATTCCTTGCTTATCAATTATGAACCCTGAGCCTAATGCAGAAGATTTTCTCTCTTGTGGGGCTCCAAATTCCTTAAACATATCTTCAAATGGAGATCCCGGAGGAAATTGAAATGGAAATGGATTTGATTGGGTTGTTACTATAGTAGTAGTCGAAATGTTTACTACAGAAGGCATTAATTTATCTGCCAAGTCAGCAAATGAACTGGGTACATTCTGAGAGTGGGAATTTAACTGTAAATTAAAGATTATTAAAATTGTTACAAAAATTATTTTTAGCTTATTCATTTCAATTCTTAATATAATAAATAATTACAAATCCAATTATAGCGAAAATTAAGCCACCTAATCTTAAATGACTTTCTTTGATTAACTCTATTTTTTTAAGCATACTTTTCATTTTTGATGGAAATATGGCATATAAAATACCCTCAATGAATAAGAACAGACCAAACGCAATGATCAGCTCTCTCATAAATTTATTGTGACTTAGGTTTTATATTTCCAAAAAATTTAAAAAACTCACTATCAGGTGAAAGAATCAATGAAGTTTCTCCACCAATTAAAGCTTTTTCATATGCTTGCATAGCTCTATAAAATGCAAAAAATTCTGGATCTTGACCAAAAGCACTAGCGAAAATATTATTTCTTTTACCATCACCTTCACCTTTCATTATTTCTGATTTTTTTTGAGCGTCTGCTAGTATCACTGTAACTTCTTTATCAGCAGTTGAAGTTATGGTTACAGCCATCTCTGCACCTCTTGCTCTAAATTCTTTTGCTTCTCTTTCCCTCTCTGTTTGCATTCTTCTAAAAATTGCATCACTATTCGCTTGAGGAAGGTCTGCTCTTTTAATTCTTACATCGTTAATTTTTATTCCAAAATTTTCAGCTTCATTATTTACGCCCTCTTGTATTAAAGCCATTTGCTTAGTTCTGTCTTCGGACAATAATGTTTGTAATTCTTGTTGACCCAATACATTTCTTATTCTTGAATTTATAATTGTTGCCAACCTCGATCTTGCAACTCTTTCATTTCCGACAGAGATGTAAAATTTTAAAGGGTCTACTATTTGAAACCTTGCAAAAGCATCTACAATTAATCTTTTTTGATCTGATGCAATTACTTCTTCTGGTGGAGTATCTAAGTTTAAAATTCTTTTATCTAAAAATACTACGTTTTGAATAAAGGGAATTTTAAAATTTAAACCTGGTTTCGAAATAATTCTTTTTGGATCACCAAATTGAAGAACAATAGCTTGATTGACTTCTTTTACTATAAAAATTGAAAAGAATGCTACAACACCAAGTGCAACAACTATTCCAGCTATAACTTTTCCCATATTCATTTTAATTAGTCGCTTTCTTTTTTTGTAATTCAGGTAATGGTAAGTAAGGAACTACACCTGAGCCTGCATTTTTTTCGATTATTACTTTATCTATATCTGCTAAAACTTTTTCCATTGTTTCTAAATACATTCTTTCTTGTGTAACAGATTTAGCATTTTTATATTCATTATAGATTGCTAAAAATCTACTAGCTTCACCTTCTGCTTTAGCAACAACTTCTTTTTTATAAGCCTCTGCTGCTTGAAGAATTTTTTGCGCTTCCCCCCTTGCTCTTGGAATTACATCATTTGCATAAGCCTCTGCCTCGTTTTTTGATCTTTCCATATCAGCTCTTGCAGCTTGCACATCTCTAAAAGCATCAATTACTTGATCTGGTGGATCTGCTTTTTGAGTTTGGACTTGGGTAATTTGAATACCACTAGTGTATTCATCTAGTATTTTTTGAATAATTTCTTGGGTGTCAGTTTCTATCAGCGATCTACCTTCTGTTAAAATCGGTTGAATATCTGATCTTGCAATTACCTCTCTCATTGCAGTTTCAGCTGCGGCTTTTACAGTTCCCTCTGGATCTTGAATTTTAAATAAAAAATTCCCAGCATCTTTAATTACCCAAAAAACTGAAAAATCTATATTTACTATATTTTCATCTCCAGTTAACATTAAACTTTCTTGTGGAACATCTGCAACACCTCCTGAAGATGTAAAACCACTATCTCTTTCAGATCTGAACCCAATATCTATTCTATTAACTTTTGTAACTTTTGGAGTCAAAACTGATTCAACTGGAAAAGGTATATGATAATTTAATCCTGGTTGAGTTGTTTTAACAAATTTACCAAATCTCAATACAACACCTTGTTCATCAGGCAATACTCTATAAAGACCACTTGCCAACCAAACAAAACCTAAAATAATTAAAACTAAAATTGCTTGTTTACCTCCTGAGGAGCTACCTCCAGGTAAAAACTTTTTAATTTTTTCTTGAAACTCTCTAATAATTTTATCTATATCTGGTGGTGTAGGGCCCCTGCCAGATCCATTACCACCTCCTCCACCTGGGGGTGTTCCCCAAGGACTTCCGCCTCTTTCTTTAAAATCGTCTGACATATGTCAAAGTATATAGTGTCTTTATTATAAAAAACAAGTAATGATGAAACCATGACAGACAAAAAGCCAGAACTTAGTGACGCAATGAAGAAAAAGCTGGAGCCAAAGAAATTCACTAAAAATCCTATTTTAGGAACAAAATTTACGATTGCTATTTCTAGCGCTAAAGGTGGTGTGGGAAAATCCACATTTGCTACAAATCTTGCTTTAGCATTAAAACAAGTTGGCTGTAAAGTTGGATTATTAGATGCTGATATCTATGGTCCATCCATACCAAAAATGTTTGATATAAATGAAAAACCAAAAAGTGATGGTCAAAAATTAGAGCCTATTAACAAGTATGATATTCAATGTATGTCTATCGGTTTTTTAACAGATCAACAAACACCTATGATTTGGCGAGGACCGATGGTTACCAGTGCAATAAAAACTTTTACTCAAAAGGTAAATTGGAAAAATTTAGATTTTATTATTATAGATATGCCACCAGGCACGGGAGATACCCAACTTACTTTTTCTCAAGAAATTAAAATGGATGGTGCAATTATAGTATCAACACCGCAAGAGGTCGCTTTATTAGATGTTAAAAGAGGTATTAAAATGTTTGACAAATTAGGTGTAAAAATTTTAGGATTAGTTGACAATATGAGTTATTTTATTGGTGATGATAAAAAAAGATATAATATTTTTGGAGAAGGCGGAGTAAAAAAAACTGCAGAAGAATTTCAAAAAAAATTTTTGGGTGAAATACCAATTAATTCCGAAATAGGTAAATCTGGTGATAAGGGTAAACCAATTGTTGAAGAAAATCCTGACCACGAAATTTCTAAAATTTATATTAATTTCGCGAATGAAATCAAATCAACATATCTGTAAGATTAAGAGCTTCCATCAGCTCATTCCACTCCCTTTTTGATAAACCAGAGTCCTCTAAAGAAACTTTTTGACCCTTAATCAATTTTTGAATAACTATTTTTCCTTTAGAAGAAATCTCTGTACCTCCAACTCTATAATCCATAAAAGCCTCATGAGTAATAGGAACCCATTTTTTTACTGTGTCCAACATTATATCTGCATAAACCCTTATTTCATATTGAGCATGGCTATCTGCTCTTAATCTTAAAAAATTCATAAGATTTAATAAATCAGTTTTCCAATACCACTGGGTATAAGTATTTAAAGTCAAATTCATTCTTGCCAATTCTCTTGCCAACCCTTTTTTATTTTCATCAATTTGTGATCCATCATATCGTTCATTCAACATTGTTTCATAATTTGCATACGTTCTTTCAGCATCATTTTTTAAAAGTTCTAATACTTCTTTCGCCTGTTCACCTTCAAGAACATCTCCTCTTCCTTGTCTATTAATTTTTGATTGGGCGGCAAGATTTTCGTTAGTAGGTAAATAAAATTCTTTATCTAGAATAGAATACCTTGCGGAATATTCGTTTACGTTTGCTGTTCTGTGTCTAATCCACTGACGAGCAATAAAAATTGGTAATTTTATATGATATTTTATTTCACACATTTCAAATGGTGTGCTGTGCCAATGACGCATTAAATACTTAATTAAGCCTTTATCGGTTGAAACCTGCTTAGTACCTTTTCCATATGAAACTCTAGCTGATTGAACAATTGATGTATCATCACCCATATAATCTATTACCCTGACAAAACCATGATCAAGTGCTGGCATAGCCTCATAAAGAATTTTTTCTAGTTCAGGAGCAACTACTCTTTTTGTTTTATTGGATTGTGATTGCTGATTTTTTATTTCTTCTGACTGTTCTTTAGTTAATTTCATGATTGTTATTGAATCTCTTGTAATTCCTTTTATATTAAAGATGTTGGTTTTCCAACTATGACGATAAACGAATTTCGTAATAACCATTGCGGACGTGGGGGCAGTACCCACCACCTCCACCAT
>MDTD01004458.1_pt1 | contig 12822 bp, 13 predicted proteins | sample 811221 | NCBI WGS metagenome assembly MDTD01 (sample SAMN05326646, study PRJNA326480) | marine metagenome | isolation source: seawater | place: Pacific Ocean: South West | collected 2011 | reverse complement strand
TTGTTGTCAGCCACCTCGCGCACATCACCCGCGATGCCAACAACCTTGTCGCCGAGTGCCTTCACGACCTCATCGATGCGCTCCTGCGAGCGGTCGAAGATTGCGACACGCGCGCCTTCCTCGACGAAGCGTTCGACGATGGCTTGTCCAAGACCGGACCCTCCGCCCGTCACGAGCGCGACTTGATCCTTGAGTTGCATTGTAATTCCTCCCGTATTTTAACGCTGCTTCTCAGCAGTTAATGTATATGAAGTCGCCGTCGACCTTTGCAGGAAACACCTTGAGTGCCTCACAAGCAGGCAGGGCCTTCACCTTGCCGGTTCTGACGCAAAATTTCGCGAAGTGCAGACTGCACTCGATAACTCCGTCCTCGATAAAACCGTCCGCGAGTGACCATGTGTCATGCGTACAGGTGTCTTGGACGGCGTGTATTTCGCCGTCCACTCGGCACACCAGTATCGGCTCAGGGCCACCTTCGAATACCTTCATCTCTCCCTCCGACACATCTGCCGAAGGGAACACCTTCATCCACGCCATTTTTACCCCATTAAAAGAAAAAGCTGAGATTGTTCGACAGGATTGTGCTCTGGTCGATCAGGATCGTGCGGCGCACAATCTCGAAGCCCGCTTCGGTTTCAACCCGACGCAGGACATCCCGTCGCTCACAAGCGAAAACGTCGAGCTGGCGCTCCTGCCGCGTCCTGTACACCATCGACGCCGAAATGACATTGATCGTGTTCTCATTCTCGGGAACGAGCATGACGTTGCTGATCAGATAGCGCAAGCGAGAGGCCGGGTTTTCGGACCACCCCACATCCGACAGGATCTTGCGGATCCGGCCTTTCATCGTGTGCCAGTTGTCGTCGAAATGAGCAAAGCCTTGCTCATCCGTATATTCCTGTGCCACTTCGCGCATGATTTTCGTTGAACGGATCGGCATCCAATAGTGAATGTCCTCAGCCAAAAGACTGAACCACTCTTTGTAACGGCGATCCGTCAGAAGCTTGGATTCCCAATACAGGAACTGTTCGACTTCGTGCTGAAGTTCCAGAGAAACGACCTTGGGCTTGCTTTCGAAGGCAGCCTTGAAAGTGTCATCGAGCATTTTTTCCTCCCTCAGTGCAGAACTATCTGCCGACAGCGTCGGCAGACGTTTGATACATATGCAGACATTTCCGCCGGTTGAACGTTACTCCGCGGCGAGCGGCCTTTGCTGGCTCCGACGGATGGCAGGCCAATCCGGTGCTGTCATGATCTCGGTCCAGTAGCGGTACAGGCCGCGCGCCGACTCCTCACTATAGGTGTAGGCGAAGCTCAGCCCGGGGAAGCCCTCAGGATTATCGGCCGTCACCGTATGTGTTCCCATCTCGATGTTGAACTTCTGGTTTTGAGCAACATGACCGCGCAGCACTTGTTGGATGTCGCACCAGTTTTCGCCATCATCCTGTTCGAACACGCCACCCGCCGAGAATGTGCGCGATGTGTTGCGACGCCATTCGTCCTTGATCTCCTGCGGGGCAGTTTTGTCAACGACAGTGAACGTCCAGACCTCGATCTCGTTTGGACCGCGAGGCTGCCACATGCGGACCGTGTTAATCCCTGCCAGGAACGACAGGTTCGGGAAGACGTTGGTATGGCAAAGATGTACATCTGCCCGTCCCTGACCCAAACGGCGCACGGTCTCCTCGTAAGCCGGCCCGGTCGTCAGGTATTCCGTCACCTTCGGTCCGAGAATTGTCATGTAAAACATCGGGTTACGCAGGAACAAGCCGCACCCGTGTCCGTTCTCCAAATGGACATTCAAGCCCTCCGTCGGAGGGGCAACCTGGGTAATATCCACATCTTCCGGCACGCCCGCCATGATGCCGGACAGGTGTGAGGTGGTGCCTGCATGATAAGCGTCCGAAGCGAACTGCTCTGCCGCGAACTTCCAGTTGCAGGGAATGACCCACTTCTGGATGCCGGGGATCGCCTCGGTCCCCTCCTCACAGCGGTCGAGCATAATGTCCATATAGAATTTGACGTCACCCAGGTATTCGTCGAGCGGAGGCGCGTCGGCGTCCCAGTTGGCAAAAATCAGGCCCTTGTAGGTTTCGACGCGCGCCTGCTTCGGTCCCCACTCCGCCTTGTTCAGGCAACCACCGAAGGCTTCCTTCTCCATCGGTACGCTTACCAGATCGCCACCCTGATTGTATGCCCAACCATGGTAGGTACATGTAAAGGACTTAGCGTTGCCCGAATCGGCCCGGCAGATCCTCATTCCGCGGTGCTGGCACTGGTTTAGGAACACCCGGATGCTGGCGTCCTTCTGGCGCACAACGACCACAGGATCCTCGCCGATGTAGGCGGTCGTGAAGTCGCCCGGCTTCGGGATTTGCGATTCGTGACCCATGCAAATCCAGGTGCGCGCAAAAATGCGCTCAAGCTCAAGACGATAAAGGGCCTCGTCAACATAAATCTTAGGATCGTACTTACCGCCCTTCTCGTCGACCATTGCAAGAATTTCGGCATCGGAATAAGCGCCAGCGGCGCCCGCAATCGTTCTTACGTTCATCTAAACTCCTCCCTGTGGCTTCGATGTCCGCCTTGTCCACTTAATGCAGACCATGCGTCCTTGTTTACATTTATCCGTTCCAGGCGACCTTGGCAATAAGAAAAGCATGCTTTACAATGAATGCCGGGGCGGGCATAAGGCAAATCTGTTGGGGGAGTGCAGTCAGAGGGAGGCCAAGGAGATGAATACATTTTGTGCGCGCATAGCAGGCGCGATGATGGTTGCGGCGACGGCGACGGGCGGTGTCTCCGCTCAGGTTGCGTCGATCACGACACCTCCTGCGGGTTCGGTCTGGAATACGATGGCTTCGGTCATCTCGGCCCAGGCCCAGAGGAGCGATGGCGGGCGGCTGGTGGTCCAGGCGTATAGCGGAAACGCACAGATGCTTCAGGCCGTGGACAGCAAGGACGCAGAATTCACACTTACTGACATCAATGACATGATCGTCGCGGTCGCGGGGGAGGGTGATTACTCTGCGCCGCTGCCGAATCTGCGTGTCTTGGCGAAGATCAATCCCTTTGCGGTGGGGCTGTTCGTCCGGGCGGATTCCGGCATGACGCGCGTGTCCGATCTCGCCGGGAAGCGTGTGCCCACGGGCTGGGAGGCTTTCCCGCTGAACCGTCCGCTGGTGAGTGCGCTTCTCGAGGCGGACGGGATCAGCTATGACGAAGTGGTTCAAATGCCGATCCCCGACATCATTCGCGGTGCCGATGCTTTGGCCTCGGGCCTGACGGATGCGGCCTTCTTCGCGGTGGGCGGGCCGAAGGTCGCCGAGGTTGGCGCGACGGTAGGCGGGGTCCGCTATCTTCAGGTCGCCTCGGATGAAAAGGCGCTCAAGGCGATACGCAAATACCGCCCGGCCTATTACTTCTCGGAGGTTACACCCTCGCCGGTTCGGGTGGGTATCGAAGCACCGATAATGATGCTGACATGGGACAATGTCCTTGTTGCCGGTGCCCATGTTTCCGACGAACAGGTCACGGCGCTGCTGGCCGCGATCTTCGATAATGTGGATGCGATCGGTGATTCCTATCCTCCGCTTCGCATGATGAACCTGGATACCGCCTATGTCGATTACCCGGGTGTGGAATATCATCCTGCTGCGGTGGCCTTCTTTGCCCAGCGTGGCGTCGCCATCCGTCCTGTTGACTGACAAGACTATGACTGTGTGCCGGGTCGGGAGACTTACCTGCCCGGTCCTTGTTTTTGTGTTCGCTCAACTCGGAGGGAGTGGGTCTTGGCTCAAACAACTGGCACCCGGACGCCGACGATTCGTCGTATCGCTGTCCATACACAGGCGGTGGCACTTTCGCTTCTGGCCATTTCCGTTGGGTTTGACGCGCCCAGCCGCCTCGGGCTGAACGTCTATGTCGAACAGATATTGGCAGTCGCTCTGGGGCTTGGCCTGGGCCTTGTGTTCCTGATCGACAGAAGAAGCGTCGGCGAGAGAGATCTGGGCAGCGGCGGCGAGAATGATCCGGTGCCTGGTGGCAGTTCCATTGACTGGATTCTTGCGGTTCTGGGGCTGTTCCTTTCTCTATATGTTGCGGTGAACTACGCCGATATCGTCTCTCGTGTGATGTCCGCTCCCGCCGATATCGTGGCAATGGCCATTGGGCTGGCTCTGCTGGTGCTCGAGGGGTTGCGCCGGGTCGTGGGCTGGACCCTGGTTCTGGTGGTGCTCTTCATTGTCGGTTACGGGATGATCGGCCACCTGGTTCCGGGTGCGATGCAGACGCGACAGGTCTCTCCGGATCGTCTGTTGTCCTATATCGCCTTCGATGCCAACGGCATGCTCGGGCTTACCATGAATGTGTCCGTAACGGTCGTTGCCGCGTTCGTGCTGTTCGGGCAGATCCTCGTGCGGGCGGGCGGTGGCGAGTTCTTCAACGACATCGCGCTTTCCGCATTGGGGCGTCGCCGCGGCGGCGCGGCCAAAATTTCGATTCTCGCCTCGGCGCTTTTTGGCACGATTTCCGGGGTCGTGGTTTCCAACATAGTCGCGACCGGGGTGGTCACCATCCGACTGATGATCCGCTCGGGGTATCGGCCCCAGATGGCTGCCGCAGTCGAGGCCGTCGCCTCGACCGGAGGGCAGATCGCCCCCCCGGTCATGGGGGCAGTCGCCTTCCTAATGGCCGATTTCCTCGGCGTTTCATATGCGCAGATTGCCATTGCTGCGATCATCCCGGCCGCGCTCTATTACTTTGCGGTGTACTGTCAGGTTGATCTTGAGGCCGCCAAGGCCAATATCGCCCCCCTGCATGAGGATGAAATTCCTTCTGCGCTCGGCACTCTGCGTCGCGGGGGTATCTTCATCCTGCCGTTTGCCGTGATCGTGATCGGCATGTTCTGGCTGGGCCAGCGGCCGGAAACGGCGGCACTCTGGGCGGCCGGCGTTGCCCTGATCTGCGGCATCGCATACGGCTACGGTGGTCGGCGCATCACGCTGCGGATGATCTGGCAATCGCTCGCCGACGCCGGCATCTCCATGACCGAGATCCTGATGATCGCCGCTGCCGCCGGCTTCATCATTGGCGTTCTCAACATCACCGGGCTGGGTTTTGTCGGCACCTTCGCGCTGGCCGAGATCGGTCGGGGCAACCTTCCGCTGCTCTTGTTCCTCACGGCCGTTGCCAGTGTTGTTCTTGGCATGGGGATGCCGACGGTTGCCGTCTATCTTTTGCTGGCGGTCCTTCTTACCCCGCCTCTGGTAGAGGCCGGGATCACACCGATGGCCGCCCATTTCTTCATCTTCTACCTGGGCATGATGTCAATGGTGACCCCGCCTGTCGGCATCGGCGCCTTCTTCGCCGCCGCGCTGGCCGGGGCCCCGCCGATGCAGACCGCATTCGTCTCGATGCGCCTCGGCTGGACAGCCTACATCATTCCCTTCATCTTCGTGGTCACGCCCGCCCTGCTGATGCAGGGAACCCCGGTTGAAATCTTTCTGGCCGCGTCTGCCGCGGCAATTGGGGTCTATGCCATATCCGTCGCCATGGTTGGCTGGTTCGGGGGCATGTTGTCAGGCTACGAACGCGCAGTCCTGGGCTTTGGCGGAGTGCTGCTTCTTATGCCGGAAGCATTGGGTGGCGGGTACACCCTCATGCTCCATGGCCTGGGTGTCGCAATCATGGTGGCACTTCAGTGGCTGCGCAGGGCGATGGTGCCGGGATAAATGCATCCTACGATGCCACATCGCTGAATTACAACCACGAGGAAAGGACAATAACCTCCATGAATTACAGCTTCCCGCTGCCTCCTGCCGTCAGCCTGCCTATCGCCGGTCGGGATGAGCGTTTTCCTGTGCGTCGGGTCTTCTGCGTCGGACGCAACTATGCAGAGCATGCGCGAGAGATGGGCAAGGATCCGGATCGCGATCCGCCGTTTTTCTTCACCAAACCCGCCGATGCCGTTGTCGAAGATGGGCAGACCGTCGCCTATCCGCCCGAAACGCAGAACTTCCACTATGAAGCCGAACTGGTGATCGCCATCGGCAAGGCTGGCACGGATATTCCCGAGGAACAGGCGCGCGACCACATCTTCGGCTACGCCATCGGCAACGACCTGACGCGGCGGGACTTGCAGCTTGCTGCTCGCGCGGCAGGCCGGCCCTGGGACTGGGGCAAGTCGTTTGATCGCTCGGCGGTGATAGGTCCGATCCACACTGGCGCGCCGGTCGGCAAGCCCGAGCATGGCCGGATCCAGTTGACGCTGAATGGCACCGTCAAGCAAAGCGCCGATCTGCAAGACCTGATCTGGTCGGTGCCAGAGATCATCTCGATCCTGTCGCGGTCGATGGAGATCCGGCCCGGCGATCTGGTGATGACAGGCACGCCTGCGGGTGTCGGCGCGATGCAGGTGGGCGATGTATGCGTCGTCTCGATCAGTCGGCTGGGAGAGATCACCACGACCATCGGACCGCGCGCGAAGGGACCCGTCGGATGACCTTCCGCCTTCACAATTTCTTCCGCTCATCGACCTCGACGCGGCTGCGCGCTGCCCTCAACCTCAAGGGCGTCGCCTATGACTATGTGCCCTATGTCCTGCGCAAGGGAGAAACCCGCACGCCCGAATTCCTGGCAATGAACCCTGCCGGACTTGTGCCGGTTCTGGAACGCGACGATGGCCAGGTTCTCGTGCAGTCGCTTGCCATTATCGAATGGCTCGACGAAACCCAGCCCGGGCCGCAGCTCTTGCCTGAGGGGGCAGACGCGCGCGCGCGCGTGCGCGCGCTTTCATACATGATCGCCTGCGAGATCCACCCCCTGAACAACCTGCGCGTCCTGACCCGCCTGGCCGAGCAATTCGGCGCCGACGAGGCCGCGCAGAAAGCCTGGTTCACCGAATGGGTCGCAACCACCTTTGACCCGCTCGAAATCATGCTGGCGCAAGACAGTCGCACCGGCCGTTTCTGCCACGGTGACACGCCGGGGTTCGCTGATTGCTGCCTTTATGCGCAGGTCTGGAACAACCGACGTTTCGACATTGATACAAGCCGCTGGCCCACCATCGCGAGGATATTCCAGGCGGCCGACGCGCTGCCCGCTTTCCGCGACGCCGCGCCAGCACATCAACCAGATGCGGTATGACGCAATACCGACAGAAGCCGGACTCTCCTGAAGCGAGTGAGACGCCGGATATCTCGAAGAGGACACATGGACACCAGACCAGAAGCCCCGCCACCCCTTAGCGGCATCCGCATTGTCGAAATCGGCCACTTCATTGCCGCTCCGTTCGCCACTCGCGTTCTCGGCGATCTTGGCGCCGAAATCATCAAGATCGAACCGCCCGATGGGGATCCTGTGCGGGGCTGGGGCGCGCAATCCAACGGTGCGTCGCTGTGGTGGAGCGTTCATGGTCGCAACAAGCGTTCGGTCGCGGTCGATCTCAAAAGCCCCGAAGGGGTCGAGGCCGTGGGACGTGTCATCGCGCGCTCTGATGCGCTGATCGAGAATCAGCGCCCCGGCGGTCTGGCGCGTCTCGGCTTCGATCTTAAAAGGCTGCAGGAACTGAGGCCGGGTCTCGTAGTGGCCCATGTCTCGGGATATGGACAGACCGGCCCGATGCGTGACCGTGCTGCATTCGGCGTCATTGGCGAGGCGATCGGGGGATTGCGCCACCTGACCGACCATCCGCCCGGCACGACCGATATGCCGCCGCCACGCGTAGGCATCAGCATCGGCGATTCCGTTGCCGGACTTTATGCAGTGATCGGCGTTCTCGCCGGTCTTTTGCGCCGAGACGGTCGGACGGACAGCCGTGGCGCCGACGATGACCAGATCTGCACCGTCGATATCGCCCTTACAGAAGCCGTCCTGTCGCTGATGGAAGGGATCGTCACGGAATATGGCGCGCTCGGGCTTGTGCGTCAACCCGTCGGGGCGCGGATCGCGTCGGCGGCACCCACCAGTGCCTATCCCTCGGCGGATGGCCGCTGGGTCATCATCGCCGCGAATTCCGATCTGCTTTTTCAGCGCCTGACGGCGCTGATCGGGCGCGCGGATCTGGCGGCAAGGCCGGAGTTGCAGAGCAATGCGGGCCGCCTCAAGCATGTGGACGAGCTTGACGAGGCGATTTCCGCCTGGTCCCGCCAGTTCGATGCCGGGCGACTTGCAGAGCTTCTGGCCAAGGCAGACATCCCCTCGACGCTGATCTATACTGCGGCAGAAATTGCCGATGATCCGCAGTTCCGCGCGCGGGGCATGGTGCGCGAAGTCAGCGATCCGCGCCATGGCAACCTGCTTCATCCCGGCATTGTGCCGCATTTCCCCGATTCCCCCGGCGCGATCCGTTGCACCGGCCCGGATGTCGGGCAAGATACCGAAGCGGTTCTGGCCGAGATTGCGGGCTATTCGAAGGATGAAATCAAGTTGCTCTACCAGAAGGGAGTAATAGCATGACCGCCGTCCAGATCGTTGAAGTCGGCCCCCGCGATGGCTTTCAGAACATCGGTCCCTTCATCCCGACCGAGACCAAGATCGCCGTGATCCGCGAGCTTGCCGCCGCGGGCGTGAAGCGGATGGAGATCACCTCCTTCGTCAGTCCGCGCGCCATTCCGCAACTCGCCGATGCAGGCGAAGTTCTGGCCGATGTTCTGGCCCAGGGCCGTGTTGTGCCGCAGGTGCTGGTCCCCAATGCCCGCTATGGCCAGAAGGCAATCACGGCGGGGGCGCGGTTCCTGTCCTATGTCATCTCGGTTTCGGAAAGCCACAGCCGATCGAACGTGCGCGCCACGCCGGATGAGGCCCTCGCCGATTACGCCCGGCTCGTCGCCCAGGCGCCCGACGGCCTGCGGATGCGGTTCAACCTCGCCACTGCATTCCATTGCCCATTCGAAGGCGTGACTCCGGCCAGCGCTGTCCTCGCAATTCTGGGACGCGCGCTGGAAATCTGCCCCGATGCCGAGATCTGCCTTTGCGACACGACCGGTCGCGGCGAACCGGCGCAGGTCGCGGAATTGTTCGAGGCGGCGATGGCGCGCTTCCCCGCCGTTTCCGCCTGGGCGATGCATGCACATGATACCTACGGCCACGGCACGGCAAATGTGCGCGCGAGCTATGATCAGGGTGTGCGCGTCTTCGATTCCGCGATTGGCGGGCTCGGCGGCTGCCCCTATGCCCCCGGCGCCAGCGGCAACGTCGCCACCGAGGATCTCGTGAGTCTGTTCCAGGATTACGGCGTGGAAACCGGAGTGGACCTTGTAGCTTTGGCGCCGATCGCTGCCGCCGTCCAAGCCCTGCCGGGCGCGAATTGCAGTCGGAACGGGATCGGCGTAGAGGACGGCGACAAAAACAAGGCAGAGTCCAAGTTGAAAATTGACAGCATGCTTACGACTGCCTATGAATCAAGCTGATTATAATGAAGAGCGCTGGGAGGAAAGAATGACCGGAGACACGAAAATCGATCAGAGGATTGTAGAGAAAGCTCGTGCTTTCAACCTCTTGTCCCCGCCGGATGACTATTTCGACGATCCAAGCAAATATTTTCGTCTTTTGCGCGATGGTGACCCGGTTCACCAGCAAGAAGACGGCACCGTTCTTTTAACCCGCTACGACGATGTGCGCCAGGTATGGCGAGACCTGTCAGGTCTCGTTTACAAGGGCGAGTATTTTGAGAAGAAATTCGGCAAGGGGCCCCTGCTTGAGCATCACACATCGACGATGCTGTTCCGTGACAACCCCGATCACGACCGGTTGCGCGATATCGTCAACCCCTTCTTCTCTCAGACGTCCATCAAGTCTCTGACAGACTTTACCCAAGACGTGATTGATCGTGAGATCAAGAAGGTCAAGCAAATGGGCGAGTTCGATTTCGTGCGAGATTTCGCGTTCCGGATCCCGGTAGCACTTATTTGCAGGGTCATCGGCGTTCCGGTTGAAGATGCCGACTATATCCAGGGCGTGGGGCGCAAAGTGCTTTTCCCACTTAACCCGCAGGTGCCGGCCGAAGCAATCAAACAGGGCCATGAAGCGGTCACGGAGTTCATGGGCTATCTGCGACCTTTTCTCGATGAGGTCAAGGCGCGCGCCACGATCGACCCGGCCGAGAGTATCCTTTGCGCGATGGCTGCGGCTCAGCGTGAGGGCGTTGAAGTCAGCGACGCCGAAATCCTGCATATGTGCATCGTGACGCTCAATGGCGGCCATGAGACCACCACAAACCTCATCTCTCAGGCGGTGCATTTCCTGATGGACGACCCCGAGAGCAAACAGCAACTGCGTGAGGGCGCGGTCCCTCTGCCTACGGCACTCGAAGAGCTGATTCGCTTCATCACACCGCTTCAGCTTCAGGGACGGCGCACGGTGAACGATGTGGAGCTTGCCAGTGGAAATGGCACGATCCCGGCTGGCACCGAGGTGGTTCTTGCCCAAGCCTCGGCGAACAGGGACGAGCGGATCTTCGAGAACCCCGACAAGCTTGATCTTGCGCGGCGTCCGAACAATCATGTCGCGTTTGGTGCGGGGATCCATGTCTGCCTGGGTCGACCACTTGCGAGGATGGAGGCGCCGATAGCCATTGCCGCCGTGCTGAAGGAACTACCGACCATGGTCCGCAACGGCGAGACACGCTTTCAGCGCAGCACGCGGTTCAGGGGGTTGGAGCAATTCCCGGTACGGCTGGCTTGATCCGCGATGACCGCGGGCATTGAGGTATTCTCATGATAACGGGCAATCCATGGGTGGCCCGCTATCATGGGCGCAAGTTGATAAGGAGAAAAAATGAAGATCTGTCGCTTCCACAAGAACCGTATCGGTCTTGTTCAGGACGGTGAGGTTGTCGATGTAACCTCGGCCCTCGACCTCTTGCCGCAGGTGCGCTACCCGTTGCCGCGGTATGACCCGTTGATCGCCCATCTCGATCAACTCAAGGAAGCATTCTTTGAGGCTGCCAAGACCGGAGAGCGTCGGCTCGCCCTTGAGCTGGCTTTCGATTCACCCATTGCAAACCCCGGCAAGCTTGTCGCGGCGCCTGTGAACTACGTCAAGCACCTGGAAGAGGCGCGCGCGCAGAAGGATCTACACCAAGGCAATGCAGCCCAGGTGCGGGTGATTCACGAGACGGGCCTGTTTCTAAAGGCCACCAGCAGTCTTATCGGCCCCTCCGAGCCGGTGACGCTGCGCTTCCCTGATCGCCGCAGCGATCACGAAATCGAACTCGCGGTCGTCATCGGCAAACGCGCCGACCGGGTGTCGGCGGAGCGCGCGCTGGAGCACGTCGCAGGATATGCGATCGGGCTTGACATGACGGCGCGCGGCGCCGAGGAGCGCAGCATGCGCAAGTCCATAGATAGCTATTCGGTGCTGGGTCCGTGGCTTGTAACTGCCGATGAAATCGTCGATCCGTCCCAGCTCGACTTCGAACTGAAGGTGGACGGCGTCACCAGGCAGAAGGCGAATACGCGTGATCTTGTGCTGAGCGTGCCGGAACTCATCGAGATGGCCAGCCGATTCTATACACTGGAAGTGGGCGACGTCATCTTCACCGGGACGCCCGAGGGAGTCGGGCAGGTTGAGCCGGGCAACAAGATCCATGCCTGGATTGACCGGATTGGATCAATGGAGATCGACGTCACCTGAAGTCGATAAAAAACCGGCCATCACCGCTTTGGGTGGCCGGTTTCAATCCCTGTGGCTGTGTCAATTCATCTCGGATTCCAGCGCTGCGGGAATTGATGGGCGCGTGTTCTTACCTGTAGCCTGAAGAAATACCGTAAGCGTTGTAAGTAGCTGATGTTGCTCCTCAAGAGCGAGATCATCCAACAGCAGCGACCTCAACCTTTCGACACGACCGAACGCCTTGGCGTAGAGTAACTCTCCGGCGGGAGTGAGGTCCAGCAGTTTCTGTCTTTGATCCGTATCACTCTTCTTGATCCGAAGCAAACCTCGCCTCTCGAGAGAGCTCGCTGTTCGTCCGCAACTGGCCTTGTCAACTGCGGCGCGCCGGGCCACTTCCGTAACTGAAAGGCCTGGGAAGCTGTGCGTTGTTGCGATAATGATCCAGCTCACAGGCGATAGCTTCAGGCCAGCCATGGCCTCGTCAAAAGCATACAGAAAGACTTGGTAGCTACGCCGAATCAGATGCGCGGGATGATCAGTAAGAACTCGAAAATCGTCTTCTTTTCCCGTGGTTTCGGCTGGTTGACGCTCGATCAAACTTTCGTTGCCCAACAATCTCTTTATTCTCACCTGTCCACCTATGGCGCAACACCGTTTGATGCTGCCTGCAATCTAGAGCTATCAGAAGGACATGAGGCCTTCTGATAGGAATTGATACAAGCTATGCGGAGAAAGACCAAGCAAATAAAGGCGTCACTACACGTATCTTCCGCATTTTAAGGTTCATCGGGGACATGCGAGCTAAGTGGCAGCCGCTCGACGAGCGTATCGATGCTTTGAATGACGATCTGTGTGAGCATGCGCGGACTGACGAAGCTGTGAACCGTCTGACCTCGATCCCGGGCATCGGCGTCCTTGGCACGACTGCGCTCGTTGCAGATGTTGGAGACGGTGAGGCGTTTCGCGAAGCCCGCGACGTCCCAGCTTGGCTCGGTCTCGTGCCGAAGCAGATGACGACAGGCGGGAAGCCGCGGCTACTCAGCGTCACCAAGCGGGGCAATATCTACCGTAAACGCTCATTTCCATGCGCGTTGACGCGGTCCGCTTGACCGGACGGGCGTGTCCTCCGGTGGCTTTTGATCAGGTAGCGGTAGTTTTGGCGAAGTTGAAGGACAGCAAATCAGTGATGTCGGCGTCTGTGGCGCGCTG